>WNGM01002359.1_pt1 | contig 20932 bp, 26 predicted proteins | sample 5400571 | NCBI WGS metagenome assembly WNGM01 (sample SAMN13153378, study PRJNA577476) | soil metagenome | isolation source: 100 cm soil or saprolite under Garry oak tree replicate 2 | place: USA:California | collected 2016-06-15 | reverse complement strand
CGTCGGAGTGCAAGTACGACGCCTTCAAGGTACCGACGGCGACCCCCCCTGCTGTAGAGGAACTAATCGTCACGAAGGACGCGAACGCGTCCTACGACCGTACCTTCCACTGGTCCATTCAAAAGCAGGTCGACAAGACGCTGGTCAAGCAAGTCGGCGGAAGCACGACCTTCAATTACAGCGTCTCGGTCACGCACGACAGTGGTACCGACAATAACTGGCAGGTCGGCGGGACCATCACCGTCACCAACCCGAACCCGGCCGGGAACGGGTCGAACAACGCCGCTGGCGTCGATGTCGTGGACAATATTCTCAGCTCTTTTAATTCGACCACGAACACGAAAATCCAGGATCCGAATGCGAGCTGTGTGGTCAACAACGGCTCGGCCACCGGCCTGACGGTTGCCGAGAACGCCTTCATCAGTCTTCCCTACCTCTGTGCCTACTCGCAAGCACCCGCCGCGAGCGGCGAGACGAACGACGTGAGTATCACGTGGCTCTCGCCCAACTCGACGACGAAGAGCGCGGAGTTCACTCAGGGCTTCAGTTTCGACATTCCGAACCTCATCGACGAGTGTGCAACCATAGGCGATTCGTACACCGGACCCCTGGGGACACTGTGCAACACGAACGTGAGCCCGACCCTGTACTCATATTCCCGAACCATTCCGGTGCACCAGTTCGGCTGCACGAGCTACGGCAATACGGCGACCTTCACGACGACCGACACCGGGGCAACCGGCTCGAAGAGCCAGACCGTAACGGTGTGCGGGCCGGTCCGGACCGGCGCGCTGACGATGGGCTTCTGGCAGAACAAGAATGGCCAGGCGATCATCGCCAGCGGGGCATCGACAGGCACGGTCTGTAAATCGGGTACCTGGTTGCGGCAATACGCTCCGTTCCAGGATCTGAGCGCGACGGCGACGTGCTCCCAGGTCGCGAGCTACGTCTTCAACGTCATCAAGGCCGCAAACGCGTCTGGAGTCTCGATGAACGCCATGTTGAAGGCGCAGATGCTGGCGACAGCGCTCGACGTCTATTTCAGTGATCCAGCCTTCGGCGGCAACAAGATCGGCGCCCCGGGGCCCATCGGAGGCGTCGCGATCGATCTGACGCAAATCTGCGCGAACATCCCCACGTGCAGCACGTTCATCAACGCCAGTAGCGCTTTCGGAGCAGCAACGAGCCTGACGATCGGCCAAGTGCTGGCCTACGCCGCCTCCCAGTCGAATGCGGGCGGCTCGGTCTGGTATGGGAACGTCAAGTCCACCCAGGAGCAGGCGAAAGACGTCTTCGACGCGGTCAACAACCAGGTCGCATTCGCACCATAGCGCAACAGGCCGGCCAGCGTCCGCGGGGCTCTCGATGCCGAGAGCCCCGCGGGCCCGGCGCCAGCCTTCCGACAGCGCTTGACGGGGGTTCACCTGGCGGCTACGGTGACCTCAGCGATGGCCCGTGGAATTCCCGCCAAGCTCATCGAAGACACGGCCCGCGAGCTGACGGCGCGCGCGGCCATCGACATCCCCGCCGACTATCGCGACGGGGTCCGCCGCGCACGCGACGTCGAGCGCAACAAGCTCGCCCGCTTCGTGCTGACCGAGATGCTCGCCAACTGGGAGCTGGCCACCGCGGATCGCCGGCCGATGTGCGCCGACACGGGGCTGCCACGCTACTACGTGCGCGTCGGTAACGAGGCGCAGATCGAGGGCGGCTTCGTCGCGATGGAGCGCGCGCTCCGCCGGGCCACGGCCGATGCGACCGCGTCGATCCCGCTCCGGCCGAACCGCGTGCATCCGCTGACCCGCGTCGATCACAACAACAACGTGGGCGTCCACGCCCCCGAGGTGACGTACGCCTTCGAGCCGGGCGGCGACTGGATCGACGTCACCACCGTCCACAAGGGCGGGCTCTTCGGCAGCGACTATCGGATGCTGTTTCCTGCCGACGGCGTGGCTGGGATCAAGCGCTTCTTCGTCGACACGCTCGTCGAGTTCGGCCGGCGCGGCCTCGCCTGCCAGCCGGCCATCGTCGGCGTGGGGATCGGCGGCGCCAAGGACACGTGCGTGCGGCTGGGCAAAGAGGCGGCCTGCCTGCGCGCGGTCGGCAGCCGCAACCCGGACCCGGAGATCGCGAAGCTCGAGGACGAGCTGACGGCGCTCGGCAACTACATCGGCATCGGCGCGATGGGCTTCGCGGGGTCGTCCCTCGTCGTGGCCACGCACATCGAGGTGGCCTACTCGCACACGGGCGGGATGCCCATCGGGATGCACAGCTTCTGCCTGTCGTCGCGCCGAGCTACCGCGCGCATCCATCCCGATGGCCGCGTCGAGCATCGTGGCGATCCCCAGTGGTTCACCGATTACTACCGACGCACCGGGATCGAATAGGCCGTGACACCGTCTGCGCCGCCCCAGAGGCTCGACGACGTGGCGATGGACGAGGTACGGCTCACCACGCCGGTGACCGCCGAGGCCATCAGCCGGCTCAAGCTCGGTGACGTGGTGTACCTGGACGGCATCCTTTATACAGCGCGCGAGGGCGTCTACCGGAAGGTCGTGGACCTGGGCCAGGGCCTGCCCGCGAGCGTGCGGCAGCTCACCAACGTCAACTTCCACTGCTCGCCCGCCGCCACCGTGCGCCCCGACGGCTCCTACGCGGTGGAGGCGGTCACCGCGACGGCGTCGTTCAGGTTCGGCAAGTCGATGACGCGCTGGTTCGAGCAGTCGGGCGCCCGGGTGATCGTGGGCAAGGCCGGTCTCACCGAGGTCGCCTATCGCGAATGGTTCGTCCCCCACGGCGCGGTGTATCTGACGACCGTCGGCTATGGCCTGGGCGCCGCCTACGGCAAGTGCATCAAGCGCGTGGTCGACGTCCACTGGCTCGAGGATCTCGGCATCGCCCAGGCGCTGTGGGTGCTGGAAGTCGAGCGGTTGGGCCCATTCCTGGTAGAGGGTGACCTCGAGGGACGCAGCCTGTTCGCGCTCGCCAATCGCGAGATCGATCTGCGACTGCGCGAGGTCTACGCGAGCTTGCCCAAGTATTCGATGAGCCGGTTCGGCGAGGCGACACCGTTCGAGGAGATCGTCTAGAGCCGTCGCACGAATTCACAGCGCCGTGACAACCGCCACCGGCTGCTCCGTCACACTGCCCCCGTTCGCGCAGTCACATCCCCACGAGGAGGCGGTCATGGCGAAAGCAACGAAGGCGGCGGCGGGAGTGATCGGGATGGTGATCATCTCGGTGCTGGTGCTCGGCGGCTGTATGTCGATGCGCGATGATTCCATGATGATGAAGAAAGACGACGGGACCATGATGAAGAAGGACGACTCGATGATGGACAAGAAGTGAAGACGCGCGGCAGCCTCGTGGCCCTCGTGTTCGTGACGGCGCTGGCGCTCTCCGCCGGCGTCGTCCCCGCTCAGGTGCGTACCGGCCGAGCCGCGCCCGACATCGCGGGAGCCCCGTGGCTCAACAGCCCGCCGCTCACCATCGGCGGCCTCCGCGGTCGAGTCGTGCTCGTGGAGTTCTGGACCCACGGCTGAATCAACTGCCAGCACGTCGTTCCGCAGTTGCGGGACTGGCACGGCAAGTACGCGAGCGCGGGCTTGACCATCGTGGGCGTGCACTCGCCGGAATTCTTCTGGGAGAAGCCGACGGCGGGAGTGGCGGCGGCCACGAAGAAGCTCGGCATCCTCTATCCCGTCGTCCAGGACAACGACTTCGCGATCTGGAACCGCTACGCGATACGGGCGTGGCCGACGCGCGTGGTCGTGGACCGCAGCGGCGTGGTCCGCTTCCATCACATCGGCGAGGGCGCCTACGAGGAGACGGAGGCGTTGATCCGTCGGCTCCTCGACGAGAAAGGCTGAGAGGCTCTGCGCCGCTTTGCCGTGTTCACGCTGCTGGCGATCGTCCTGCCGGCGGCGACGGTCGCCGTGCTCGGGTACGTCTCGCTCCGCCAGTGGCAGCACTCGGCGGAGTTGCTCTCGCGTGAGCAGGCCCGCGACGTGGCGGCCATGGCGGCGGACAAGGTCGAGATGGTCCTCCGCGCGACCGAGGACGACGCGCTCGCCCGGCTTCAAGCCACGCTGGCGGCCAGAGGCCCGGTGGAACCCGCGCTCGACGGCTTCGTCGCGGCGACACCGATCGCTCAGCGTCTCTACGTCCTCGATCGTGGCGCGCGTGTCGTCTATCCACGCGCCCCCGTCGATGGCGACGCCCCGGTGATCTCAGCGCTGCGCGTGCTGATGACCCGGGGATGGGAAGACCGCGGTGGCCGCCGCGAGGTCGCCGTGGGCGAGATCTCGGTGCTCACCGCGGTGCTCCGCGACGGCCGTGGACCGGCGCTGATCGGAATCACGCGCAGCGCGGAAGGCCTGCGCCGCCAGGTGCTCGAATCGCTGCTTCCCGGCCAGGAGGCGCCGACCATCTATGCGATCGTGGACTCGGCGGGCCGCCCGGTCTACAGCCAGCGGCCGCTCGACGGGGCCGATCTCGTCGCGGCGGTGCCGTTCCGCAACGGGTTCCCGGGCTGGCGCATCGCGATCTATCAGCCGCGCGGGACGTCGCCGGTGGCCTCCGTCCGCCGCCAGGTCAGCATCGGCATGGGAGCGCTCGCGGTCCTCATCGTCGTCATCGCCGCCGGTGTCGTCGCCGTAGGCCGCCTGGTGCGACGGGAGACGGAGATGGCCCGGCTCAAGGCCGACTTCGTCGCCAACGTGTCCCACGATCTCAAGACTCCGCTGTCCGTGATCCGGATGTATGGCGAGACGCTCGAGATGGGCCGCGTGCCCGACGATGCCAGCCGGCAGGAGTACTACCGCGTCATCACGCGCGAGAGCGAGCGTTTGACGCGGCTCATCGACAACGTGCTGGATTTCTCCCGTATCGAGGGCGGCCGCCGCCGCTACGACATGGCGCCGACGGCCGTCGAGCCGCTCGTCCGCGAGACGCTCGACGCCTTCGCGTATCCGCTCGGCCAGCATGGCTTCAAGGTCGAGGTGGAGATCGCGCCCGACCTTCCCGAGGTGGCGATGGACGCCGACGCCGTCGGTCAGGCCCTGGCGAACCTCGTCGACAACGCGATCAAGTATTCGGGGGACACGAAATGGCTGCGCGTGGAGGCGCAGGCCGCCGACGGCGGCGTCGCCATCGCCGTCTCCGACCGGGGCATCGGCGTGCCGCGGGAGGAAGCCCAGAAGATCTTCGAGAAGTTCTATCGGGTGGGCCGGAGCGACACGCAGGCCCGGCGGGGCAGCGGCGTGGGGCTGGCCCTCGTCAAGCACGTGGCCGAAGCCCACGGCGGACGCATCAACGTGGAGAGCCGGCCCGGCGAGGGCAGCCGGTTCACGCTGTGGCTGCCGCGATGATGGCGGTGACGCACGGGAAGGGAGGTAAGCTGGAGACACAGGAACCCACGTAGGAGGTCACGATGTCCGAGCGCGTGCGAGAGATCCTCTCCTGGTACGGCAGCGACAACCCCGGGACTCTGACCAACCTGGCCCGCCTGCTCGATCACGGAACGCTGGCCGGCACGGGCAAGCTCGTGATCCTTCCAGTGGATCAGGGCTTCGAGCACGGCCCGGCCCGCAGCTTTGCGATGAACCCCGTGGCGTACGACCCGCGCTACCACTTCGAGCTGGCGCTCGAGGCGGGCTGCAACGCCTATGCAGCACCGCTCGGCTTCCTCGAAGCGGGAGCGCGTGAGTTCGCGGGCGAGCTGCCGCTGATCCTCAAGCTCAACAACCACGACGTGCTGCTCGAGGAGAAAGACCCCTCCCAGGCCCTGACGGCCAGCGTCGCCGATGCCGTCCGTCTCGGCTGCGCCGCCATCGGCTTCACGATCTATCCGGGATCCGAGCATCGGCTGACCATGTACGGACAGCTCCGCGGTCTGGCCGAGGAAGCCAAGCGCGCCGGCCTGGCCGTCGTCGTGTGGTCGTATCCGCGCGGGTCGGGGCTCACCAAGGAGGGCGAGACGGCGCTCGACGTCACCGCCTATGCGGCGCACATCGCCGCCCAGCTCGGCGCTCACGTCATCAAGGTCAAGCTGCCGACGGCCCATCTCGAGCAGGTGCCGGCACGCAAGGTCTACGAGAAGCACGGCGTGCCGGCCAGCACCCTGGCCGAGCGGGTCCGTCACGTCGTTCAGGCGACGTTCAACAGCCGTCGCGTCGTGATCTTCTCGGGTGGCGCCGCCGACACCGACGAGGCCGTGTTCGACCAGGTCCGCGCCATCCGCGACGGCGGCGGATTCGGCTCGATCATCGGGCGCAACTCGTTCCAGCGGACGCGAAAGGACGCCGTGAAGTTCCTCAAGACGATCACCGACATCTATTCAGGTGTCATGAAGTAACACCTCGATGATCCTCGCCGGCGATATCGGCGGGACGAAGACGGTCCTCGCCCTCTTCGACGGCCGCACGGGGCCGCTCATGCCGGTGCGCGAGGCGACCCTGGCGAGCCGGCAATACGCCCGGTTCGAAGACGTGTTGCAGACGTTCCTCGGTGATCGTGCCCCGGGAGCGATCGCCGCCGCGTGCTTCGGCGTCGCCGGGCCCGTGGTCGATGGACGCGTCGTCACGACCAACCTGCCGTGGCAGCTCGACGAGGCGGCGCTGCTGCTCACGATTCCCACGACGCGCGTCAGGCTCCTCAACGATCTGGAGGCGACGGCGCACGGCGTGCTCGGGCTCGGGCCCGAGTCGCTGTACACGTTGCAACCGGGGCGGTCCCGGACGGGGAATATCGCGGTCATCGCCGCCGGCACCGGGTTGGGGGAGGCGTTGCTCGTCTGGGACGGCTCTCACCATCTCGTGACGGCCTCCGAAGGCGGGCACGCCGACTTCGGCCCGCGCAGCGAGATCGAGCTGGACCTCCTCCAGTTTCTCCGCAAGGACCACGTCCACGTTTCCTACGAGCGGGTGGTGTCGGGGCCCGGGCTCCGCGACATCTACCGGTTCGTCCGGGCCACCAGCGGCCTCACCGAGCCGGCGTGGCTCACCGAGCGCATGGCCACGGGCGATCCCAGCGCCGCGATCGCTGCTGCCGGCCTGGGCAGCGAAGACGTGAACGCCATGCGGGCCCTCGAGATCTTCGTGTCCGCGTACGGCGCCGAGGCCGGGAATCTCGCGCTCAAAGGCCTCGCGGTGGGCGGCGTCTTCGTGGCCGGTGGCATCGCGCCGAAGATCCTCCCCCGGCTCGGCGACGGCCGCTTCGTGGACTCGTTCAGCAGCAAGGGCCGCATGGCCGAGTTGCTGGCCGACATTCCAATCCAGGTCGTCCTGGAGTCACGGACGGCTTTGCTGGGCGCAGCCCAGGTGGCGCTCGATTTGACGAGGAGGTAGCTGTTGCCGAATAGTTTCCCAATGAGGGAGGGTCACTGGCACCATCGTATGAGGAGCACTAATTGGCAAGGGCACCGATTGGCTTTGAACAATCGAGCCCGAAGGAGGGCGCTATGGGTGGACGCGCGTCGACAGTCTTTCTCCTCCTCCTCTTACTATCAGGATGTGGCGGCCCGATGCTCTGGCGCGAGACCAGCCTCAACCAGGTGACGGTCGGCATGTCCAAGGACGAGGTCCTCCGTCTCTACCCCAACGAGTGGACCAACAGCTCGGGAAGGCGGACCAACGTCGAGGGCATGCAGGTCAGATCGGCGCGGACCAGCGACGGACGTCGATTAGAGGTTGGCGAGGTGGTTCTTAACACAGGCACCAACAACGTCCCCTACTGGTTCCTCTTCGAAAACGGCAGGCTCATTCAGTGGGGTCGTCCTCGAGACTGGCAGGCCGTTGCCAAGCGGTACCACATCGACCTCAATGCCGCCCCTGGAGCTCCTCGCTAGGTCAGCACCGCCCCCGACCGAACGATTTGACGAGATTGTGACACGTGGCCTGACCCTGGCGCTACGCTAGGGGCATGCCGCGCATCCTGATCGTCGACGATGAGCCGGAGATCGTCCGCGGCCTCGAGGACAACCTGCGCTTCGAGGGCTATCAGACGCTGACGGCCGGCAACGGCGCGGACGCGCTGGCGGTGGCGGCCCGCGAGGCCCCCGATCTCATCGTGCTCGATCTCATGATGCCGGTGGTGAGCGGGTGGGACGTCTGTCGTACGCTGCGCGCCCGCGGTATCGACGTCCCGATCATCATGCTGACCGCGCGGGGTGAGGAAGCCGAGCGCGTTCGCGGCCTGGAGCTGGGGGCCGACGACTATCTGACCAAGCCATTCTCGCTGCGCGAGCTCCTGGCGCGCGTCCGGGCGGTGCTGCGACGGCCGGGGCCGCGACAGAAGGGCGAGGAACTGGCCTTCGACGACGTGCGCGTGCGGAGCCGGGGCCGGCAGGTCTTCAAGGCCGGCCACGAGGTGATGCTGACCCGCAAGGAGTTCGACCTGCTCCTGTACCTGCTCGCCCATCGCGGCGAGGTCATTACCCGGGAGCGCTTGCTCGACGAGGTGTGGGGCTACGAGCGCTTTCCGACGACGCGGACGGTCGACACGCACGTCCTGCGGCTGCGCCGGAAGTTCGAGGCGGATCCCGAGCACCCGCGCTTCATCCTCACCGTGCACGGGCAGGGCTACCGATTCGCCGGGTCTTGAGCGTGTGAGATAGTGACGGCAAAGGGAGAGGGACGATGCTGATCCGACGGGCCGAGCGCTTCAAGGCGTCCGACGTCACCGACGAGACGCTCTATCTGAACCGCCGCGAGTTCATCGCCGGTGGCGCCGCTGCCGTCGCGCTCGGCGCGTACGACGTCGCCGACGCCGCCGCGCCGCCGGCGGGCGCACCACTCAAGGCCGAGCGCAACGAGGCGCTCTCGGTGAAGGACGCGGCCACCAAGCTCGAGTCGGCGACGACCTACAACAACTTCTACGAGTTCGGCGTCAACAAGGACGATCCGGCGCGGGAAGCGCATCGTCTCAAGACGCGGCCGTGGACGGTCAAGGTCGAAGGGCTCGTGCACAAGCCCAAGACATACGACATCGACGATCTGGTCCGCGCGTTTACGCTCGAGGAGCGCGTGTATGCCCTGCGCTGCGTCGAGGCGTGGTCGATGGTGATCCCCTGGATCGGCGTTCCGCTCAGCGCGCTGCTCAAGCAGGTCGAGCCCACGAGCCAGGCGAAGTTCGTCGAGTTCACGACGCTGCTCGATCCTGCGCAATTCCCCGGCCAGAAGCCGGGCTTCTTCGGCGGCGGGCTCGACTGGCCGTACGTCGAAGGCCTGCGGCTCGACGAGGCGCTCCATCCGCTGACGCTGCTCACCGTCGGCATGTACGGCCAGGTCTTGCCCAACCAGAACGGTGCGCCGATCCGTGTCGTCGTGCCCTGGAAGTACGGATTCAAGAGCGCCAAGTCGATCGTGCGCATCCGGCTGGTCAGCGAGCAGCCGAAGACGGCGTGGGAGAAGGCGGCGGCGCAGGAGTACGGCTTCTACTCGAACGTGAACCCCAACGTGAGTCACCCGCGCTGGAGCCAGGCCACCGAACGGCGCATCGGCGAGTTCCGGCGCCGGCCGACGCTGATGTTCAATGGCTACGCCGACCAGGTCGGGTCGCTCTACACCGGGATGGACCTCAAGAAGTACTACTGATCGGCCGTGAGCCGTCGCGGCCGGCTCGTTCCGAAGATCGTGGCGTGGGCGATCGGCCTGGCGCCGCTCGCTGCGCTGGCGTGGTGGATCGGCCGAGCCGTGTGGCTCAACACCGACGATCTCGGCGCCAACCCGATCTCGTTCATCACCAATCTCCTCGGCGACTGGACGTTCCGCCTGCTGCTCGCGTCACTGGCCATGACGCCGCTCCGCATCGTGTTCGGATGGGGCTGGCCCGCGCTCCTGCGCCGCCTGCTCGGCCTCTTCGCCTTCACCTACGCGGTGCTCCATTTCTCGGTCTGGATCCTCGTCGATCACTTCTTCAACTGGGGCCAGATGGCCGAGGACGTCGTCAAGCGGCCCTACATCACGGTCGGGATGCTGGCGCTGCTGACGCTGATCCCGCTCGCGCTGACGTCGACCACGGGGATGATCAGGCGCCTGGGAGCGCGGCGCTGGACGCGCCTGCACCGGCTCGTGTACCTGACGGGCGTATTGGCCGCGCTGCACTTCATCTGGCTCGCCAAGGTCGGGCGCACCGATCAGTACATCTACGCGGCGGTGCTGGCCGTGCTGCTCGGGGTGCGCGTCGTCGACGGGGCGCGCCGTCTCGCCCGGCGCGCTGGGAAAATTCCTCACCCGCGGCCGGCCACGCCGCCGTAGTAGTATCCGTGGCGTCCATGACCCCGGGGCCCACGGTCACCGTCAATGGCCGCACCTACCGTTGTCCACGCGATCCGGTCGTCATCGTCTGCATCGACGGCTCCGAGCCGGCGTACTTCGACGCGGCCATCGCGGCTGGTCGGAGCCCGGCCATCGCCCGTTTCCGGAGATCGGGCTTCGCCACGCTCGCCCGCAGCGTGGTGCCGAGCTTCACCAATCCGAACAATCTCTCGATCGTGACCGGGGTCTCGCCGGCGGTCCACGGGATCGCCGGCAACTACTTCTACGACGCCGCCGGCGCGCGAGAGGTCATGATGAACGACCCGCAGTTCCTGCGCTGCGAGACGCTGCTGGCCGTGCTCGCGCGCGAGGGCGCCGGCGTCGTGGTCATCACCGCCAAGGACAAGCTCCGCCGGCTCCTCGGCCACGGCCTCCGCGGCGTCTGCTTCTCGTCGGAGAAGGCGGCGGCGGCCACGAAAGAAGAGCACGGCATCGATCGCGTGACCGACCTGGTGGCGATGCCCGTGCCCGACGTCTACAGCGCCGAGCTCTCCGAGTACGTGCTGGCGGCGGGCCTGGCCCTCTTCGAGCGCGAGCGCCCCGACGTGATGTACCTCTCGCTCACCGATTACATCCAGCACAAGCATCCGCCGGGCGATCCGGTGGCCAACGAGTTCTACGCGATGCTCGACCACTACTTCGATGCGTTCGACCGCGGCGGCGCCATCCTCGGCATCACGGCCGATCACGGGATGAACGCCAAGTCGCGCGCCGATGGGACGCCCAACGTCGTCTACCTCACGCCGCTCGTCGAGTCGATGGTGGGATCCGGCCAGGCCCGCGTCATCCTGCCGATCACCGATCCCTACGTCGTCCACCACGGAGCGCTCGGCTCGTTCGCCACGATCCACCTTTCGCGGGCCGACGACGCGTCCCGCGTCATCGCCCGGCTCGCGGCGACGCCGGGCGTCGCCGAGGTGTACGACGGCCCCACCGGTTGTGCGCGCTTCGAGCTTCCTGCCGACCGTCTCGGCGACGTCATCGTGGTCTCCGAACGTGACGTGGTGCTCGGCAAGGCGCCCGAGGCCCACGACCTCTCGCTGCTGCGCGAGCCGCTGCGCTCGCACGGCGGCGTCAGCGAGCAGACCGTGCCCTTCGTGCTCAACCGCGCGCTGGTGTCCGGAACACGCGCGGGGACGGACCTGAGAAACTTCGACATCTTCGAGTACGCGCTGAACCGCGTCGCATGAGCGCTCGCGGCCGCCTCGTCCTGGTGCTCGTGCTGCTCGCCGGCTGTGCGTCCGGGGCGGCGGGAGGCCGGGCCGCCGTGTCGAGCCGACCCACGCGTGAAGTCCTCCCCAACGGCGTCGTGCTGATCGCGCAGGAGCATCGCGCCAGCGACGTGGTGGCGCTCCAGCTCTGGATGCGCGTCGGCGGTCGCGACGAGACGGCCGACGAGCTCGGACTGTCGCACTACCTCGAGCACATGCTCTTCAAGGGCACGCCGACCCGGCCGCCGGGCTCGATCGACGCGCTCATCGAAGGCCTCGGCGGGACGAGCAACGCCTTCACGTCGCAGGACTACACCCACTTCGACGTCGTCCTGCCGGCCCAGCACATGCGCGCCGGCATCGAGCTGCTCGCCGACATCGCCGTCAACGCGAGCTTCGAGCAGAGCGAGCTCGACGCCGAGCGCAAGGTCGTCTTCGAAGAGATGCGGCTGACCGAGGACAATCCCGACCGCTTCATGGTCCGGCGGCTCTACGAAGTCGGTTACGCGCCCCATCCGTACGGCCGGCCGCTCCTCGGCACGGAACAGCTCATCGGTGCCCTGACCCGAGATCGTCTCAACGCCTACTACAAGAAGTTCTATGTGCCGGGCGACATGGTCCTGGTCGCGGTCGGTGCGGTGAAGTCGGCGGACGTGCGGGACGCGGTCGTGGCCACCTTCGGGCGCCTGAGCGGCTCGCCGCCGCCGCGGCCGCCGAGCGCGAGCCCGCCGACGCTCGCCGGCGGCCGGCGCGACGACATCCGGCGCTCCGAGCAGCAGGCGTATCTCGGCCTGGGATGGCGGACGGCCGCCACCAACGAGCCCGACGTCTACGCCGTCGATCTCCTCACGTACATCCTCGGCGACTCGCCCTCGTCACGCCTGAGCCAGCGCCTGCGCGATCAGGATCGCCTGGTCTTTGCCATCGAGGCCGCCTACGGCGCCTGGGAACGGGCGGGGCTCACCACCGTGGTGGCTCGCCTCGATCCGGCCAATCTCGCGCGGGCCGAGGCGACGATTCTGGAGGTCATCCAGCGCGTGAAGGCGGAGGGCGTGACCGAGGCCGAGCGCCAGCGCGCCATCATCACGGCCGAGAGCAACTACGCGTTCGACATCGAGACCGCCGAAGGCCTCGCGAAGACCTACGGCCAGGCCGAGACCACGTGGACGCTCGACGACGAGATCGCGTATTTGTCGCGGCTGCGCAAGATCACCGCGGCCCAGATCCAGGCGGTGGCCCGGAAGTACTTCGCCGACGACAACTACGCTCGGGTGCGCTTCCTCCCTCCAGCGTCTCGATAATGCGGCGCTCGATCCGCTCCACGGCCGCCGTGGTCATCGCCGTCCTCGTGGCGGCGATGATCGGCCGCGCCGCCCCCGCCATCGCCACCGAGGACGTGACGCGGGAACGCCTGGACAACGGCGTCACCGTGCTCGTGCGCGAGAACCCGCTGGCGCCGGTCGTGGCCGTCGCGTTGCTCGTGCGGATGGGCACGCGTTGGGAGCGCGCCGAGAACGCCGGGATCTCGAACTTCGTGCACGCCGTGATGGTGAAGGGGACCGCGCGGCGCAGCGGCGCCGACCTGGCCGAGGCGGTCGCAGGCCTCGGCGGGAAATTGATCGCGTCCGGTGAGGTCGATTACTCGGGAATCCAGGCGTCGGCCCTCGCACGGTTCTGGCGCGAGCTCCTCGGGTTGACCGCTGAGGTGGCGCTCACGCCCAAGCTCGAACCGGCCGACGTCGACGGTGAGCGCGACTGGCTGCTCTCACGCATCCAGCGTCAGCGCGACAACCCGGTGGCGCGCACCTTCGACGAGCTGTACGCCGCGGCCTACGGATTCCACCCGTACGGCCTGCCCACGCTGGGCACGCCGGAGTCGCTGAAGCGCATCGACCACGCCGCGATCGTCGCCTGGTACCGTCAGTTCTACCGGCCCGAGCGCATCGTGCTCGCCGTCAGCGGCCAGGTCCGCAGCGCGGACGTCGTCGCCGAGGCGCGGAAGCTCTTCGGGGGCCTCCCGCGCGGCGGCGAGCTGGCCGAGCCCCGCAACGGGACGCCCGCTTCCGGCGCCCGACGTCTCGTGATCGAGCAACCGGCGCAACAAGCACAGATCGCGGCCGGTGGTCTCGCGCCCGCGCTCGCCGACGCCGATCACGCTGCGGTCAAGGTGCTGGCCACCGTGCTGGGCGGCGGAATGGCCGGGCGGCTCTTCGCCGAGCTGCGCGACAAGGAGGCGCTCGCCTACACGGCCAACGCCTTCTACGAGCCGGTGCGCGAGCCCGGCCTCCTGGTGCTCTACCTCGGCACGGCACCCCAGAATGTCGCGCGCGCCGAGCCCGCGCTGCAGCGGGAGATCGAGCGCGTGCGGACGCAGCCGGTGAGCGCCGACGAGCTTCGGCGCGCCCAGGGCTTCCTCCTCGGCAACTATTCTATGGACCGGCGCACCAATGCCCGCCAGGCCTGGTACCTCGCGTTCTACGAGATCGAAGGCGTGGGCGACGACTTTCCCGAGCGCTATCGCGCCGCCGTCCAGGCCGTCACGGCGGCCGACCTGATGCGCGTGGCCCAGCGGTACCTCGGGGCGCCGACCATCGTCATCCTCCGTCCGCCGGCCGGTCGCTAGGCCGTCGAATTCGAGGCGGACGCCCTCCGTCTCGGAGCGATGTCCGGCATGCTGCTCCTCGTCATGGCGGCTGCCGGTTGTCGGACCGTAGGGGGAGCGGCGGTCGGAGCGGGCGCCGGGGCGGCGATTGGCGCCGGGACCGGCTATGGGGCCGGGAAGGGTGCGCTGATCGGTACGGGGCTAGGGGCGGCTGCCGGCACCATCTACGACATCACGAAGCACTGATCATGCGCAGGCGCAGCGCGCCCGCTCAGCCGTCAGTCGCGCGGCGGGCGCGCTCGGCATCCGCCTCACGAATCTCGTCGGCGAACATCCCGATGTGTAGCGGGCAGGGGGGCTTGTTCTCGTCCACGTACTGGCAGTCGGTCTGATTGCACTGGACGAAATACCCAGGAGGGCGCCCGAAACCGCCCCACCTCTTCAAGCGGATCTGCACGGCTTCCGAGACGACGTCACACACGAACTCGCGGCTCTTTCCCCGACTCACGCACGCTCCTTACGATCGTGGACTCTTTCTTGCACTCCCACGTTACGGCATCCCGGCCGCCGATACAATGTTGACGTGACCCTCTGAGGATTTCTCACCAGCCGGGCTCTCGCTTCGGCTATAGTCTGTCGATATCTGAGGTATGAGTCCGTGGGCTCGGGGAGGGTCGCTCGTGCGTCGTTCACCGTTCGCCATCGTCTGGCTCTTCGTGGGACTCATGCTCACGGGCTGTGGAACCTTCACCAGCACGCTCCGTAGCGAAGACGCGCTCCCGCCCGCCACCGTCAGCGCTCAGAGCGATGACGACGAGTACGATCCGTGGGAGTCGCTCAACGAGAAGATGTTCACGTTCAACTACAACCTCGACAAGTACCTTCTGAAGCCGGTCGCCCGTGGCTATCGCACCGTCCTGCCCGAGCAGGCTCAGATCATGATCGACAACGGCTTCTCGAACATCACGTGGGTTCCGCGCTTCGTGAACAGCCTGCTCCAGGGAAAGTGGGAAGGCGCGCTCCGCGAGGTTTCCCGGTTCGTGGTCAACAGCACGCTCGGCTTCGGTGGGCTCTTCGACGCGGCCAAGACCGGAGACATCAAACCGAGCAGGGAAGACTTCGGCCAGACACTCGGCGTCTGGGGCGCAGGCCCCGGGCCCTACCTGGTGATGCCGTTCTTCGGCCCGATGACCGTGCGCGACGGTATCGGCAGGGGCGTCGACGGCGCCATGAATCCGCTCAACTATTTCATTCCGTTCTTCTGGGACCAGCTCGGGATGAAGGTCGGCGAGACCATCAACGATCGGGCGCTGAACTACGAGCTGTTCCAGGGCGTGGAAGAGACCACGATCGACCTGTACAGCTCGGTGCGGCACTTCTACCTGAAGCGCCGGGAGCAGATGATCAAGGAATAACCTCCGGCGGAGGTCTCCTGCCTCCGCGTCGTGGTGGCCCATGGCTCGTTCGCTCATGGGCGGGGGCTGCCTCCTCGCCGTTCTTGCACTCCTGTTGGTCGCCTTCTGGGCGGGCGCCTTTGCTGCCCTCGATCCTCGAGACGTCCAGGCGGGCCAGGCCCTCTTCGCCCGGAACTGTTCCCCCTGCCACGGAGAATCGGGCCGCGGTGATGGAGCCTCGGCCGCCGGGTTCGGGACGAAGCCGGCCGATCTGACCGACGGCCGGTTGATGAATGGACTGCCTGACGGCTTCCTCAGAAACATCATCGAGAACGGCGGCCCCGCCGAAGGCCTCGCGCCCACGATGCCGCCGTTCAAGGCGTTGCTGAGCGCCGCGCAGGTCGCGCAGGTCGTCGCCTATGTCCGTTCGCTCGCGCAACCGCCGTTCCGCGACGAGGATCATCGAGCCGTCGCGACGGCGCCGCACGCGCCGACCCAGCCGATCTTCTTCAACCACATCGTGCACGCCGGCTCGTTCCAGCTCGCCTGTCAGTACTGCCACGCCCAGGCGCGACGGGGGACAGCCGCTGGACTGCCGTCGGTCGAGCGTTGCATGGGCTGCCACAAGATCATCGGAGCTCAGGACAATCCCGAGATCGCCAAGATCCACGAGTACGCCCGTCGCAGTGAGCCGATTCCGTGGGTCCGCGTCTTCAAGGTTCCGGAGTTCACCTACTTCCCGCACAAGCCTCACGTGCGTGCCGGTGTCGCGTGCCAGACCTGCCACGGGCCGATCGAGCGAATGCGCGTGGTGGGCGCCGAGACCGGCCGCACGCTCAGCAACGACCTGCTGAACCTCGTCGGCCTCAGACTGCCGCCACCACGGCTGAGCATGGGCTGGTGCATCGACTGCCATCGGGACCAGAACCGCCGTGGAGCCCAGGCGCCGCTCGAGTGCGTGATCTGTCATCACTGACGTTGGGGCCAAATCGCATGGGCCCTCCGGCAATGTCGCCCATCTCGGCACGGATTGCCGGCGCGCGCCTGCACGCTGACGCCGCAAGTCCGCGTCGTGTCGATCTCCGCAAGTCTGGTGAGCTTCTTGCTCTCGTGACGACGCCAAGGAGGCTCACCGATGACCGTCCTGACCAGCGAACGTTCCAAGCGGCAACTCCGGCGGCCCCGGCCAGTGACGATCACGCCGGCGCCGGCGACAGCTCCAGTTCCACCGGTTGTGACGGCGTTCCGCCGCCCCGACGACACCCTCTGTCACGGCCGCTGTGGTAAGCCGCTGTCGTTCCAGGGCGTTCGCGGACTGATCGAGGCGGATTTCTACTGTCTGGTGTGCCTCACCCACGTCACCATTCCGCTCGGCGTTCTGCAGGCGATTCCGGTGGGCAGCGACCTTTAATTGGTGGATCTGTCAAATTCGAGGCGGGAATTTTTCCCATCGTCCCTGGTAAGGGTTTCCGGGTGGGGCCCAGGTGCGACGGACGCCCCATCGCGAAATCAACTAAATGCAGCGTGGAATGCCTCTTGCTCCCTCTGGAGGCCAATGCGCAAGACTGGCAATGCCCAAAAGGCAAGTGACCTGATGGCGCTGGATCCCACGCTCGTAGCCGTCAATGCCGCCGTCGTGGCGTTCGTCGACGAGCTGCTGCGGCTGCCGTCGTCGGCGGCGGCCGCGACCGTCGTCGATCTGCTCTATGGCCGTGACCGTGAGGCGCCGCCCGCGGTGCTCTCCCACGTCAACGGCGGCATTCACATCCCGCTGAGCGGCTTGCTCGCGTCGCGTGCGTCGCTTGCGCAGATCCTGCCCGACCGCCTGCGAGTCTCGGCGGCCTGGCGAGCCGACGGAACGAAGGGAGCTCGAGCCGCTGCGCGCGCGCGCTACCGCGAGCTGCAGGCGGCGTTCGTGACCTCGGTCCGGCGTGCCGCCCCCGAGCCCACGGCCGCGCTGGTCCGTTACACGTACGGCTCCGAGGGACGGCACTGGCTGTGGACGGAAGCCGCGGCCCGCGTGCTCCACCGCGTGGCCGGGGTGAACCGCGCCGTCCTCGACTTGCTCGCGGCGATCGCGCGCGGTGAGGTCAGCGGCGAGGCAGTCGGCGTCGATGGCGTCGTCGCGCAGGACTTCGACCTGCCCGATACCGTGCGTGGGCTGATGGCGGTCGCGCTCCCCGCGGTCGCCGTTCCCGACTGGACGCGCTTCGCCGCGGCCCTCGAAGGCAGTGATGCTGCGCTGGCCGGGGAGGAATCGGTGGTCCGCTATCAGTCGCTGCTGGCCGAGATCCTTGGACTCCGCGACGAGCGGACGATGGCGCAGGCATGACGGTCACATCGGCCGAGCGCCGCTCCGTGTCGCTGAAGGTCGATCCCGCGTTCATCGCGGCCGTCGTGTTCCTCCGCCGCAGCTGCTCGGTGAACGACATGGCCACGATTCTCGACTGCGACCGCAAGCGCGTGCTGACGGTGCTGGCGCGGCTGACCAGCCTCGGCGTGCCGGTGTGGAAGGACCCGGACGCTCCGCGCTACCGTCCGCTCACCCAGGCCCAGCAGAGCGACGTCACCTCGCTGTTCAACAACGGACGCGGCCTCGACTTCTACGCCCTCTGCCGCGTGATGCGCGACGTGCATCCGCTCAGCCTGTTCGTCTTCCTGCGCAACGAGATCAGCCCTCGCGGCTGGTGGATGCGCGCCTGCGCGTGCTGCGACGAGCCGTTCGCGAGCCCGCGCTCTTCGCTCCGCTTCTGCGGTCCGCGCTGCGCGCCCCAGGCGCAGGAACTGGCGTTCGCCTGATGGCGCGCCCGGAGACCGACATCGAGCCCCACATGAAGTTCCGGACGTGCGCGTCCACACACGGCATGCGCCTGCACCGTATCCATCTCCTGAACGGCGGCAAGCAGGGCTCGCTCCAGTCGACCGTCGTCTTCGATTGCACGTGTGGCCAGCGCTGGCTCATGCGCGTGATGCAGGGCGACGTCGTCAGCGTGGACGGTGAGGTGCTGGACGGCCTCAAGCGCGCCCGCGACGGCCAGGCCACCGCCCCCCCCGGATTCCCCGGCGCGGAGTAGCGCGCGGCGAGTAGTCGGAGAACTGGCGACCGCCTTGATTATGAAATTGGGGGGACCCGTTCCGCTTCCCCCCAAACCCCCCTCGTCGCGTAGCGCCCGGACTTAGCTCCCGCCAATACCGCGCAGACAGACCTGGCCGACGACAGCTACGCGTTGGCCAGGCGGGTCACTGTCTCGAGCAGTTTGTCCCACGGGCAGGGCTTCTCGAGGAGCCCGATGCCATAACGATCAGCCACGGCACGCACGCGGTCCTCGTAGGCGTAGGCCGTATGCAGCGTCACCTTCGGCAAGAGGTGCGTATGCCAGTTGGCGAGCGCTTCGACGAGAGCCAGGCCATCGCGGCCCGCCATCTGAACGTCCACGACGACCGCGTCGACCGTGTCACGCGTGATGAGCAGCAGCGCCTCGTCGGCGTCGGTGGCGCAGACCACTTCGAAGCCGGATTTCTCCAGCAGCAAGCGGTACGTCTCGTGGACGGCCACGTTGTCCTCGACAAGAAGCACGCGCTTGCGCGTGGCCCTTTGCCCGTCGCCCACGGCCTCGTCGACGCCATCGAACAGGAACGTCACCGTCGTGCCCGCGCCGGACGATTCGATGGTGACCTGGCCCTGGTGGCGGTCCACGATGTCCTTCACGATGGCGAGACCGAGCCCGAGACCGGCCGAAATGCTCTTCGTGGACGAGAACGCCTCGAAGACGTGGGGCAGGATCGAGTCGGGAATCCCCGGGCCGTTGTCCTTCACGACGAGGGCCACCTGGCGGCCGCGTGGCTCCAGCGTCATCGAGATCGTGCCGTCGCGGCCCCCGAAAGATTCCCAGGCGTTTCGCACCACGTGCTCGATGGCGAGCTGGAGCTGGCCGGCGTTGCCGACAACAGCCGCGGTGGGGGCGAGGTCGAGCTCGAGGCTCACGGTACCCGGCGTCGATTCCGTCTCGAACGTCGCGACCGCGGCGGTGACCACCGTCTCGGGATCGACGCGCTCGACCAGCGGGACACGCCGGCCCCACTCCATGGCGCGCCCGAAGCGGTCGAGCGTCTCCGACGTCACCTGTCGGTACAGCTCGAAGGCCTCGCGGAGGTCGCCCGGCAAGTCGGAGCGTCTCCGATGTCACCTGCCGGTAGAGCTCGAACGCCTCGCGCAGGTCGCCGTGCAAGGCCGAGCGCTTCGTGAGCAGCGTCAGGTGCCCGAGGAAGGCCGTGAGCGGGCCACGGAGATCGTTGGCGAGGCCCGCGAGGTAGAGGCCGAAGACGCGCAGCGTGTCTTCGCGCTCTGGCCGTCGTGGCGCGGCCGACTCTGCGCCGATGCCGTCGTCCGCTATGACGAGAAGCGTCGGTTCCACCTCGCGCGGAAGCGGCCGGAGCACGACGGCGACGTCGCACACACTGCCGTCGTCGCGCGTGATGGAAACGGTGCCAAGGGCCTCCGGCGTGCCACCCCAGGCGCGCTTCACCGCCGCCCGAACCTGCGCCCGCACTTCGCGGGCCGGGAAGAGCCGCACCAGCGGAGTGGCGGGGAGGCTCTCGGCGGAGCGCCCGAGGATCCGAGGCACGTGGCCGTTGGCGTACAGCACGCGCTCTCGCGTCATCACGGCCACGCCGACCCGAACTGCATCGGCGAGCCCCGCGAAGCGCGCGGACAGTCGCTCGATCTCGGCGGTCTGGGAGAGCCAGCCGGAGAGGAGATCGAGCTCTCGACCCAGATTCTCAGTCATGTCGATCCACGCAGCCTGACCCCCCGCCCATGTGTGCGTGCATGACCGCCTCGGCCGCGTCGAGGGCCTCGCAGAGGGCCTGGCTCACCTGAGCCTTCGGAATCGAAGACGCCGTCATGAGTGGGATCCCAGCGCGGCGGCAACCGCCGCGATCACGGTGCGCTGTTCGGCATCGGTCATCTGCGCGTAGAGCGGGAGGATGAGGCCCTCGTCGCTCACGCGCTCAGCCGTCGGGAGGAAGACGTCCCCGAGAAGCTTCCGGTAGGGCGCCTCCCGGTGGATGCACATGATGCCCCGGCGCGTGGCGATTCCCTCGGCGAGCAGGCGCACCATCAGCGCGTCGCGGCTCAAAGGCGCGCTGGGGCTCACGCGGACCATGTACGACTGGAACGGATGCGCGAGCCCGGCGGGCTCGACGGCGTGGTGAGGTGCGGCACGCCGGCCAGCGCTCCGGTGTAGCGATGGGCCAGCGGGATCACGGCCGACCCTCGTGGCCCAGGGGCGGCCGGGAACCCGGACTCCGCTGGGCTGTCGAGCCGGCTCACTGCGCGCGCCTCAGACAGTCGGCGACGTAGGCGATCTGGGCCTCGCTGAGCTCGGGATGGAAGGGTAGGCTCAGGAT
>WNGM01001200.1_pt1 | contig 20937 bp, 20 predicted proteins | sample 5400571 | NCBI WGS metagenome assembly WNGM01 (sample SAMN13153378, study PRJNA577476) | soil metagenome | isolation source: 100 cm soil or saprolite under Garry oak tree replicate 2 | place: USA:California | collected 2016-06-15 | reverse complement strand
GGTCCAGCTCGCCGAGGTGGCGCTGCACACCGGCTGCCGGCTGCTGATGGACCGCCTCGGCGTGGACGCGGTCGACCGCGTCCGCCTCGCCGGCGCGTTCGGAGCCCACATCGATCCCGTCCACGCGCTGGTGCTCGGGATGGTCCCCGACTGCGACCCGGCGGCGGTCACCGCCGCGGGAAACGCCGCCGGGACCGGCGCGCGGATCGCGTTGCTGAACCGCCGGGCGCGCGGCGAGATCGAGGCACTGGTGCGCCGCGTGGAGAAGGTCGAGACCGCCGTCGAGCCGAGGTTCCAGGAGCACTTCGTCGACGCCATGGCGATCCCGCACGCACGCGATCCCTACCCGCGGCTGCAGCGAGTGGTCCCGCTCCCGGAGCGGGATCCCAGGACCACCGGCGGCCAGCGGCCGCGACGTCGCCGCCGGTCAGCGAGCGGCAACCACAGGAGCGCGACATGACCACCGACAGCGGACCGAGGGGCCGGCGGAGCGGCGGCCGCGAGGCCCGCCGGGCCGCCCGGCTGCACGCGGTCGCCGACAGGGTCCCCTTCATCACCCGGACGATGACCCCGCTGGAGATCCTCTCCACCGAGGGCCTCGAGCTCATCGAACACAACGCGGACACCATCCTCGAGCAGGTCGGCATCGAATTCCGCGACCCGGAGGCGCTGGAGACCCTCAAGGCGGCCGGCGCCGACGTCGCTGGGGAGCTGGTGCGCTTCCCCGGCGGGATGGCGCGCTCGCTGGTGCGGGCGACGGCTCCCCGCGAATTCGTCCAGCACGCACGCAACCCGGCCAACGACGTGCGGCTGGGGGGCGACGCGACCGTGTTCGCGCCCGCGTACGGCTCGCCGTTCGTCCGCGACCTCGACGGCGGCCGGCGCTACGGCACCATCGAGGACTTCCGGAACTTCGTCAAGTTGACCTACCTGTCGCCCTACCTGCACCACAGCGGCGGGACGGTCTGCGAGCCGGTCGACCTGCCGGTGAACAAGCGGCACTACGACATGGTGTATGCCCACGTGCGCTGGTCCGACAAGCCGTTCATGGGCTCGGTCACCCACCCCGATCGCGCGCGCGACACCGTCGAGATGGCGCGCATCCTGTTCGGCGCCGATCGGCTGGAGCGCGACTGCGTGCTGCTCAGCCTGATCAACGCGAACTCCCCGCTGGTGTGGGACGCCACCATGCTCGGCGCCGCCAAGGTCTACGCGCAGGCCAACCAGGCCGTGCTGATGACGCCGTTCATCCTCGCCGGCGCCATGAGCCCGGCGACGGTGGCGGGCACCGCCACCCAGACGCTTGCCGAGGCGCTGGCGGGGATGGCCTACATCCAGCTCGTCCGGCCGGGAGCTCCGGTGGTGTTCGGCTCGTTCGCCTCCTCGATGTCGATGCGGTCGGGCGCCCCGACCTTCGGCACGCCAGAGCCCGCGCTGGTGCTCTACACCCTGGCGGCCTGCGCGCGGCGGCTCGGCGTGCCGTTCCGCAGCGGCGGCGCGCTGACCGCCTCGAAGGTCCCCGACGCCCAGGCCGCCTACGAATCGGCCAACACCATGCAGCCGACGCTGCTGGCCGGCGCCCACTTCGTGCTGCACGTCGCCGGCTGGCTGGAGGGCGGCCTGGCGATGGGCTACGAGAAGTTCGTGCTGGACGCCGACCAGGCCGGGGCGTGGCACTCCTTCGCCGCGGGCGTCGACCTGTCACCCAACGGGCAGGCGCTGGAGGCGATCCGGGAGAACGGCCCGGGAAAGCACTTCCTGGGCTCGGCGCACACGCTGGCGAACTTCGAGACGGCCTTCTACCGGTCGGCGGTGGCCGACAACAACTCCTTCGAGCAGTGGGAGCTGGAGGGCTCCCTCGACGCTGCGGCGCGGGCGAACGCCGCCTGGAAACGGATGCTCGCGGAGTACCAGCCTCCGCCGATCGACGAGGCCGTCGACGAGGAGCTGCGCGAGTGGATCGACCGGCGGAAGGCGTCCTTCCCCGACTCCAACGTCTGACTCGGCTCAGGCCGGGAGCGGCGGCGGGGTGCTGCGGTTGACCCAGGTCGGATCCATGGTCCGCTCCCCGACCACGTCGAGGGCATCGAGCCGGGTGATGTCGTCGGCCGACAGGTCGACGTCGACGGCGCCGAGGTTCTCCTCGATGTAGGCGATCCGCTTGGTGCCCGGGATCGGCACCACGTCGGGGCCCTTCGCCAGCAGCCAGGCCAGCGCGATCTGGCCGGAGGTGGCGCCGTGGGCGGCCGCGATGTCGCGCACCACGCCGACCGAGGTCAGGTTCGCGTCGAAGGCGTCGCGGGCGAACCGCGGGTAGGTCCGGCGCACGTCCCCCTCTGGCAGGTCGTCGACCGAGGTGATCCGGCCGGTGAGGACGCCGCGGCCGAGCGGGCTGAACGGCACGATGCCGATGCCCAGCTGCCGGCACGTCGGCACGATCTGGTCCTCGATGTCGCGGCTCCACAGCGACCACTCGCTCTGGAGCGCCGCGATCGGATGGACGGCGGCGGCGCGGCGGATGGTGTCGACCGACGCCTCGGACAGGCCGAGGTGTCGTACCTTGCCCTGGGCGACCAGCTCCGCCATGGCGCCGACGGTCTCCTCGATCGGCACGTCCGGGTCGGCCCGGTGCTGGTAGTAGAGATCGATGTGGTCGATGCCGAGCCGGCGCAGCGACCGCTCGGCCGCCGACCGCACGTAGTCGGGCGTGCCCCTGACGACGGACGGCCGCCCTGCCCGTGGTGGTGAGACGATGCCGAACTTGGTGGCGATCACGACCTCGTCGCGGCGCCCCACGATGGCGCCGCCGACGACCTCCTCGCTCGGGCCGTACGCGTCGGCGGTGTCGAGCAGCGTGGTGCCGAGGTCGACGGCGCGCCGGATCGTCTCGGTCGCGTCGACGCCCTCGAAGCCACCGTAGGTCGGGCTGAAGCTCATGCATCCGAGACCGACGGCGCCGACCTCCGGGCCCTCGGCGCCCAGGATGCGGGTGGGAATTGCCATGGAGACCCTTCCGTGTCGGGAACCGGCAGATTGCCCCCTCACGGTACCGGCACCGGGCGGCCGGGCGGTGGCCCCGGCTCGGGGAGCCGGGGCCACCTTCGCGAAGGTGGTCGTATCGTGGCGGGCGACCGAGACCCGCGAGAAGCCTGGAGGGGCGGGGGCCTGGAACTGTGACTACCACCACGGAGGTCGAGGACCTGCTGCGAGAGCTGGCGCCGCGGGTGCTCGGCGTGCTGGTCCGGCGCCATGGCGGCTTCGACACCTGCGAGGACGCGGTCCAGGAGGCGCTGCTGGCGGCGTCGGCCCAGTGGCCGGCCGAAGGGGTGCCGGCCAACCCGACGGGCTGGCTGATCACGGTGGCCTCCCGCCGGCGGATCGAGCTGCTGCGCGGGGAGGTGGCCCGCCGCCGCCGGGAGGAGTCCGCCGCCGCGCTGGCGCCGCCGGGCCCCAAACTGCCGGCAGTCGACGACACGCTCACCCTGCTGCTGCTGTGCTGCCACCCCTCGCTCACCCAAGCCTCCCAGGTGGCGCTGACCCTGCGCGCCGTGGGCGGGCTGTCCACCGCCGAGATCGCCCGCGCCTTCCTGGTCCCGGAGGCCACCATCGGCCAGCGCATCAGCCGGGCCAAGCAGCGGATCAAGGCCAGCGGCGCCGAGTTCCGGATGCCCCCGCAAGCCGAACGCTCCCAGCGGATGGCGGCGGTCCTCCAGGTGCTGTACCTGATCTTCAACGAGGGCTACACCGCCAGCTCCGGACCAGCCCTGCACCGCGTCGAGCTCACCAGCGAGGCGGTCCGCCTGACCCGGCAGCTCCACGATCGCCTGCCCGACGACGGCGAGGTCGCCGGACTGCTGGCACTGATGCTGCTCACCGACGCCCGCCGCCCCGCACGGACCCGCCCGGACGGCGCCCTGGTCCCGCTGGCGGAACAGGACCGCGGCCGCTGGGACGCCCGGGCCATCGCCGAAGGGGTCGCGCTGATCAGCCAGGCCCTGGCCAGCGCGCCGATCGGCCCTTACCAGCTCCAGGCCGCGATCGCCGCCGTCCACGACGAGGCGCCCCGGGCCGAGGACACCGACTGGCCACAGATCCTGGGACTGTACGACCTGCTGGACAGCATCGCGCCCGGGCCGATGGTCACCCTCAACCGGATCGTCGCCGTCGCCATGGTCGAGGGCCCCCACGCCGGACTGGAGCAGCTCGCGGCCGCGGAGGCCGACCCCGCGCTGGCCGGGCACCACCGGGTCGATGCCGTCCGCGCCCACCTGCTCGACCTCGCCGGTGAGCGGGAGGCCGCCCGCGCCCATTACCGACTGGCCGCCCGCCGCACCCTCAGCATCCCCGAGCGCCACTACCTCGAGTCCCGCGCCGCCCGATAGGGGTCACCTATCCGGAGGTCGTGGCCTGCCCGGAGCCCGGGTGCACCGCGCCCGCCGAGATCCTGGAGCGCTTCGTGCTGCCCTCGACCCACGGCCCCGTCGAGCACCGCAAGACCGCGTGCCTCCAAGGCCACGTCCGCACGGAGCCTCGTCAATCAGCCAGCCAGTTCTCCACTTTGAGATCTGGGACCCGGCCGAAGTGACGGACGTTGCCGGTCACGACGACCAATCCTCTGGAGAGTGCGATCGAGGCGATGCGCAGGTCGGGCTCGTCCAATCGTCGGCCATCCGACTCCAGGCGGGCTCGAAGCGGTCCATAGACCTCAGCGGCCCGCTCGTCGAAGGGAAGGACCGGCAAGGCGCCGATAACGAGTTCGCGGACCTTCTGGGTCAGGGTGGCACTGCCTCGCTTGGCGGCTCCATAGAGCAGCTCTCCGAGGGTGACCGCGGTGGTGAATTGCTCCTCGGGCGGCGTGCGCGCGAGACGGCGGATGAGCGAGAGCGGTGGATCGCGCCGTATCACCGCGCTGAGGGTATCGGTGTCGAAGCAGTACATGATCAGTCCAGGTCAGGAGCGGCGCGGTCGCGGGCGCGCCGCCTGGAGGCGTAGATCTCGTCGACGACGTCTGGAAGCTCGGTCCACTCCGCGAGGGCGCCGGCGATGGCGGCGAGCCCGGTCGGTCGGGCTCTCGGCGGTGCCGCCTGATCGGGCGGCACCAAGGCAAGCACTGGGTGGCCTCTGCGCGCCACCAGGAAGCGCTCACCATGACGTACCCGTTCGATCAGCTCGGAGAAGTGCGCCTTCGCCTCGGCGACGCCGAGGATGTTTTCTACAGGCTCAGTTGTCATTGGATCATCCCCTAGTTAGATGTCACCAGGACAGTATAACAGCAGTGGGTGGTCTGAGAGCCCGACGGTTCGCGTCGGGCGGGAGTAGCGTCGGTGCAGCCGATCAGCGAGGAGGGCGCACCGTGGACTTGCGGACGCTGCAACGACCCCTCGTCCAGCCCCCGCCGATCTGGACCGCTGGCAGGCCTAGCGGCGGCGGCCGCGTCCGGTCCCGGGGCGCTACCCGGTTGGCTTCTTGCTGCCGACGACCAGGGTCACGACGGATCCGGCCGGGACGACCGAGCCCGCGCCCGGCGACTGCGAGATGACCCGCTGGGACTGGCCCGCGTCGGGGACGGGGGCCAGCGTGATCTGTGTCACCAGCCCGGCCTGGGCCAGTATCCCGGACGCCTGCTGCCGGTGGAGCCCGACCACGTTGGGGACGGTGCGCGGACCGAAAACGACCGCCGTCGTCGGGGCCTGCGGCGAGGTCGTGCTCGGGGCGGCGGTCACCGGCGCCGTGGTGGTCGGCTGGGTTGTCGTCGTCGGAAGCCCGATCGTGCCGGGCGCCCCGCCGGTCGTGGTCGTCAGCGCCACCAGCGGCGGCAGCGCCGGGGCGGCCAGGCCGATACCGGCCGTGCCGGACTCGCCACCATGCCGCTGCACAGCGGCGAGCGAGCCGGCGATGGCCACGGCGGCCACCGCCAGCGCCGCGGCCACGGCCAGGCGCCGCCGTCGTCGTGGCCGCGCGGCCCGCGCCGCCCGAGCGGCCGGAGCTTGCGACGAGCTGACCGAGGACCGGACCAGCGCGGTGCTGCGAGGAGCGATCGTGACCGGCGCGCCGAACGGGTCGGTCGCCGGCCCCCCGCCAAGCCCGTCGACCGGGACGGAGGCCTGATGGATGGCCACGAGGAAGCGGTTCAGGTCGCGGCCGAGGTCGGCCGCCATGGCGTAGGAGTCGACCGGATCGTCGGCCGCCCGGTACACGATCTCGGCCAGCTCGGGCGGCACATCGGGGCTCAGGAACAGCGGCTCGCCGTCGACCGGCTCCCGGCCGGTCAGCATGGCGGCCAGGCAGTGGCTGAGCGCCCGCAGGTCCGCGGCGGGGTTGGGCGCCGTGGCGAAGGGCCGGGCGGCTTCAGCGATGCGGAAATCCGTCAGCTTCACGTGGCCGTCGCCGGCCATCAGGACGTTGTCGGGGGTGAGGTGGCCGTGGACGATGCCGCGGTCATGCGCGCTGGCCAGCGCGGCGCACATTCCGGCGGCGGCCCTTGCCGCCCTGGCGGGGCGCAGCGGGCCGCGGACGGCCAGCACCTCGCGAAGGCTGGGGGCGTCGACCAGCTCTGTGACGACGAAGCCGGAGCCGCCGTGGCGCTCGACCCCGTGCACCGCGGCGACGTTGGGGTGGCTGAATCCGGCCAGCGTGGCGACCTCGCGCTCCAGCCGGACCAGAAATGCCTTGTCGTTCGCGAATCGCCCGATCGGGACTTTGATGGCCACGCGGGTATCAGTCAGGCGGTCGCGCGCCTCCAGCACCGCGGTGATGGCACCGGTGCCAATTGACCGCGTGACCTGATAGCGGTTGGTGAGCAGCCCTGGATCCATCGGTGGAGACTCTACTCGACCAGCCGCTCGAGAATCAGAGCGAGCTGAGGAAACCGAGCAGCGCGTCGTTGACCTCGCGGGGGCGCTCCTGCTGGGTCCAGTGACCGCAGCCGAGCAGCCAGAGCGTGCCGCGCAGGTCCGGCACGAAGTCGGCCATGCTGGCGATCGCCTGCCGCGCACCGGGACCGGCCACAACGGGGTCGCGGTCGCCGGCGATGTACAGGGCCGGAGGCCGCACCGGGGCCCGGTGCCATGCGGCGGTGAGCTCCCAGTTGCGGTCGATGTTGCGGTACCAGTTGAGCGGGCCGGTGAAGCCAGTGGTCTCGTATTCGGCGGCGTAGGTGTCGATGTCGGCCTCGGTCAGCCAGTCCGGCAGCCGCTCCGGTTCCGGGCACAGGTCGAGGAAGCCGCCACCCGGTGGCACGACCGGCACCGTCGGGGAAGCCTCGCCGGAGGCCGCGGAGAGCATCCGTCGGAAGGTCGCCGGCAGGTCCCGTTCCATTTCCGCCTCGGGCACCTCGGGCTGCTGGAAATAGACCATGTAGAAGCCGTCGCCGAGCAGCTCGCGCAGCACCCCGAGCGGCGGCCGCGACCCGCGCGGGCGGTGCGGCACCGACAGGGCGGCGACCCCGCGAACCAGGTCGGGGCGGAGCTGGGCGGTGTGCCAGGCGACCGGGGCGCCCCAGTCGTGCCCGACGACCACGGCCTGCCGCTCGCCCAGCGCCTCGATCAGCCCGACGGCGTCGCCGACCAGGTGCAGGATCGAGTAGGCCTCGACCGGCTCCGGCCCGCCCGTGCGGCAATAGCCGCGCTGGTCCGGAGCGATCGCGTGGAAGCCCGCCTCGGCAAGCGCGGCCAGCTGGTGGCGCCAGGAGTACCAGCTCTCGGGGAAGCCGTGCAGCAACAGCACCGGCGGGCCCGAGCCCGCCTCGGCGACGTGCATGCGCAGCCCGCTGCTGGAGTCGACCAGACGGTGGTTGATCTCGGTCATCGGCACTCCTGCGCTTTGACGGCGTGCGATGCGATTCTCGCGCGCCGCACGTGGCCGTTCCATGTCGGGGGTGGGTCGTAGGCTCGTAGGCTCTTGTCCCCGGCATCGAGGAGGTGAATCCCCTGCGGTACGGAATGTGCCTGCCGACGGCGGCGCGTGCGGCGACCCGCGCTTCCTCGCCGAGCTGGCGGAGCGTGTCGAGGCGGCCGGATGGGACGGCGCCCTGCTCGAGGACCACGTCTGCCACCAGGGCGATCCGACCGCTGATCCAAGTTCCCGAGGAGGTTTCCTGGCAATGGTGACGGCTGAGGACGTGCGGCGGGTGGCCGGCTCACTGCCGCGCAGCGAGGAGCATCTGATCCGCGATCACGTCAAGTTCCGGGTGGGCAGGATCGTGTTCGTCTCGATCTCGCCGGACGAGGCGTCGATGGGCTTCGGGTTCCCCAAAGAGGAGCGGGCGGCGCTGGTCGCCAGCGAGCCGGAGAAGTTCCACATGCCCTCCCGCTCGGATGAGCGCTACAACTGGGTGCGGGTCTGGCTGGACGCCATCGACGAGGCGGAGATGCGGGAGCTGGTCGTCGAGGCCTGGCGCATGGTCGTGCCCAAGCGCGTCGCCGCCTCCTACCCGTAGGGCGTGCCCACCGATGCTCACATCAGCGCGGCGAGCCGGGCCCGAGCCGGTCCGAGGTGGGTCGCGGCCTCCTCGAGGCCGGCCCACGGGTCGGGCCCGGCGAGCCGGTCCCGGATCGTCCGCATCGTGTGCCGCCGCGGGTCGAAGTCGTCCAGCTCGGACCAGTCGAGCGGGACCGAGACGGGCGCGCCGGGCAGCGGGCGGACCGCGTAGGGCGCGGCGACGGTCTGGGCGTAGCCGTTGCGCCCGATGTCCAGGAACAGGCGGTCGCCCCGATCGGCGATGCGCCCCTCGGTGGTGAGGTTGTCGGGGTCGCGGGCGGCCAGCACCTCGGCAACGGCCATGCTGAAGATCTTCACGTCGTCGGTCTCGGTGTCGGGGACCAGCGGCACGACGACGTGCAGGCCGCGGGAGCCGCTCGACTTCAGGAACGCGGGCAGCTCCAGCTCGTCCAGCAACCGGTGCAGACCGGCCGCCGCCGAGCGCAGCACCGTCGGGTCGGGTGAGGCCGGGTCGAGGTCGAAGATCATCTGGTCGGGGTGGTACAGGTCCGGCACGCGGCTGAGCCAGACGTGCGGGGTGACGCAGCCCTGGTTGGCGAGGTAGGCGAGGTCGTCCGGCGTCCGGCAGACCGCGTAGGTGACCTCTTCCCGGGTGGTGGCGCTGCGGGTGCGGCGGTTGGGCGCGGTGACCCGCTCGATCCAGTCCGGGAAGTAGTCGCCGATCTGCTTCTGGAGGAATCCGCTCCGGCCGATCCCGTTCGGGAACCGCTGCATGGTGACCGGGCGTCCACTGATCGCCGGCAGCATCATCGAGGCGACCGTCTCGTAGTAGCTCACCAGCTCGCCCTTGGTGATGCCGTCGTCAGGAAACATCACCTTGTCAGGGTGGCTGACCCGCACTCGATCGCTCAGGACCGCACCGCCCTCGTCTCGCCTTCGCCCGGCGCCGCGCCGCCTTCGCCCGGCGCCGCGGCTGATTGTAATGGCGTCGGCTAGAGCCGTCGCTCGATCGGCAGCCTGGAGCGGGTGAGCAGGCCCGCGCCGAGCATCGCGACCAGGGGCACGACCAGCACCGCGATGCCGACGTTGAGCCACGGCACGGCGATCGGGTAGGGCGTGGGTGCCGGCCAGAGGTCGGCGTAGCCGCGGTTGAGCGCGACCAGCACGGCGACCGAGCCGCCCAGCCCCGGCCGTGCCGAGCAGCGACCCGAGCCCGGCGATCACGCCGGACTGGCTGAGCGACAGCCCGCGGCGGACCCGTGGGGAGGCGCCGACGGTGGCCAGCGTGCCGAGGTCGGCGCGTCCGTCGGCGGCGGCCAGCCCGGTGGCGATCGCGGCGGCGCCGAGCGTGATCAGGCCGGCGACGATCGCGAGCACCAGCAGGGCAGAGGTCGCCGGTTGCGATCCCGGGCCACGCTCCACGTACACCTCGTAGTCGGTGCCGAGCGTGCCCTGGAAGCGGTCCTGCTCGGCGACCGTTGGCATGCGCCTGGTGGTCGCCAGCGCGACCGACCGGACGGCGGCGAGACCGCTCGCTGGCCGCCCAGCTTGCCGTCGCTGCCGTCGAGGACGACCTCCCCGGGCCGGTTCCAGCTCCGGTAGTCGTCCCTGGCCCGCTGCGCCCGCGAGCTGAGCACCACCCCGACCGCGAGACTGCCGGCGACGGCAGCCCATCACGGCCGAGATCGCCGGCGCTGCGGCCGCGCGGTTGCGGGAGGTCTCCCGGAGCGCGATCCGCGGCGCGAGCGGCAGGAAGCGTCCGATCCGCGCGCAAGAGGCCATCGGCGATTGTCTTTAACAACCTCGCTCTGTAAGCTCAAGTCCGATCTGTGGAGCCAAGGCCGCGTCAGGACGGAGGCCATGACCAGTCGGACCTACGGGCAGTTCTGCGGGCTCGCCCACGCCATGGAGCTGGTCGGCGAGCGCTGGGCGCTGCTGGTCGTCCGCGACCTGCTCTCCGGCCCGAAGCGCTTCACCGACCTGCGCAACGGCCTGCCGCGGATCCCGACCAACATCCTCTCCGCGCGGCTCAAGGAGCTGGAGGGCTCCGGCGTCATCCAGCGCCGGCTGCTGCCCCGGCCGCAGGGCTCGGTGGTCTACGAGCTCACCGACTACGGCAGGGAGCTGGAGGACGTCGTCCTCCGCCTCGGCCTCTGGGGGGCCAGAACGCTCGGCCAGCCCCGGCCGGACGACATCGTCACCACCGACTCGCTGATCATCGCGCTCCGTACCACCTACCGGTCGGACGCGGCCCGCGGGCTCCGCCTCCGTTACGACCTCCGAGTCGGCGACGTCGTCGTCCACGCCCGCATCGATGACGGCGCCCTGGAGGTCGCGCCGGGACCGGCCGTCGACCCCGACCTGGTCATCGAGACCGGTCCGGAGCTGCGGGCCCTGCTGGCCCGCGAGATCGGCCCGAGCGAGGCGGTCGCCGGCGGCAGCGTCCGGCTCACCGGCGACCCCAACCTGCTGGAGCGGTTCGTGGAGGTTTTCCACATCCCGCCCCCGCCGTCCGCCATCTCCGCCTGATCCGGTCCGCCCTCAAGGGTCCGGGAACCCGCCCGGAGGCTCAGGGGCGTCGACGTCCCCTGGAGACACCTTACGGGGAGACCGCCTAGGCCGGCGCCGGGTCCTGCTGGGACGATGGCGTCAAGCGATCCGTGGGTGCCGCCCGACCCGGACGGTTCCCGCAGGGAGGTGCCGCCAATGCCCCACATTGCTCTGCACAACGACGCGCCGGGGATCACCGGGCTGTTCCAGTACCGGCCCGAGACCGCGCGGCCGCTCCGGGAGCTGTCCGAGGTGCTGCTTCGCGGGCCCAACACGCTGACCCGAGGGGAGCGGGAGCTGATCGCCGCCCATGTCTCCACCCGCAACCACTGCCGGTTCTGCGCGCTGTCCCACGGTGCCTCCGCCGCCGCGCAGTTGCCCGACGGCATGCCGCTGGTCGAACAGGTCCACGCCGACGTGGACAGCGCCCCGGTCTCGGCCAAGCTCAGAGCCCTGCTGCACCTCGCCGACGCGGTCCGCCGCGACGGTCGAGCAGTCACGCAGGCGGACGTGGAGGCCGCGCGGGCGGCCGGCGCCTCCGACCTGGAGATCCACGACACCGTGCTCATCGCCGCGGCCTTCTCCATGTACAACCGCTACGTCGACGGTCTGGCGACGATCGCCCCCGACGACCCAGCCGCATACGCAAAGATGGCCGAACGGATCGTGGGAACCGGCTACCTGCCCGGTTGACCCAGGTAGGGCTCTCAGCCGCTGACTGGGCGGACCTGGGGGCCCATGGCGGCTCTGGTGCGGCGCAGGGAGATGGTCAGGGCGGCTCTGGTGGCGGGGTCCAGGCGACCGTGGGCGAGCGACGGGATCACCGGGAGGACCGTGTAGCCGGGGTGCTGCACCCAGGTCGGGACGTAGCGAAGGTCGGCGACCACGTACCGGCCGTCCTGGCGCGCGACGTGCACGGAGACGATGACCCCGTCCTGGGTGTTGGCGGGGCAGCACGCGGACGACTGGCCCGACAGCAGGTTGCCCATGCCGAACGCGACCCATTTGCCGTTGATCCGCCGCGCCGGCTGCACCACGTGCGCGTGGTGCCCGAGGATCAGGTCGATGCTCGGGTCGGCGAGGAGCTGCTTGGCGATCTGGAGCTGCTGCGGCGTCGGCGCCGTCCGGTACTCCTGCCCCCAGTGCAGGAAGACCACGGTGAACTGGGACCCGGCCCTCCTGGCCGCGCGAGCGTCGGCGAGGATTCGGGCGGGGTTGATCCGATTGGCGCGCCACGGCTGGCTGGCCGGCACCTTGCGCCCGTTGAAGCCGTACGCATAGCTCAGCATCGCCACGCGCACGCCCTTGACAGTGAGAAGGGTGGGCTGCGCCTCCTGCCGGTTGCGGGCGATGCCGGCGTGGCGCAGCCCCGCGCTGTCCAGGACCTGCAGCGTCCCGGACACGCCCTGGGGGCCCTGGTCGAGGGAGTGGTTGGACGCGGTGGAGCAGGCGTCGTAGCCGGTCGCCCGCAGCGCGGCCGCGACCTGCGGCGGGCCGTTGAACACCGGATAGCCCGACAGGTGCTTGCCGGTCGGCGACAGCGGTGTCTCGACGTGGCAGACGGCCAGGTCGGCGGCGGCGACGATCGGCTTGATCGCGCTGAACATCGGCCGGAAGTCGTAGGCGCGGCCGCTGCGGGCGCCGTAGGCCCTGGCCCGCGCGACCAGGGGGCTGTGCGGCAACACGTCGCCGGACGCGACCATCGTGAAGCCGGGTGCGGTCGGCGCCGCCGAAGCCGGGGTCGCCGGGGTGGCGTGCGCCGTGCCGTCCGCCGGCGCCCCGGAGGCGTGACTGACCGAGCAGGAGCCCGTGAGCAGGAGCAGGAGGCCGACCAGGAACGCGACTGCGACTCTCGGGGAAGGTCTGGAATCTCGACGACCTTCGCGGAACAGGCGCTGCTGGACGGTCCGGGCCCATGCCGGCACGGGCGCCATGCGCTCCACCTCCTGCTATCGAGGGGCGCGAGCGGCGTAGCGCCATCCGACTGGACTCACCGGATAGTCTTCGAACGCCTGAACAAGGATCTTGACTTGTTTCTCGCCATGGAGCTGGACCCAACCGTTCAAGGCTAAATGTCCCCTCCGCCGGTTAGCGGCCGGACCTGCTCGCGTCCAAGTCCAGGCGCCGGCTCACTCGTCGGTGAGCACCGGGGCGACAGGTTGGCGTGTCAGAAGGCGGGCGGGGTCGCCCGAGTTGTCATTACCTTGGCCCTCCGATAGGGTTGCCACCCCCCAATCCCCCAGAAACAACAGGTTCAGTACGTATCACGTGCCTCCCCGGTTCGATCCCCCCAGCCCGGAAAGGAGGCCGGAGTTGCAAGCTGCTCGACGGACCCCCCACCGCCGAGGGCTTCCCGGCGCCCGCTCCACCATCGGCCTGCTGCTGGCGGCCAGCCTCGCGCTGGCCGGCGTCGGCGCGAACGCGGCGCAGGCCGAGACGCCAGCCCAGAAGATCGCCCGTCTGCGGGCAGAGGCCGCCAAGGTGCAACACAAGATCGACCGTATGAACGCCCAGGTCGAGACCGTGGTCGAGCAGTTCAACGCCAACCAGGAGGCGCTCCAGGAGACGAAGGACCGCCAGCGCAGGACCGCTCGACGGCTGGAGGCCGCCCGCAAGCAGCTCGCCGGTTCGGAGCAGGTGATGGGCGAGCGCATCCGCGCGATCTACATCGACGGGCCCGTGACCCGGCTCGGGCAGCTCCTCGAGGTGCGGACCGTGAGCGACGCGGTGACCATGGCGCACTACCAGCAGTCGGTGACGGACGCGGACGTCGAGTCGATCGCCAACGTCGAGCAGAGCAAGCGCAAGCTGACCTCGATCTCGGACACGCTGGCCTCGCAGCAGCGGCAGCAGGAGGACATCCAGGCCATGCTCAGCTCGCAGCGTCGCGACATCGAGCACCGGCTCGCCCAGCAGCGCGACTACCTCGACCGCCTCAGCGGCGAGGTCAAGCAGGCGGTCCAGGCCGAGCAGCGCCGCCAGGAGGAGCTGCGCCGGCAGGCGCTCGAGCGCAAGCTCGCCGCCGAGCGCGCGGCCCAGCTGAAGGCTGCGCAGGAGGCGGCGGCACAGCAGAAGGCCCAGCAGCAGGCGGCATCGACGCCGACGGGACCCACGAGCGCGGCCGAGCAGGCGATCGCCTTCGCGCGAGCGCAGATCGGCAAGCCCTACCAGTGGGGCGCCACCGGTCCGGACTCCTACGACTGCTCCGGCCTGACGATGGCGTCCTATGCCAGCGCGGGCGTGAGCATCCCCCGCACCTCGCGCGAGCAGTACAACTTCGGCACGCACGTCGACAGCATGGCCAACCTGGTGCCAGGCGACCTGGTCTTCTACGCCTACGGCACCGACCCGTCCACGATCCACCACGTCGGCCTCTACATCGGCGACGGCCTGATGATCGAGGCGCCGTTCACCGGCGAGGACGTCCGCACCGCCTCCATCAACCGCTCGGACTACTTCGGGGCCACCCGGCCCACGGGAGGATAGGGCTGATCCGCAGCCGAGTCAGAATCTTACCGGCCGCCGCAGGTCGCGCGTTCTTCAGTCCGAGCGGCCGCGCGGCCGAGTACCGGGGAGATGCCAGCCCGAGCAGAGGAGGAGCCCTCCATGAGCGGCGATCTGACGACGGCGGTGGCGACCTCGACCACCTTCGACCTGCCCGGCCATACGGTCGAGCGGACCCTCGGCCTCTCCTGGGGGCTGATCGTGCGCAGCGTCGGCATTACCAGGGGCTTTACCGGCAGCCTCAAGTCGCTGCGCGCCGGTGAGGTCCGGGAATTCACCGATGTCGTCGACCAGGCACGGCATACGGCCCTCGAGCGGCTGATCGCCCACGCCCAGCAGCTCGGCGGCAACGCCGTCCTCGGCGTGCGCTTCGACTCCTCCGACCTCGGCAACGGCCTCGCCGAGATCGTCGCCTACGGCACCGCCGCCACCGTCCGCCCCACCTGACCTCGGTTCTCGGTGCGGTAATTGAGTTGAGATACCGTCGGGCGGGAGTTGATGGTGATGCCCCCACCTGCCCCCCGCCTGCGGTTTCGTCCCCTGACCTGCGAGGGGTCTTGCGCCCGGCGACCGCGGTGGCATGCTATCGCGGTGCTCCGCCTCACGACGTCGGTCGAACAGTATCAGGTGCTCCAGCCGCGCGGAGTTGTCGGAACCCTTGCGGTACAACGAGGAGGGACTCGGCCGGGTGACCGTGGCACCCGAAACCGCTTGTGAGATAGGCCCGGCCCGTTCAAGTAGACCAGTTGAGGTGGCGGAGGCCACGGCGACGACATCCCTGTCACGAGGCATTTCAGCCCCTTGTCGCCACGGACGATGCTTCCCAGGGGCTCTCGAGAATCGAGGCTAACAGCGCCGGTGTCGAGGCCGAGTTACACGACCAGGGCCTCACGCGGACAATCAAGGACGTGGGCGTGCTCTGTCAGGTTGCTGGTCTGCTCGGTGCCGAGGATGCAGGGGCGCGGGAGCGGCGATTGGCGGAGGTGCGGCGCGAGCTGGCCAACGCTGAGGTGCGGATCCGGTTGGACGAGGAGCTGCACTGATGCTCGCAGATCGTGGACGAGTAGGAGTCGCCATGAAACCCGATGCAGCTCAGGGCGTCGTGGCAGACCGGCCAGGCCTGGCCAATGTCCTCCTTGCGTGGCGACTGGCCTGTCTGCACGTTGCGCAGCACGGGAACCACGGTGCTGTCCGCGTTGTCTAAGGCTGTTGGTGACCGATGACGTATTGCGGTTGGCGGGGGGAACGGATGCGACCGACGTTGCTCAGAGCACTCCCCGTGCTACTCCTTATCACCGTGGCGGGCTGCGCCACCTCATCACCTTCGGCTCCGCCGCCGACGACCGTGCTCCACGCGCACATTCCAAGCCTCTATGGCTACGTGGGGCGGCTCCGTGGTGATCCCAAGGTCGGCTGCACCTGGATTGACAACAGGGGCTCGCGCACGCAGACGATCTGGCCCCGTGACGTCAAGGTCGTCTTCTCCCCGCTCCGGCTCATCCAGGCTGGCAAGATCGTTGCCAGCGATGGCGAGTTTGTGGACGGCGAGTTGGTCAGCGACCACCCGGTGCGGGGCAAGCCGGGGTGCCCTGTGCACGAGGCCAGGCCGTGGCAACGGTCCATTCGGCGGGACGGACCAGGCCCCCAGCATGGCCGTGATCCGTGATCCGCGCCCAGGCATGTGTGCCCTGTGCCACCTCCAATTGGCCAGTTAGTTAGGGGTCCCCGCTCGACAACCTTCCCGGGCGAACGTGACCGACCTGCGCGGGTTCGTGCTGGTGAAGAAACGTTGCTGCGCGGGGCGCCGCTCGCGTCGCCGCCGAGCCGGCCCGCACCGGCGTCGCCGTCGCACCAGGCCGCGCCGCCCGGGCAGCGACCGGCGGCCCCGCCAGAGCGGCCTGGATCCGCCCGACCCACGTCGGACGCGGACCGCCCGCGCCCGGCCAGTCCTCCCACGACTGAGCGACACACCGGAGTCGCGTGGCGCTCAGGAGCCGGATCGCAGGGCCGGGATCACCTCCCTTGCCAGACGCTCGGCCTGCTCGTCCTTGTCGGGACCGTCAGGCATGAAGTTCAGGGCGGTGAAGCCCAGCCCGAGGAAGCCGCGCAGCCGCTGGATCACCGCGGCAGGGGAGCCCGAGACCGTCGAGGGATCGGCGCTGATCCGCCCCTACATCGGCCTCACCCGCGAGGACCCGCCGTCCGGGGCGAAGCCTGTCCACCTCAGCCTGCTCGCCTTCCTGCGTCCGGAGGCATTGTGAAGCGGCCGTCCCGCATCCGCCGCCTCGGCCCGCTTCGGCACCCTGCATTCGCGAGGCTCTGGCTGGCGGGCGGTCTCGGAGACCGGAGACTGGCTGCTGCTGATCGCGCTCCCGGTCTACGTCCTGCAAGTGACCGGCTCCAGCCTGGTCACCTCCACGGTCTTCCTGCTCGGGCTGCTGCCCGGCCTGGTCGTCGGGCCGCTCGTCGGCGTGCTGGTCGACCGCTGGGATCGGCGGCGCACGCTGGTGACGGTCAGTCTCGCGCAGGCCGTCCTGCTGCTGCCGCTGCTGGCGGTCCGCGGCCACCAGCAGCTCTGGATCGTCTACGCGGTCACCGCGGTGGAGGCGGCCCTCGGTCACCTCTTCCAGCCGGCCAAGAACGCGCAGGTCCCTGCGCTCGTCCCCGCCGAGCAGCTGGTGGCCGCCAACAGCCTGACAGGGCTGACCGACAACCTCGCCCGGCTGGTGGGCGGGCCGATGGGCGGCATCATCCTGCGACTCGGCGGCCTCCAGGGTGTCGTGCTCTGCGACGCCGCCTCCTTCCTGATCGCGGCGCTCCTGCTGGCCCGCGGCCCCTCCCGAGCCGGTACGCAGGCGCCCGCCGCCGGAGCGGCCGCCGCCGACCCCGTGGCCGGCGGCCCCACGGCAGCCGGGCTGCTTGGCCAGTGGCTCGCCGGGCTGGGGCTGATCCGCAGGGACCGGCGGCTCGGCGGCGCGCTGGCGGTGATCGCCGTCAGCTCGGTGGCGCAGGGGATCTTCGTGGTCCTGTTCGTGGTGTTCGTCATCCGGGTCCTGCACGGCGGCGCGTCCGAGGTGGGGCTGCTCCGCGGGGTCCAGGCCATCGGGGCGCTGATCGGCGGGATGCTGCTGGCGCCGCTGGGACAACGGCTGGCGCCGCGGCGGCTCGCCGGCGCCGGGATGCTCGCGTTCGGGCTGGTCGACCTGGCCATCTGGAACGGCCCCTCGCTGACGACCCAGCAGGGTCTGTACGTCGGGCTGTTCATAGCCGCCGGCATCCCCGGCATCGCCGCGGTGACGGGACTCGCCTCGCTCGTCCAGGCCAACACGCCCGACCAGTTCCGCGGTCGCATCTTCAGCGCCTACTTCACCGTCTCCGACGGCTTCCAGGCGCTCGGCATGCTCCTGGCCGGCCTGCTCGCGGACCCGATCGGCCTGCTGCCGGTCCTCAACGGCCAGGCGGCTCTGTACCTGCTGGCCGGCCTGCTCGCGCTGACCGTCCTCACCCAGTCCAGCGACCGCCGGCGGCCGACGCTCGCCTCCGTCACACCGGGGGCCGATCCACCTGTCTGAGAAGGATCAGCCGATCTCCAGTGGCGGATCGATCTCCAGACGGTCCGCCACATTTCGGTTGCGGGAGGCTCGGCGGGCAAGCTCTGCGGTCCGCCCCGGTGCATTGACCAGCACCAGGCTCTTGGCCCGGCGCTCGACGAGGCAGACCTTCACCAGCTCATCGACGAACGACGGTGTGCTCGCTCGGAGCGCCGAGCAATTCACCACGACGGCAGTGCCCTCGAGGTCGGCGGGAAGCTCCGCGGTGAGCTCTCGAGCCTGGTCTCGGCTGGAGACCAGCTTCGGCGCATTCAGAGTCGGCATCGGACGCTTCTCCTCCTCCCGTGGAGTTACCGGCTCGGCCGGCAGGGCACCTGTGACCACATCGCCCTTATCGGGGATCAGGGCTTGGTCAAAGTTCCAGAGATCAAGCTTAGTTCCTCCCCACGATCCCGCTGAAGCGGTCGTGGGCGAGCCGCTCCAGCTCGTCGAGGGCATGGCGGGCCTGGGCGGCGGCGGCGGGATCGCGGTCGTCGAGGCCGCTGGCGGCGAAGTCGTCCTCGTCGAGGCGCAGGATCGTGCGGCCGTCGGCTGACGCCCACAGGTCGAGGTCCAGGTCCTCGGAGATCACCAGGCCGTCGCGGACGCTGGCCGGCCGGGTGACGTCGCAGTACCAGCCCTTCAGCGCGCCGCCTCCGGCGCGGACCTCCTTGACGGAGTACCAGCGGTCGCGCCAGTAGTGCTCGGTGAACACGTCGCCGGGCTCGAAGCGCACGTAGCCGAGGTCACGAGCCCGGTCGAACGACCAGAGCCCGCGGACGACCACGTGGTTGCCGTCGTCGACGAGCACCACGGCGGGGTACTCCACGTTGTCGCCGCGCGGCTTGACGAGGCTGACCGTGACCGGGCTGCCCGGCGCCAACCTGCCGCCCTCGACGTCCCCCATGGGCGCTCAGCGCTCCGTGGCCGCCGCCATGATCCGCTGGACATTGGCGGGCGCGAAGAATTCGGGCGCCGGCACGGTCCCGGCGATCACGCTGACGAAGCCGGTCATCGCCTCATGGTTGCCTGGCAGGGCGGCCAGTAGCTCGAGCATCGGCGGGGGCGGCGGCTCCATCGAGGCGAGCTGGCAGGTCAGCTCGAACATCGGCAGCGAGGTGACGTCGCGAGCGCGCTGGTAGTCCGCCATCTCGTCCTCGAAGGGACTGCCGTCCGCCAGCCAGCGGTCGAGCCCGACCGCGAGCAGCTCGGCGTCGCGGAAGGCGTCGCTGATCCCCTGCGCGGTCAGGGGGTCCTTGTGGTACCCGGCGTCACCGACCAGCGCCCATCCGGGACCGTACGGTGTGCGGAAGAAATTCGGGAGATCGCCGGTGCCGACGAAGCGGCTCTCCCGCGTCGCCCCGCGGATCCGCTCGGCGAAGGAGGGGGCCATCTCGAACATCTTCAGGTAATTCCCCTCGACGTCGCCGCGGTTGGCATCGAATTCCCGGCGCGGCCAGCCGGCGATCACCACAGTGAGGTCGTCGTGGGTGGGGAAGGCCGCCCAGGACCGCTCGGGCCGGATGTAGCCCTCGAAGCCGTCGGCCGGCAGGTCCCGCCAGTACGCGTAGTAGCTGGCCTCCAGGGTCGGCTGCTCGTGATAGGTCGCCGCCTGCACGGCCCTGGCCACGGACGAATGCAGCCCGTCCGCCCCGACCACCAGCCTGGCCCGCTCGGTGACTGGCGCGCCGTCCTTTGCATGACCGCGGATGCCGGTCACCGTGCCGTCCTCGATGAGCACCTCCGAGACCGTGAACCCCTCGCGCAGCTCGGCACCGGACTCGACCGCCGCGTCCACCAGCAACTTGTCGAGCACGGTGCGCCGGGGAGCGTAGCCGCGCGAGATCGCTCCGGCGGGCTTGGGCGCCGCGGCGACCGTGAACGGGCCGAAATCGATCTGATAGGTGGCGATCGGCGGGCAGCCGCTGGACGCCAGGCGATCGAGCAGGCCCCAGCGGTCGAGCGCGGCGACACCCGGTGGATGGATCAGGTGCGTCGACATGGTGTCGCTCGGAAAGCTCGCACGGTCGACCAGGAGGACCCGGTGTCCCGCGCGGGCCAGGAGCATCGCCGTGGGCGAGCCGGCGCATCGCGCGCCAACGACGGTGACGTCATAGCTTGATGGCATCTGGATCCTCTCGCTGCCCGGCATGGCAGACTCTGCGTATGGATGCGGTCGATGCGGTGTTCGAGGAGCGCTGGTTCCTGGGAGCTGGCGAGCGCGGCAATCCGGTGACAAGTATCCGGCCAGGGACGCTCGGTAATCGAGTCGAGGCGCTGGTCCACGGCGGGAGCTACTTTCCCAGGCTGCTCCGCGAGCTGCGCGACCTGCGCGACGGTGACCTGGTCGTGCTGGCGGACTGGCGCGGCGATCCCGACGAGCGCCTTGACGGGCCAGCAGCTCCTGCGAACCTATCCGGCGAAGCGCCCGCGCCTGCCGTTCGCCCCCGACGGCGAGCGCAGCGTCGCCCGCGCGTACGCCAGGGCGTACCAGCGTGCGCGGCGGCTCATCTACGTCGAGGACCAGTTCCTGTGGTCCGAGGAGGTCGCCCGGATCCTGGCCGACGCCCTGCGGCGTACGCCGTCGTTGCGCCTGATCGCGGTGGTCCCTCGCTACCCGGACCAGGACGGGCCGCTGTCCGGCCCACCCAACCGCATCGGTCAGCAGGCGGCCATCGACCTGGTGCGGGCCGTGGGCGGGCGATCGCGCCGCCGTCTACGACCTCGAGAACGAGGCGGGCACGCCGATCTACGTCCACGCCAAGGCGTGCGTGATCGACGACGTGTGGGCCGCGGTCGGCTCCGACAACCTGAACCGTCGCTCGTGGACGCACGACTCGGAGCTGGCCGCGGC
>WNGM01001275.1_pt1 | contig 20986 bp, 22 predicted proteins | sample 5400571 | NCBI WGS metagenome assembly WNGM01 (sample SAMN13153378, study PRJNA577476) | soil metagenome | isolation source: 100 cm soil or saprolite under Garry oak tree replicate 2 | place: USA:California | collected 2016-06-15 | reverse complement strand
CTCTGGGCGATACGTACGCTTGATCGTCTGCTGGTACACCTTTTTCTTTCTCATGACCTTTCCCTGCTCTCTTGCTCTCTCTGCAACACTCCTTTCTCTTCTATCACCTCATGTTGGACGGGAGTATTGCCCCCACGGTTGCCAAGGTCCAGATCGATCCGGCAGTGATTTCGGGGGGCCGGGGTCCCTTTGGCCCGATGCTCTTTTTGCCCTACAAGCTTCCTAAGCGGGATGAATCCTCGGCATCGCTGGACCTGCTCTCGCTCGAAGGCTGGATTGGCTTGGGCAATGTCTCTGAGCCTGACGCAAGACTGCGTATTCCCTCCCAGATTGTCTGGCCCGGCCCCCAATATCGGCTCCAGGTACCCATTACCGATGCGCAGATCGAGACCATTGAGCAGGTTCGCAATGGGTTTCAGGTGAACTTGACGGTTTGGCTTGGGGGCCTGGCTTCTGGCGGCCAGGGGTTGCTGCCTGTACAAAGCACCAATTCGGGCTACCTCACCATTGAGCGCGAACGCTGGTTGGCCGTCTTACAGCAATTAGGGGCCGGCACCCGACGACTGGTAGAGCTGCCTGAACCACGCTTGCCGCGAGGGGTGCCACAATGGAACGAATGCTTGCGCTTGCTTGATGGAGCGACCCAGCTCCACCGGAGTGGCGAATACGAGCATGCGTTAGTAAACTGTCGGGCAATTGTCGAGGGCATCCCTCAGGTGCTCTGTGCTGTTTGGGGTTTGCCACAGAAGCGAAGCAATCAGGCTTTCGAGGGTTGGATGCAGGAGCTGGAGAATCGGCTCGGCACCGCATGGCCGGAGGACCGCTTGACGCCGGGAATGCTCCAAACCATGCTCACCGGGGCATGGCGCTGGTCGGCTCCGGCCCCACACTATGGTACGGGCATCCCGCTGCGCGAGGATGTCGCCTTTGCCTTGGGCCTCTGTACTGATCTCTTGCAGTTCGCCGGGCAGGTGCTTCGGGCGCACCCTGATTCTATTGTAAGGCAGCGAGAGGAGACGGTATAACATAGGCGCTCACGGTTTTCACCCCGGCCAGCCCTGCGCAGGCCCTCGAATTTGGCATTGGCGCGTGGATCCACGAGAAATTCGGCCACACCAAGAGCGAGAAAACCCGGACGGCCTACACCGAGACGATCACCGACTGTCGCCAGCTGCTTCAGCGCGAGGGACTCGATCTTTCCTGGGCCCCTGACGAGCGCGAAACCGAGGCGCAGATTCGCCAGCGTCTGGCCCTCTATGCGCAGCCTTTGCCAGTACGCGCCTGCCGGGCAGCCGCCACAAGGGGGAGATCGCGCCGGCGACGAAGAACCAGCGGTTGGTAGTTGCTCTCCACTGGAACTGAAGGCCCTCAAGGTGATCGAAGGCCTGGCCTCGAGCCTACCAAGCAATATAAGATTACTGCTCCAGGCGCTGATAGACCGTTTACCATTCCTGACTTTGAGTTCGTGGATGAGAAGGTCGCCATATTTATCGATGGGGTAGCCTGCCAAGTAGGAGATCGCCTGCGACGAGACAAAGCCGTTGATGAACGGCTCAGGAAACCTGGATGGCACGTTTTGCGCTTTACAGCGCGGGATATCCATCACAGTGACGACTCCCCATGGCTCCCGCGCCAAGGGCTTCTTGAATGACAGTGGTATGTCGTCCCATACCGATAGTCCGTTGCATGCACACCAGCGGCTTGTCGGCTCTAGACTGGTGTATGACATGGCACTTTGGGGACACGTGAGTGCTTTTACCGCGGGGAACGATTTACCCGCGAACCCGTGAAACACTCTTCTTTTCTTCAGGTGCTTGAAGACTATTCTCCTCTTCTTTTGAGGCGGCACAAAAGTGGAAAGTCTTTCTCCGCGAGGCTGCCGGCACGCCTTTCACCCCCATGTGTGAACGCAGGGGCCTTCAAGCGTGGATGGGTAAATTGGCAGAGGGTTACGTCTTTTGCAGTTAAAGATACCGTCTATCAAAAGCCAACCAGGTTAAACACTCAACGAATTCCGTGCCAATCATACCACTGTGTGTCAATTTGACCGATATGGTTCTTCTGGAGAGCAAGTTGACGTACAAGGAAGAAGCTAGAAAACCAATGAGGCCCCTTTGGAGGTGCTGATACATCGGGATGAACCATAACAAAATCCTGATGCCAACAGTTCTGTGATAGCACCATCGTCATCTGCAGAGCCTTGCTGTACATGGTAGGCTCAAGCCTGCAGATGTCCGCCAATGTTCCCTCGATATTCACCGTGAGCGATGCCTGTCTTGGCGAGGGTGATACGGGCAGGATGCGTCTCTTGGCTGAGGAGGAACGCTACGACCAGGACACCGTTGCCATAGGTGACGTTGGCATGTTCACCATCGATAGTATCTGGGAGGACGAGTTCACGGTGGTACCCTCCCACATTCCATTCATCGAGGAGCACCTCTTTGTCATCTTTCAATGCAGCGCGCATATCTCCATGTAAGATTAATTGACCATTCTCGGTGACCTCGACCAGGATATCCTCTGGTTCGAGTCCAGGCATGGGAGCTGCCACCGTTAGATGGTCGTGCGTGCGATAGATCTTGACAGGGATGGGCTGGAGTTGTGTTTGCTCCTGCATAGGTTGTACCCCTCGTTTCTTTCTCCTATATGCGGCGCCAAACACAGGGGTTTGACGCATACTCGCTCAGCGTGAGGGAGAGCATTCCTCGGACCTCAATATCAGTATGCGTGGATGAGGCCAAGCCTGTCAAGTAGATGACGAAACTTCTGCAAAAGTCAAAGGTTATTGATAGGGACCGATAGGAGTAGCCGTGTGCTCATCTGGCAGGAGATCCTCAAACCAACGAGTCCCCCTCTTGATGCTGGGTCCATCACCACAGGTTCCAACACACAATCAGTTATCCAATCGTGGAGGCGGTGCAGCTGTTCCTCGATCATGCAGGCCATTAAACGAACAGGTCGAGATGAGCAAGAAGGGGCCTGACATATCACAAGTTGACAGTTCCTCACAGACCGAATAACGCAAAGTGCCTTACTGAGGCGATTCAGATTTAAATGTGACTGTTCAAACTGTCAAGTACAATTCGTCCAAATTGAACCTTGCCTTAGGATATTAAATTTGTCAGCCCGTCAGCTATTATATAGCTACCTCCTGGTTCTACATCAACGCTGTTGGGTGCATCTGTTACGCGACCGTCATGAACTTGAAGAGCAGCATCCCGCGGACGCCGACATGCAGCGGTGGGCCAAGGACGTCAAAGCCATCTTTGATCGGGCCGTCGCCTACCCAGGTCCTGATCCAAGCTTACCCCCAGCCAAGCAAGAGGTTGCACGCCGCCAACAACAGCATGCCTTCGAGCAGGAATTGTGGCAGCTGTGTACGTCTTAGGCGCACACCTGCTCGCCCTTGAATAGGCTGTGTGAAAGCATCGAGCGCTTCTTAACCCGAATTGTTCACAGATATTTGGAGATAAGGGGAGGAGGTGATAAACGAGAAGAGAAGTTCTAAAGGAGGAAGAAGATGGAATGGTATCGCAACGATAAAGCAGCCGTAACAGAGGCGTTGAGACGAGGCGAACGACCGGATCTAGCGACGACGATGGCCAGTGGTCCCTTGGATGAGTTAGTGGCCTTGCACCAGGACTTGGGGATCTTTGCGATCCTCGATGAGCTGGAGGTGCAGCGAGTACGAGCAGGCGTGCCCGATGAACTGCTGCTGCGCACGTTGGCGACCTTGCCGTTTGTAGAGCAAGCCTCCCTGAGCGGAGGAAGCGAGGTGCTCTTCCGAGAGCCAGCCATGCTCAAAGAGGACGCTCGTATCATTACCGCCTGTGGGTGCTGTAACGAAGCGATGACGATCGAAATTCAGAATGGCTCGCTTGTGGAAACAGCAGGGCTGGTTCATTTCGCCATTCCCCCGAAGGATTGGTGGAAGGATATCGTTTTTGCTTGAAAGACGATATCCTTCTCTTCCGGTCGGAGGAGCATGTGGATCAGTGGTGCAAGCAGTGGCATCAGCCCCGAGGTGAAGTGATCTCGCTCGATCAACAATGGAAACTGGCTCAGGCATGGTACAGTGACCGGGTGGAGTTTGAGTGGCGGCGCAAGACGATTGAAGAGATCGATGCGCTGTGGGCAGAACTGGGTTTCACCTCTTTATTCTGGCACCTGCCTCGTTGATGGTTACTATCCTCTGTTGACTCGCTCCCTGCTGCCACCTTGTTACCACTCCTGTGAGATCTGGATCCCCAGACGTTCCAGGAGGCTATGACTCAGCTCTGCCCGATATTTGATGGGTTTCTTCTCTGGACCATGGGAGTCCGAACCGGAACTGGTCAGTAAACGGTGTGTCTTGGCGTATTCCCAATACATGGCCATCTGTTCGGGCGTGTGAGCAGGATAATAGAGCTCGAAGCCATCAATGGGAACGTGCCTTCGGAGCTCATTGAGCAACTGGCCTTCATAGCAGGTATATCCTTCACCCCGTCCAGGATGAGCGATGAGACACACCGCCCCACTTCGATAAGCCGCCTCCACCACCGTCGCCATATCGTTGGTGGCCCACAAGAAACCAGCCTCTGTGATCAATTTCCCTGCAGAGGGCTCTCCTGTTCCATAGCCCTGTTTTTTAAGAGTGCCACCAGTTCATTAGGTTGTTGCGCGCTCGGTTTTTCTAAAAGCGCAACCAGTTCATGCGGGTTCGGAATTGTATATCCGATCTTGCGGAGGTTCTCATAGACTTGCCTGGTGTTCTCTCGTCTTCCGATGCGCAATATCTTGTGCTAAGTCTTGCAACGCGTTCTGTTCTGGATCAAACCCATAGCAGAGCACATCGGTTGGCTCAACTTTCCACAAGGTACTCATTTCTACTGCTGCGAGGAGTGGGAGCTGTTTTTCCGCCGCGAGTTGTTGCAACGAGGCAGCGGTATCCACCCGATCATGATCGGTGATGGCTATCAGGCCAAATCGTTCACTCACCAGGTACTCGATAGATGAGGAGTCGATGCTTCCACAATCTTCTCCTTCCAGAGCGTTCGTATCTCCACGCGACAGATATCGAACAGAGCATGTGACAGCAGGTTATGAGGCTTGCAAGCAAGCCTGGATAGCAGCGATGGCCTCTTTGGTTTCTCTGAAGAGGATGGCCTGGAGGCCACACTCCCGGGCAGCAGCGACGTTGGCCTCGACGTTGTCCAGGAAGACGATCTCTGCAGGCTGCACGCCAAGGCGCTCACAAGTGAGTTCAAAGATGCGCCTCTCAGGCTTGGCCATCCCCTCCTCATGAGAGTAAATGAGGAGGTCGCATATCTCATCAAAATGGTAGCGCTCCTGCTCTCTGCTCCGGGCACCGACAAAGCTGTTGCTGAGGAGTGCGGTTTGATAGCGAGGGCGTAAGCTGCTGAAGTAATCAGCCAGCTCAGCGTTGAGTTCACCCAGGTATTCTTCCCACAGGTCAGCCATCAAGGCCTCGACTTGCCCCTGGTCCATCCCCATGATCTGGCCTATGCGCTTATCCACTTCCTCTTCCGAAATGGTACCGAAGCTGCCCTCTCTCCACACGTCGATGAGTCGTTCGTGCAACTCCCCTGGTTTGAGATGGAGACGGGCCTCCCACTTTTCAACCCATCCAGTCTGAGACGTGATTTCGAGCACCCCACCGATATCAAAAACAACTGCTCGAATGGTCATGCCAGCATACCTTTCAGGAATCTCATCAAGAACGTTGTACTCTTTCAGATCTATCAGTAATAGATATAGTAATCTCTGCTTAGCTGGCTTGTCGAGAGGAGCGCGTCCCCTGCCTCTGGACAGTCTCTCAACCTCGTTGCGCATCCCATGCGAATACCCGTCTGAGCAAAACAGGTCAAAATCTGACGGATTTCTTAGCGAGAGTGGTGCTGATAGCTGCCGCCCACTCCGCTGATTTGTTTTGCTCAGGTAGGGTCTCCTGAAAAGAAGCACTGCCCAGATGAGTCGATGATTGATCTCATCCTTATCGAGCAAGTTGACTGACAAGGCACAGGCCGGGCTGAGCAAGATGAACAGCTCACCGAAGAGCAACTTGATCGACCAGAGGCTTAGGGTGATCACATGGTGCGTCAACTTGACCGGCATGGTTATTCTGGAGAGCAAGTTGACGTACAAGGGAGAATCTAAAAAACCAATGGGTAGCTTTCGAGTCGAAATTACGGGAAGGGGTTTTGGGAAGATGTTTGTAGATAACATGTATGATAACTATTTGACAGTAATATGCCAGCTTAGTTTTGAGCAACTGAGCCAAGTCAATGTAATGAGCTCTATCAACTTAACATTGACGCAATTACTACAATGAGGCTATACTTCAACTAAGATACTAACAATCCTTATGTGTAGGCAAACAATTTCTCCACCGAACAATTGGGGAGGGGAATAAAATGCCGTTCATTAGGCAAACGGATACAACTGCTTCTCAGCCTCTAACTGATACAGGTAAAATCTTTATTGGCCGAAGAGGTGAGCTCCTTTTCTTTGTACAAAATATCCTTAAGCCTGAAGAGCCTACACATAACATCATATCTATTTCAGGGCAAGGTGGGGTGGGCAAAACAACTCTACTAGCGCGGCTTATAGCCGAGACTCATTCACTCGATTTCAAGGACTACTGCTTGACGGCCATTGTGGATGAGCGGCAAACTACTCCTGCCAGCATAATGGAAAAGTTCGCTGACCAACTACACATCGAAGGGGATTTTAAGAAAGCTCTAAAACAATACAAAGAGGCGTTACATAAACTGCAAACCGAGCAGGAGACTATACAAGATACTCTTTTACAAAGAGTACCCAATTTTGCTGGCGCTTCTGTAGAGGGTGTACCGTTTGTAGGTCCAATTTTGCGAGAAAGTGCCAAAGCAATTACTGACCATCTTTTGGAGAAGTATCATACTACCCAGATACGTACAGACGCAGCGCGATTGGAAGATCCAATAGAAGACCTGACCAAAGCGTTTGTCGCAGAACTCAACCAATTAACCAATTGCAAGGTCATCCTCAGTTCTCAACGAATAAAGCGCCGACGTCGAGTGATCCTTTTCTTCGACACTTTTGAGCAGTTAGCGCTTGAGGCAGCCCCCTGGTTGCTGGACTATTTTCTAGAAGCCAATATTAGTAATAACATAGTGTTGGTAGTGGCTGGGCGGGACCCAATTGAGCACTCTGCGTCCACTGACCCTAAACGCTGGCTACCGTACCACGATAGTAATTCGATCTACTCGATTTCCCTCAATAGCTTTACTGAGGATGAAACTTACGACCACCTAACCGAGCGAGGTATTACCAAACCAGACCATCTTGCCACCATCTGGCAGCTTTCACGAGGCTTACCACTTTACCTAGGCCTATTGACTTCCAACCCACAGGGTGAGGTCGATCTGACGAAAAATGTAGTGGATAACTTTCTGCGCTGGATCCCAGAACAGGAGCAAGTCAAACGGCGACTTGCCTTAGATGCGGCACTTTTATCCAACCCCTTTAATCAAGATGACTTAGAAGCTTTCTCCTAATCTGTTAGAGCATGAAAGATCTAGTCTTTATCGTTGGCTGACTGGACAACCATTTGTGCATAGTAATCCTCAGGATGGCCGGTACACCTATCATGAACTGGCAAAAGAGCTATTTAGCCGTCACCTTTACCAGCGTTCCAAGAAGGAGTATTACTCTACGCGAAGAGCTTTAGTTGACCATTATCAGTGCTTGCTCGAAGTAATTCAAATGGAAAGGGACATCGAAACCTACAACTCAGCCCAATGGGTGGAACTGGCACTAGCATTGGTGAACCAACTATTCTTGTTACCAGACGAAGACAGTCACACTCAGGCCATCAAACAGATTCTGTATGCCTACGAACCTACAAACATAGAGCGAACTGGAGAAATAGCAAGGGTTCTACGTGAATTATCTCAAGAACATTTCAAGAACCAGGTAAATTCGAGTGCTCGGCAGATTGCCAAGCAACTATTGCAGCTTATTGAAGCTGGCCCGAGAAATAAAGAGCGACTGACAGCTGTGAGTTATCTACTAGAGAAAGTTTCTCACACACCGGAATTCCCGCCAGAACTTCTGACACGTCTCTACCATATACGGAGAAGATCGTATAGTCATTTCAACGAGTATCAGCAGGCTATTGAGGACTGCAACCGCATTCTCGAGCTAGACTCCAAAGACGCCAAGGCTTACCGTGACCGAGGTTTCATGTACATGAAACTCCAGGACTACCAGCAGGCTCTTGTTAACCTTGATCGTGCTCTCGAGCTGGATACTCAAGATGCTTTGAGTTACAATTGGCGAGGTGTTTGCTATAGAGATCTCCAAATCTACCAGCAGGCTATCACCGACCTGAACCATGCTCTCGAACTCGATCCTAAACTGGCTCAGGCTTATTTCCAACGAGGGAGCATCTACTTATGGCTGAAAGACATCGAGCAAGCAATAGATGACTTCGATTGCAGTTGGAAACTTGATCCGAAAGATGTTAATAATGGTTGGATGACTGAATGGACGAAAATGTGCGTGAAAAGGCCTGATCCTGGCTTAGTAGAACGATTGGAGGCAATTGCAGCCGTTAACCCTCAATGTTATGAAGCATATGTTTGTCGAGGAGTAGTACTATTGCTGCGTCAGCGTTTCGAGGAGGCATTAGCAGAGCTTGAGATGGCTATTCCATTAAAGCCACAAGTGCCGGATGCATACTTCTGGAAAGGGATAGTATATGCCTCTTTAGGCCAAGACGAAGAGGCGATGTCGATGCTGAAAAAAGCATTGAAGGGGAATTTGCTTCCAGTACTGGTGGCCCCATTTCACCAGTTGAAACAAGTGAGATCAGACTTTTACGAGAAGTATGTTATTTCATTACTTGCTGACTACTAACTTCTAGTGCGCTACCTGCTTTTTTTAGTAACTGCAAGTAGGGGGCATTCAGGCGAGTAAGATGATCTCACCTCTTTCCCAACTGCCTGCAAGGACATATAATAGAGTGTTTTCCCGCCTGCCGCCGGCAGGCTATTCATCCCCTTGCGTGAACGCAGGGGCCGATCTCAGCCTGGATTGGTAAATCATTGGTCGAACCCTGCGGATGACAGACGTTTGCTAACCATCTAAGGAGGGGCATATGGCGGATGTTTTTATCTCGTATTCACGCCGGGACAAAGACATTGTGCGAAGATTGTATGACGCACTCGCGGCTCAAAAGCGGGATGTCTGGGTGGACTGGGAGGATATTCCACCGACGGCGGAATGGCTGAAGGAGGTTTACGCGGGAATCGAGGCTGCGGATACCTTTATCTGCGTGCTCAGCCCCGATTCCATTGCTTCCGTAATCTGCGCCAGGGAAGTCGAACACGCTGTAACATGCAAGAAACGGCTTATACCTATCGTCGTAAGGGATGTTGATCACACGCTTGTCAATCTCGTTAAACTGGATCTTTTTTCGTGAATATGACGATTTTGCCGACTCCTTCAATAAGTTGGTTGGCGCACTAGATACCAATCTTGAATATTTCCATGCAGGTTCGCGTTTACTGGTCCGTGCTCGTGAATGGGAGAGCCGGGGTCACAATGCAAGCTTTACACTGCGTGGGAGTGATCTGAATGAAGCTGAGCGCTGGTTGGTGAAAGGTACCGAGCAGAAACAGGGGCCGACTGCTCTACAGGTGGAATATATCAATGCTAGCAGGCGTGTGGCCAATACCCGGCAGCGTATCGCTCTGGGCGCTGTATCGGTTGGCCTGGTTATCACGCTGGTTCTTTCTTTGATTAGTTTCTTTCAATTCCAAAGTGCACAAACAGAGGCGCATATTGCTCAAAGCAACGCGGCAACGGCTATTGCTGAGCGAAATGTCGCGCAGTCTCACGCGCTGGCGGCAAATGCCGATGCCTTCAGTTCGCAAAGCCAGGTTGACCTGGCGCTTTTGCTGAGCCAACAGGCCTATCACACCAACAATAACTTCGAGTCACGCGACAGCTTGCTCAGCGCATTGGAATTTCCTCACCTTGTTACCATACTACGCGGTAGTGTGGGTAGTACTCAAAGAGTAATGAGCCTGGCGTTTAGCCCTGATGGGACGACACTGGCCTCCGCCTCGAGAACTTTGGCAATCCTACTGTTGAGGATGGTGTATCATCTGATCCGGTGTTGAAAGATGGCAAACTTGTGGGGAGTATTTCGTCCGCCCCTGATCGCCCATACAGCGGGATATCATTGTGGAACATGAAGATAAGGCAACCACATGACCTGCTACTGCCCCCGATGCTGGAGCAGAATCAGGATCACACAGGCATAGTGAGCGTGGCTTTCAATCCCGATGGGAAGTCGTTTGCTTCAGCAGGTTTTGGCGGCGTCTGGCTGTGGGATGCCAGAACTGGCGCTCCACTGGCTCAATATTCGCTAGGAACTGCTTCACCCAATTTCTTAAGCAATCTTGTCTTCTCGAAAGATGGGAGGTTTTTAGTTGCTGAGGGGTGTGTTGGTGATAATACTTGCGCACCTTTACAAATTCTTGTATGGAATGTGGCAACGAGGAATCTTGTCAGTTCACCATTACCAGACGTATTTGATAATGTGTATATGCGGTTCTCCAACATTGCTTTGAGTCCAGATGGCAAACTCCTGGTGCTGGGGGGATGTGAATCTCGTCAATGTATTAGCCTTGGGCCGGATTATTTCATTTTATGGGATATCAATGCGGGAAAGTTTGTCAGTACACCAGTATTGAATTCTCCGGATAAGAGAGGAATCCAGGATGTACAGTTTAGTCCTGATGGGACGCTACTGGCGGTTGCAAATGATGCTGGCGCAATTTCACTGTGGAACGTTGCATCTAGAAACAAAATTGCCACCCTCTCCGGCCACGTAGGAGCGGTGGGCGCACTAGCATTCAATCCAGAAGGTAGTATTTTGGCATCAGGCGGTGCAGATAAAACGGTTCGATTATGGAATGTGGCCAAAAAAGCCCTTATGTATGTCCCTTTCACCGGTCAGCAAGATGCAATAAGAAGCCTGGCATGGTCTTCAAATGGGCAACTGGTTTCGGAAGGAGAGTCTGGATCAATCATTCTTTGGAACACGGGGAATGCTGTTCCTGTTGGTCAGATCGTCCAGGATCAAAACGTATCCAGTGTAGCTTATAGCGCTGATGGAAGGTATTTCGCATCAGGATATACAAACAGTACGATAGTGCTGCGTAAAAGGGAAACGATGGCAATCATTGGTACATTGATTAATCCATTGGCTGATCCTTTTTCTCAAAACTCGGTCAATGCTCTGGCTTTCAGTCCAAATGGGGATAAATTAGCTTCTGGCTTTGACGATGGCTCTCTTATTCTCTGGGACCTCCCGGCGAGGAAGATGATAGGTTTTTTGCCTTCCACTTCTGGCTCGCCTTTCAGGCATGTTGCCTTTAGTCCAGATGGCAGTGTTGTCGCTGGTAGTCAAGGCGCACCTAATCAATCCTATGACATATTTGGAATTGCAATTACCTTGTGGGATGTTGAAAAGCGCACTATCATTACACATTTGACCAGCCTGAATGATCCCCTGTCAGGAAAGACCTACACGCCATCTCAAAGCTGGGCCTTCAGCCGAGACGGACGAACGTTGGTCTTGCTGGTCTTTGACCGGTTGGACGCGAAGAATCATGACTCAGCGCTTCTTCTTTGGGATATCGAAGCGAGAAAACCTGTTGGTCCCTCTTTTGCAATTTCCGGCTCCAAAGATCCTTACGAGGATATGTCGCTCAGTTCGGATGGGCACACGATAGCGGTGATTAACAACCGGGGTATTGCTACTCTCTGGAATAGTGAATCAAAGAACCTTGTACAACAATTTACTGTCAATGATGGGTCCGATATTTACCAGCGAATTGCCTTCAGCCCAACTGGAAAGGTGCTGGCTGTAGATGGCCTTACGGCAGCCTTTCTTCAAGAAAGTATCAGTTTGTGGGATATTTCGACGAACAGTCTGCTAGCTCACCCTTTCCAGTACCTCCAACTCGGAACTGATGGGATTGCATTCGATCCCGCTGGACAAGTGCTTGTCAATGTCTCCTATCTTTTTGGTCACATTGTTTTCCTGGATATCAGCATTGTAAATTGGGAATCTCGTGTGTGCACTATTGCTCATCGCAACTTCACCTCAGGTGAGTGGCAGCGGTTTGTTGGCAATGAACCATATCGAAAGATTTGCCCAGAACTCCCCGTTCCGGAGTCTGTGATCAAAGATATGCTCGTACGAGCGCATGCTGCTGCCGGAAGAGGTGATACGAGCGCCGCGGCGGCCGCTTATAAACAGGTTACGCAATGGGCAGTTGAAACGAGCAATCCCATCGTCAATAACTATGTCTGCTGGTATGGAAGTACAGATCAGTTTGTTCGTGTGATCATGCCAGCGCGCGCGCGCGCGGTAGCTTTGGAGCCGGACAATGGCATTTATCGAGATAGCGAGGGCCTGGCGCGGGCATTGTCGGGTGATACACAGGGAGCCATTGGTGACTTCAAATTCTTTGTGACTGCTTCAACTACCTCACCTTGTCACACTTGTCGCTCTCCTGCTTCCCTTGACAAAACCTATTCTCTCTGATACATTCTGTTCAGGATATATTAGAAAGAATATCTTTGCCAGGAGAACGGCTGATGGCACCACGCAAACGATCCAACTTACTGGCGCTGGCCGTTTTATCTCTGCTCACCGAGCGCCCGATGCATCCCTATCAAATGGCGGCGCTGATGCGCCAGCGCGGTCTTGCCTCTACCGTGAAGCTCAACTTTGGAGCCCTCTATGCTGTCATCGAAACGCTGCACCGGCTCGCGCTGATCGCGCCAGTGGAAACTCGGCGAGAAGGACGCCATCCCGAACGCACCATTTACGCCACTACCGAGGCAGGACGTGCTGAATTGGTTGACTGGCTGCGTGTCCTGATCCGCACGCCAGCCACCGAATACACCCAGTTCGTGGCTGGCCTGGCTCTTATCGCTCACCTCTCCCCTCTTGAGGCCGTTGCTCTCTTGGAAGATCGCATGCACTCCCTCTCTGAGCAGATCGAGGCGCAGCGCTCCGAGCTGGAGACATGCAAACAACGGGGCGTAGACCGACTCTTCCTGATCGAGGATGAGTATCGACTAGCTCAGCAGATCAGCGAGCGTGCATGGGTAGAGAAGCTCATCGGAGACATCAAAGACGGAACCCTGACAGAGACTCCAGACGACATCCTCAGATGGAAGGTCACTCGTCCAGATCTCGCTTTCCTGCCCTCTGAGGAGGAAGGCGAACAGGAGTGAGACTCGATAAGAAGTGCTCGGAAAGGGCTCTTTATGACCAGACCCGCAAGAAAAGCGCTGATTAGTGGCTGTGGGATCGCTGGACCGGTCGTCGCCTTGTTTCTGCAACGGGCGGGCATCGAGGCCGAGATCTATGAGGCCAGAGCCGAGTCTACCGATTATGGAGGCAATTTCTTGAACATGGCCTGCAATGGACTTGGTGTGCTGGGGACGCTCGGGCTCGACGAGCAGGTGTCACGCCAGGGATCGCCGAGCCACGCTGCTCACGGCGGCTCTCCATCGCTGCCCTGGTATGGACGACAAGGAGTTCTCTCATGCCTGAGCCAGACTTGCTGGTGACCAAGTTCACCATCCCACCTCTTCGTTCCGTGCTGCTTGCACGCTCGCACCTGCTTGAGGTCCTCGAGCAGAGCCGCTCGGTTCCCTTGACGCTGCTCTCGGCCTCGGCAGGCTTTGGCAAAACGACGCTGCTCTCGGCCTGGGCGAGGGAGAGCACCGGCCAGGTCGCCTGGCTCACGCTGGATGAGCAGGACAACGACCCGACACGCTTCTGGACCTCTGTGATTGCCGCCCTCCGGCACGGTGGCACACCTCTCGGAGAGGCAGCGGAAGCGCTGCTGCATGCACCACAATCGTCTCTGCTGACCAGCGCGCTAACTTCGCTCATCAACGACCTGGCGGCGCTTGCGCAGGACACCGCCCTGATTCTCGATGACTATCAGGTGATCAGCGAACCGGCGATTCACGCCTCGCTGCAGTTTGCGCTCGATCGTCTGCCCCCCCGCCTGCATCTGTGCCTTTCCAGTCGCGTCGATCCCCAGCTGCCCCTGGCTCGTCTGCGGGCCAAAGGACAGGTGGTCGAGCTCCGCGAGCCGGAGCTGCGCTTGCGTGGCGACGAAGCCGCCGGGTTTCTGAAAGAGGTCATGGGCCTCTCTCTTTCAACGGAAGAGATCGGTCGCCTGGAGCAGCGCACGGAAGGCTGGGTCGCCGGACTGCAACTGGCGGCCCTCTCCCTGCGCAGACATCCTGATGCCTCCGCCTTTCTCCAGGCGTTTACCGGCAGTCAGCGCTTTCTCCTGGATTACGTGCAAGAAGAGATCCTTGAACCACTGCCCCAGGGGCAGCAACGTTTCCTGCTGCACACGTCGGTGCTGGACCGCATGAATGCCGAGACCTGCCAGGCGCTGACTGGAGAACAGGCCAGTCAGCAGCTGCTGGAATCCCTGGAGCGCGCCCACCTCTTTCTGATTCCCCTCGACGAGGAGCGGCGCTGGTATCGCTTTCATATGCTCTTCCGTGAGGTGCTGCTGGCCCGCTTACAGGCGAGGGAGCCCGAGCAGGTGGCCCGCCTGCACCGGGAGGCGGCGCTCTGGTATGCGGCACGCGGCTTGCTGCACGAGGCGATCCCGCATACGCTCGAGGCCGGCGACTTTGAGTCGGCTGCCGACCTGCTGGAGCGCTGGATCGTCCCGCAGTACTGGCGCAACGAGTTTCATCTGCTGCGCCGCTGGGCAGAACGCCTCCCCGATGCGGTGCTGCACGCGCGCCCGGAGCTCAGTTTCACCTATGTCACTGCGGTGGTCCTCACCTCGCCGCGCGGACCCAGGACCTTGGAGCACGTGGAAGTCTCCCTGCGCCAGACGGAAGAGGGCTTTCGCGCCAGGGGTGATCGGGTTGGGCTTGGGGCGGCGCTGGTCGTGCGGGCCGTCCTGACCAGCCACCAGGGCGCCTTTGCCCAGGCGTTCGCGCTGGGCCGGCAAGCGCTGGACGTGCTGCCCGAGGACGAGATCCACTGGCGCGGACACGCGCTGTGCCTGGTCGGAATGGAGGCCGCCTTCGCCGGGGAGCTAACGCGCGCCCAGGCCTTGCTGCGGCAAGGGCTGGCCCTCTATGAACGCGCGGAAACCCTTCCCGGCACGCAGTCCGCCCTGGCCACGCTCGGCGATGTCTGCCTGGACCAGGGCGAGCTGCACCTGGCCGCCCGCTACTTTCACCAGGCGCTGGCCAGCTCCGAGGCGCAACGAGTCCTCGCGCACCTCCAGCTCACACTCCAGACGGGAGAGCGGGAGACGTACTATGAGCGGAGGGCCCGCTATGGGCTGGCCCAGCTTGCCTACGAGTGGAATGACCTCGACGCGGCAGCGCGGGAGCTTGGCGAGGCCCTCTTGGGTCCATCGGAATGGCGGCATATGCTGACCGGTGGGGTGCTATTACAGGTGCGCCTGCTGCTCGCCCGCGGAGCCGCCGAGCAGGCCCGCGAGGTGCTCGCTGACCTGGCGGTGCAGGCGTCGCGGCCAGAGGTGCTGCGGGAGCTTCAGATGTGCCAGGCTTACCTGGCGCTCGCGGTCGGCGATCTCACCACCGCGCAGCGCTGGGCGGCCTCCGCTGCGCCCGAACCCGCGCCCCTGGCGCTCAGCAGGCGCGAGGAGGAAGCCCTCCTGCTCGCGCGCGTGCGCCTGGCCGAGGGCCAGGCCGAGGCGGCTCTCGACGTGCTCGCGCGCTGGCAGCAGGAGGCCAGAACCTCCGAGCGCCAGCGCAGCGCCCTGCACCTCCTGGTCCTGGGGGCGCTGGCACACCAGGCGAGTGGTGCAGGGCCGCAAGCCAGAGCAACGCTGCTCCAGGCGCTCAGGCTGGCGCGGCCAGAGGGCTATCAACGCCTCTTTCTGGATGAAGGCCAGCCCATCGCCTCCCTGCTGCAAACCCTCCTGCCAGAGCTGCGCGAGGAGGCCCTCTCAGCCTATGTGCGAACCCTCCTGCGTGCCAGCCGCTCGGCTCAGGCGAAGCCGGAGGCCCTCCCCGAAGGCGCCGCCTCGGTCCTCCTTGCGCCGCTGACGCCACGGGAACGGCGCGTCTTACAGCTGCTGGCCGAGGGGGCCTCCAACCAGGAGATCGCCAAAGCGCTAGTGGTCTCGCTCGCCACGGCCAAGAAGCACGTCGCCAGTATCTTGAGCAAGCTGGGAGCCGAGAATCGGACGCAGGCCATTGCACGTGCGCGCGCGCTCTCGTTGCTCTGAGCGCGCTCTTCGCACCTCACCCAGAGGCGCGGCATGGTCAGGATCGCACCATCCCTGCCGTCATGCATGGTAGCCTTTTGGCTACCCTCATCTGGCTGCTCCTCTCTCCTCTCAAAAGTAGCCTTTTGGTATCCTTTTGGCGACTGTGTTCCCCCTGCTCGGAGGGTATCCTTCTTCCCAGACGATGAAATGTCATCCAAACGGAGCACCAGTGTATGAGATACGTCATTCGCGTGAAGGGGCACCTGGACCCCTTCTGGCAAGAGTGGTTTGAGCACCTCTCGATCACGCACGAGCGAGATGGCACGACGCTGCTGTCCGGTCCCATCCGTGACCAGGCGGCGCTCTACGGCCTCCTCATCAAGATGCGTGACCTGGGGTTGACGCTCCTCGAGCTTTCGGCGAGCACGCCTCTCCAGCCTCCAGAAGAGTGAGCAGTGCCTTTCCGGTTGCGCTCCATCGCTGCTCTTGTGCGGACGACACGCAAGAATTCCTGATCGATGTTGAAGACCAAAGGAAGGAACAAACATGAACACCGTATCACATCATTCCAACGACCATGCCACCACACCCGCGCTGAGTGGCGAAGGGTTCACCACACCAGCGGCGCAGGCAACACCTTCGGCGACCTGGTGGCTCGCGCTCGGCGCTGTCGCCGGCCCGGTCCTGTTCGTGCTTGCCTGGCTCGTCCTCGGCGAGCTCAGCCCGGGCTACTCGCCTCTGCGCCAGCAGATCAGCGATCTCGCCTTGGGGGCCGACGGCTTATTCATGGGCGCCGCTTTCGTACTCAGCGGGCTCCTGCTCCTGGCCGGTGTGGTCGGCATCTTCCAGGCCATGCGGGCAGACGTGGGGACCGCAGCCAGCTTTATCAGCGCGATCCTGCTCGCGCTCTCGCCCCTGGGCGGTGTCGTCGTTGGTGTCTTCAACGAAACCGCGGTGGCCGGTCACGTGACGGGAGCCATGCTGGCCTTCTTAACCCCGATAGTCAGCTTTCTGGTGACCGGGCTCGTGCTCCGCCGCAGCCCGCACTGGCGTCGCATCGGGAGCTGGCTGCTCTTGGCCAGCCCGCTGACGCTGGTGCTGGTGTTTGTCTTTCTTCAGACCGGCCCGCCGGGCGCCCCGCTCGCCGCGACTGGGCTGGGAGGACTGGCAGAGCGTGCTCTGATCGTCGAGATTCACGCCTGGTTCGTGGCCCTGGGCGCTCTCGCCTTCCGCCGGGCGTCTCGGTGGGCCACACGCCGAATCAGAAGTGAGGCTTCCTGAGCAGCGTCTTTTCGGCTTCGTCTTCCTCGTTTCTCTTGTACGGACGACACAGAATGATTCCTGATTGATTGAAGACCAAATTGAGGAGCAGACATGAACACATCACTGCATCATCCCAATGACGATGCCACCACACCAGTACTGGTGAGCGAAGGTTTCGCCAAACCAGCCGCGCAGGCTTCCCCAGGAGCGACCCGGTGGCTCGCGCTCGGTGCCGTCGTCGGCCCGATCCTGTTCACCCTCGCCTGGATCATCCTCGGCGAACTCAGCCCGGGCTACACAGCCTGGGGCATCCGGATCGCACCCTACTCACCCATCAGCCAGCCCATCAGCGGCCTGGGCCTGGGCCCTACCGCCCCATTCATGAACGCGGCCTTCGTCCTCACCGGGCTCCTGACCCTGGTCGGCGTCGTCGGCATCTTCCAAGGCATCCGGGAGATGGGAGCCCTTGCGCGTTGGAGCTGCACGGTGCTGCTCGCGCTCTCGCCACTGGGCATGGTGGTGGACGGCATCTTCACCCTGGAGTCGTTCCTGCCTCATACGGTGGGCTTCCTCCTGGCCACCGCGAGCCCGGTGCTGAGCTTCGTGGTCATCGGGCTCTTGCTTCGCCGCGTCAAGAGCTTTCGGCGGTTCGGCACCTCGCTGCTGCTGGGCAGTCCGCTGACGCTGGCGCTGGTGGTCCTGTACTTCCTGACCTTCTCGCCCACCGTGGCGGGGATTCAAACCGGAGTGGCAGGCCTGATGGAACGCCTCTTGGCCATCGAGGTCCACGCCTGGCTCGTCGCCCTGGGCGCTCTGGCTTTCCGCCGGGCGTCTCGGTCGGTCGGTTTGGGTGGCTGATGCCCCTGGTAAACAAGTGTCCCGGAACGAGATGATGAGAAAGGAATCCTGTATGAACAGAGACGCAAGAAAAGCGCTGGTTATTGGCTGCGGGATCGCCGGACCCGCCGTCGCCTTGTTCCTGCAACGGGCAGGCATCGAGGCCGAGATCTATGAGGCCAGAGCCGAGTCTACCGATTATGGAGGCCTCTTCTTGAACACGGCCTGCAATGGGCTCAGCGTGCTGGGGACGCTCGGGCTCGATGAGCAGGTGTCACGCCAGGGATCGCCTATTCCGCGCATGATGATCTGGAGTGGGAACGGCAAGCGCCTTGGCGAGGTCCGCAATGGGGCCAGGGCGGAAGTAGGCGCCCCAAGCATCAATCTCCTGCGATCTCGCCTGCACCAGGTGCTGCGTGAGGAAGCTGAGCGCCAAGGAATCAAGATCGCCTTTGGCAAGAAGCTTGCCGGCCTCTCGACCGGTGCGCAGGGAGTGGTTGCCGCCTTCGAGGACGGCTCCACAGCGGAAGGCGCTTTCCTGGTTGGCTGTGATGGTGTGCACTCTCGCACCCGCCAGCTCATCCATCCCGACGCTCCCGCCCCACACTACACGGGCCTGATGAGTGCGGGTGGCTTCGCACCGCACTCCAGCTTTGCTCCCACTCCGGACACGATGCACTTCATCTTTGGCAAGCGCGCCTTCTTCGGCTATCACATCAGCTCCTCTGGAGAGCTGTACTGGTTTGTCAATTGCTCGCAGAAAGAAGCGCCTGCCAGGGGAGAGGTAGACATGATCGTGAGCGATGCGTGGCAAGAGCGTCTGCTCGATCTCTTCCGGGGGGATCTGCCGCTCATCTTCGAGCTGATCCGGGCGACGCAGAGCACGATCATCGGTTACCCGATCTATGATATTGTCACGCAGCCCACCTGGCATCAAGGTCCGGTGGTCCTGGTGGGTGATGCGATCCACGCGGTTTCGCCGCAGGCTGGACAGGGCGCATCGCTGGCCGTAGAGGATGCGATGGTGCTGGCCAAGTGCCTGCGAGACAGCGAGGATCACGCGCTCGCCTTTGCGACCTATGAGCAGCCTCCGTCGAGCACGCGTCGAGCGTATGGTCCAGTATGGACGCAGCCTGAGTCGGCAGAAGGTCATGAGCAATCCGATCCAGGTGGGATTTCGGGACAGGCTCATGCCGTTGTTCCTGAAGCTCTTTGCCAACCCTGCCGCACTCGACTGGGTCTACTCCTACCAGGTCGAGTGGGATGAGCCGGTGGGGGACACAACGAAAGCCGTGGAACAAGGCCCCCGGCTGGCGTAGTGAGCCACCTGATGAACAGAAAGGAAGCCTTGCTATGCAACGCACCATTGGTCGTTTGCTCATCTCGCCTCTCGGCTCTGGCAACGGCGGTCATTCCCATCCGCAGTGATGGGAATGCGTCACACATCTTCAGTCCGCACTGGTCTCCTCATGCGCTTTCATGGGATTGTGTCCATGGGGATGCCGGTCTTGCTCGCTCCCGTCTCGCGTCTTTCTCCTGTGGCGCCGCTCGGCTGACCCGGAGACCGCAGCCACCGTGGCGGCTCTCATCCCGATTGCCTGACTTCGGACCGTTTTTCGTGGCGCTCGTCATTCCCGGTGCGGGTCTGGTGGATCCTGGCCAGCGCCTCACTCGCATTGCTGGCGTGCCCTCCCCACTCCTCAGTGCAGCAGCCACGATTCTGACGGCAGGAGTAGGATGCTATCTAGCCCGTTCAGGCGATGCTGCTGCCTCGTGTGAAGCTCGTTGCGCATCGCGTGGGTGCTTCTACCCAAGGGCAGGGATGAGGACATTCCCCCTTTGGGAAAGTTCTGAGACAGAACTCGTTGCGCATCGCGTGGGTGCTTCTACCCAAGGGCAGGGATGAGGACATTCCCCCTTTGGGAAAGTTCTGAGACAGAACATCCGATGGAAGGAAGAAAAGAATGAGCGTCTCTTCTGTTCGCTATCCTGTGAAGCTCCAATCCGGGCAGCGAAACTTTCTGGAAACGATGATCCATACTAGCAGCACCCCGACCAAACACTACCTGGTCGCCCGCGTCCTCCTGATGAGCGATCAGAGTCAGGGCGGGCCCAGCCACACCGATGGGCACATTGCCGAGGTGCTCTCCATCAGTCGTCGCACCGTGATTCGTATCAAGCAGCGCTTTGTGCAAGAGAACCTGGAAGTAGCTCTCACCGGAAGCTTCCCGCGCGAACGGCCCGAACGGCGCTGCCTGGATGGCAAGGGAGAAGCCCAGTTGATCCATCTGGCGTGTAGCCAGGCTCCCGATGGGAGGCAGCGCTGGACGCTGGAACTGTTGGCCGACCGGATGGTGCGCCTGGGCTATGTGGAGCATATCAGCCCGGAGACGGTGAGAACCACACTCAAAAAAACGAGCTCAAGCCGTGGCTTAAAAAGTCGTGATGCTTCCCAAAGGAAGCAGACGGAGACTTTGTCTATCACATGGAGGATGTCCTCGATGTGTACTGCCAGCCCTATGACCCAGCCGTTCCCAGGATCTGTATGGATGAGATGGGGAAGAATCTCGTCAAGGACAAGTATC
>WNGM01002830.1_pt1 | contig 20987 bp, 25 predicted proteins | sample 5400571 | NCBI WGS metagenome assembly WNGM01 (sample SAMN13153378, study PRJNA577476) | soil metagenome | isolation source: 100 cm soil or saprolite under Garry oak tree replicate 2 | place: USA:California | collected 2016-06-15 | reverse complement strand
CGAAGTAGAAGCAAAGCGGCTCCTGCGGATCAGGAGAAAAAATAGTGTGGATGGTGCCTCGTAGTCCTCGAAACGGCCCGTAACTCATAATCCGTACCCCGCTGCCGGCAGGAAAGACGTTGGGCAACCCTTCGCTAAAGCTTAAGTTGGTGTGCAAGGAGTTGGTAAACATACCTCCCCTCCTCTCAGGCATATCCCAATCTTGGTGGAAAGTCAGCCTGGGTGAGTCGTGCATCTGGTGAGACGGGTGTATAGGCCAGAGAAACCATTGCAGCCTCCAAAGCCGCTTTTACGGCTCCCAGCACAGCGGGATGTGTTCCACTTGATTCCCATGCCTGCCAGGCATACACGGTGCTTCCATCTTCCCGGGTGTGGGGTGTGATAAGAATCTCTACGGGACTCAGTCGGCTCAGTAAGGTGATAAGCTCCTGCTCTGCCACGGTCTTCTGCTTATCTATCATGTCCGGCTTCCTTTCTTTGTACAGGTTTTCGGATTTTTCAACACGCTGGACAGCGTGCTGACTTGTCTCAGCTGCAATAGGACCCATCTACGGATTGGATGATATGCACAAACTTGTTGCACAAGTAGAGTGTACCATTCAGGTAGAGAGGTGTAAACGACAGAAAAATACGAAATCATCTCTCATTATTTGGATACAATGCACAAATTTTAATGATTGTCATGCAACAAATGGGAGGTTTATCATGAGAATTAAGACATATAAAGGTGAAAAACATGATAGCTCGCCCCGAAATATTGGGTATACTGCACAATACAGGCTTTCTTGTTCAAACTGATCATGAACCTTGGCTTGAGAGTCCTCCCGTTGCTGGTCAAAAGGAAGTCGTCCAAGAAGAAGTCTCAAGGCAAATAGCGTCATGGCACGAAAACAAGCCCGCCAGATGCGTCAGCGAGAGGGAACACCAGGACAACCCAGACCGGGGAAGATGCTCAGAAGGGAAGACTTCTGTTCCGCATCAGCCTGCTTTCGAGAGAAAAGCAGCGCGAAAGACGACGCACTGCTGACACTGTGACGGTTTCAGCCCCGATCCTCCGCTTCGTTTACTGTGCGCGTGTAGCGGCGCTCGATCAGGTCGATGGCATTGAGCGGGCAGTAGATCGTGTAATAGCGCCGAAAGAGGAGGCTGGGCAACGCCACCACCTCGCAGCCACCATAGGACAAGAGCGCCGTGAGGAGACAGGCCGTAGACCAGTAAAGTAGAACTCCCAGCCCCCAGCCCCCAGGGAGGAGAATGAACACGGCGGGGAGCCAGAAAATCACCGTACGGAGCCAGGGATGCGACACCCTCTCGCCAAGGAGCCAGAAGAGGGCAAGGTACAGGGTCGTGGTCAGAAGCAAACCGCCTGCGAGTCTTTCGATCAGCGCTGCCGATGGTCCAAGATGCGCCACCGACGTTCCAATATAAACAAGTCCCAGCAGGCCAAACACGAAACGCGTCCAGCGTCCGCACCCGCCTACCTGCCGTCCGATGGTAAATCCGCGATGTTCTGTTTGCAATGACATAGGAATCGGCCTCCATTGGAAGTGTTCAAGAGTATGGTTTTCACATGGTTGCGGAGCGCCACACCGCTCGCATGACCCAGATCATGAGGGATCTCCTTTGCTGGTCGGTTGACCGCGATCCTGCAGATCGACCAGGGTCACGACGACGCGTGTCCAGACTCCTTCGTCGTCTGGCTGCTCGTGCGCCTGGCGCACGAGTTCCAGCAGGCGTTCTCGTAAGATGACCAGCTCCGCCTCCGATAAACGCACCGTTGCCCGCGTGAGCGTGATCTCCCGTCGTTCCCCTGCTTCCTTGCCCACACTCGCTGCGGTAATATCGGCCCGTGTGATCTCAAGCATGGCACCGAGAAAATCAGCGAACTCAAGAGGGGTAGCCTCGTCGCCGGGTGGCTCAACGGGCGTTGGTCGGTACACTCGCTCGACCTTGCCTCCTGGAAGGCGGCGGTACTCCGCAATCTCAATCAGCCCGGCCTCTTCGAGTTGGGCCAAATGGTAGTAGAGTCGATCAGGTGCCATGCCGACCCATTCAGCCAGTTCTTTGGCGGATTGGGGTCGCCCCCACAGGCATTCGAGCAACCGTATCCGCATAGGGTCGGCTAGCGCGCGATGCACAGATCGCAGACCAGGATGTTGATGCTTCGTCATATATTGAAGTATATTCCAATCAGTGAGAAAAAGTCAAGTAAGCCGGATGAGCGAGTTTGATCAAAAGAGGTGGAGGACGAGCCACTCGTAGCGAGGCTACCTGTGACAAGTTGAGGTAGTTGAAGCAGTCACGAGACCTTCGGTCTGTCACAAACGGGACCCCTCGACCCTCTTTCTTTGTACAGGCTACTGAAAGTACGTTTCGAGTGTGCGTTACACAACATTCATGTGAGCAACTCTTCCATAAGAAGAAGCTCTCTCAAGGAGGATTACCATGATCTGGCAAATTGATCCCACCCATTCACACGTGTCGTTTGCTGTCCGAGTCTTGTCTGTCAGCACGACGAGAGGACGCTTCCACGCGCTTCGTGGACATCTCCATATTGACGAGCAGAATCCTGCCAACTCCTGGGTAGAGGCCGAGGTGGAGGCGGCCAGCATCGATACCCGGAATAAACTGCGTGATGCTCACCTGCGTTCCGCCGCCTTCTTTGCCGTGAAGCAGTATCCCACGATCACCTTTCAGAGCACGAACGTCGAGCATGCTGGCGGTCAAGACTACAAGGTGACAGGGAACCTGACCATGCATGGGGTGACCAGACCCATCGTCTTCGACGTCGCGTACAGTGGTCAGAGCACTCTCATGGGTGCGCGCGCAGGCCTCAGAGCTTCGGCGCAGATCAATCGCACCGAATTTGGCGTGGGTCGGGGTGCGACAGTGCAACTGGCGGCCAGTCCTATGGTCACGATCGAGATGGAGCTGGAGGCTGTTCAGCAGGCAGTGGAAGTGCAAGAGGCAGCAGTTATTGCTACAGCCCAATAGCAGACCCGGTGTCTCGTCTACTGCTCTGAAGGGCAAGGAGAAAGATCATGGCGACGAATATCCCAACGAACATCCCATTACAGCAACAGATTGATGAATTTATCGCTGAGGGGGCAAGCTGGTTACCCGCCGGCCTGCTGCAGGATTTGCTGAGTCCCATCGGGCAACTCATCAACTCCGGCGCTGCCGGGCGGGCTTTCAAGGAGGGGGAGCAGGCCCCGGATTTCACCCTGCCCGACTCACGCGGCAACGTGGTAACGCTCTCGCAGCTACTCACGCAGGGACCAGTCGTCATGACCTTCTTTCGTGGTCAGTGGTGTCCGTACTGCCATCTGCAGTTGCGCGCCTATCAGGAGGCCTTGTCGCACATTCAAGCAAGGGGAGCCTCCCTGGTGGCGATTTCTCCGCAGACGCCGTACCACAGCAGAGCTTTGGCAGAGAAGCTGGAACTGACCTTTGCGCTCTTGAGCGATATGGGCAACCAGGTGGCGCGGCAGTTTGGACTCGTCTTCACCATTGCTGAAGCGGTGCGCGGCGCGCACAAACAGGTGTGCGCGGATCTGCCCGCGTTCAACGGCATTGACTCGTGGGACCTGCCGATGGCGGGGACCTTCCTGATCGACCAGTCGGGGACCGCTCGCATGGCCTTTGTCGATCCTGACTTCACGCGCCGCCTTGACCCGTCCGTCATCATCGCGCGGCTCAACGAACTCCAGGGTGAACAGGAAGAGTCCACCGCCTAGTGATTACCCGTAAGTCGGCAAGGCTACGTTAGTCAGATCTGCTGGACGAATGCGCACCACAGATCCTTCCCCTTCGCTCCGCTCAGGGCTTCGGCTCATTGCGCTCAGGATGACAAAATCCTTCGCTGTCATCCTGAGCGCAGCGAAGGATCTCTCGCCGACCTCTGGCTAGTCACCAGACAACCTCCTCTTGACAAACCGCTGCCCACGCCTTATATTTATGTAAGTGAACACTCACCCACACACGTAAAAGGAGAAGAGCATGGCGGGAGAAACACGACAGAAAATCCTGGATGCAACCCAAAAGCTTATTCAATTGAAGGGACTATCGCGGGTGACAACGAAAGAGATCGCGCGGGAAACCGGGCTTTCGGAGGGCGCGCTCTACAGGCATTTCGAGCATAAGGAAGAGGTGTTCTTTGCAATTATTGCGCAGCACCTGCCGACCTTGCTTGGATCCTTCGGGACGCACCTTCCGGGTACCGCAGATGTTCAGACCAATCTCAAGGCGATTATGCTGGCTGCTATGGATTACTTCGGAAAACTCATTCCAATGAGTGCCTCTTTTCTGGCTGATACGGAGTTGCTGGCGCAATACCGCAAAAAAATGAGCCAGATTGCAGAGGGGCCGGTTGCCGGAGGGCCACAAAAAATCGAGGAGTTGCTGGCGACCTATCTTGAGGAAGAAAAACAACTGGGACGTATCCAGGCGAAGATTGCGTCCAAAGAAATCGCCATTTTGCTGCTGGGTGCATGTTTTCAGTTTACCTATATCCATCATTTGATGGGGAATACTCCCTTTGGCAAAACGGAGGAGCAGTTTGTCGGGGAACTGATCCAGGGGTTGATGGCCAGTATCTTGCCTGCCTGATCGGAAGCACAAAACACATGGCCTCTTTTCCTGGTGCAGAGCCTTGCGTAAATGGAGCCGAAATCCTCATACCATTGTGAGATGTAAATCAAATGAAAGGATCTATCCATGGCAAAAACCTATCGCGTTCCGTCTTTTGTCAGTGTGAGCAACCGCGTCATAAAGCTCATACTGCGCGCGGGCATGAAACCTGGCGCTATGGCTTTACTCACGGTGCGGGGCCGAAAGAGCGGCCTTCCCCGAACAACGCCGATGGCAATTATTGAGTTAAACGGACAGCGCTTGCTGGTCGGAGCCTTCGGTGAAGTCGATTGGGTACGCAACTTACGCGCAGCAGGGGAGGCGACCCTGCAACGCGGACGCCATCCTGAACATATTGTTGTTGATGAGTTACCGCCTGTGGAGGCAGCTCCCATCCTCAAACAGCTTCTTGTTGATATTCCAGGCTTTCTGCTCAAGAACTTCGAAGCGACGCCGACTTCTTCACTTGATGAGTTCGAGCGCGAAGCGCGCCATCATCCTGTGTTCCAGTTGCGACCTGGAGCGGACAAACAATCCAGGTAGTTTACAGCTTACCGCCTGGCCCCGGTCAGTTCCCGGTTTTTGCTGGACGCTCGCTTTGTGGGTAACGCTGCGATACGCGCTTCCAGCCGGACCGCTGTTGTTTGTCAGAAGATGAATATCTGTGGGAAATGCCTTAGCTGCAGGCTTCCGCGCGAATGATGCAATCGATGCATTCCTCTAGATTTGTGCAGCGACAATTCAGGCCATTCGCCAGAATCATCTTCATGCCCTGGACCTTGCGCATCAATGCATCCACCTCGGCCAGCTTCTGGTGCGCGAGCGCCTGCCAGCGCTCAGAGAGCGGCGTGTCATCATCTAGCTCGTTGATGAGTGTCTGAATTTCCGCAATCGTCAGGCCTGCGGCCTGGGCGACCTGAATAAACGAGAGCCGGCGCAAGACATCGGGATTGTAGCGCCGCCGGCCAGCGCTGCGCCGTGGCGGTGGCAGGAGCTGGACGCTCTCATAATAACGAATAGCCGAGGCACGAATGCCCGCACGCTTTGCTACTTCGTTGATTGTCAGTTCTTCCATAAAACCATCCCTGAGAAACGCTTGACTTAAAGTCAACTTGAACAAGTATACTTCCATTGTAGCCGGTAACAAGCGTATCGGCCAGAGGAATAGCCGTTCGGTTCTACAGAAAGGAACGAATACAAACAATGAATGGAAATGATACGGTATTGACCGTCACCGACCAGGATTTTGCCGAGCAGGTCCTGCGAGCTTCGCTGCCGGTGATCGTCGATTTTACGGCCTCCTGGTGCCCGCCCTGCCGGGCGCTGGCCCCCGTCTTCGAGAAACTGAGCCAGACCTACGCCGGCAAGCTGCGTTTCGCCCGCATGGATACCGACGAGAACCTGCAGACGCCTATGCAAGTGGGCGTCCGGGGCATGCCCACCCTGGTCCTCTTCGCCAATGGCCAACCCGTTGGTCGCCTGATCGGCCCGCATCCCGCGCGCCTGCAACTGAGCATTGACCGCCTGCTCGCGCAGATTGGCGTTGCTCCGGTGTCAAATGAAGCCTATCCACATACATAATGGTATGCACGTCAATTTTTTGCAAAAGCCACAACGCAGCCGCAGCTGCGCTGTGTTCTCAACAGGTGACGTGAAACAGGCCGATCACTGTGCCCTCGGCCTCGTTCCAGGCCCGGATGGCCTCGGGTGTCGGCAACAGTTCCACCTGGCACTGCTTGCGCTTGAAGTAGTCAGCCGCCTCCTTTGATAGCCTGACATTGCCGTATTGCCCCGTGCCGATCATGAGCCGTTGCGCCCCGTCTTCATAGACATGCTTAGCCTCGTCCAGGGAAAGTATGTGAGATGTGCCGTAGATGGCCTTGGACAATTTTTTCTTGCGTTTTTTCACCTGGCCGCTGAGCCTGATAAGGACGTCATGCTCGAAGACGCTGCCTTCAATGGTCATCGAGCCAAAGGTGGTTTTATCAATACTCGGTTTCATTTCATCTCTCCTTCTGCCATACCATCGCGAAGCTGATCGGTCGGTTCAGGTAACGACTCCAGTGGGGTTTGCGCGCAATCCATTCCTCATCGATGAGGCCCTCATGCATCTCGCGGAGTGACCACCCTGCTGCCAGGGCGGCCTGGACATGTTCACTGAAGAGATGGACATAACACTGGATGGTCACCGATTCCCCAGTAGACCGGTCAAAATGCGTGGGAATGCCATTCATGAGGAAATAGGGATGATAGCCAACGATAACGAAGTAGCCTCCCGGCTGCGTTATACGTGCCACTTCCGTGTAGAGCGTGTGCATCTCCGGCAGGTGCTCATCTGCCAGGACGAGGGTTACGAGGTCATAGTGTGCCGGTTCTAACGATGTCTCCAGTATGTTGCCGATGAGCAATTGGCGGTAGACGCCCCTGGCTCGCAGTACCGTCTCCTCGTAGGTCTGCGCCCACTCGCGGTATCCCTCCTGGACCGAAACTGTTGGATACTGACGAACATCAAACTGTGAAAAATCCATTACTGTCTCCATAAGCTGCTTCGACTTTCGGGTCAACTATCCATGATGCCACTGCTCCGTAAATGTGCTACCCGCTTGATCGAGATCATGAAAGCTTGTCCTTGTATGCATGAGATAAGCTGTTGTATGCTAAATTATAGTATCATATTGTTTGCTCTTTGAGGAGCCTATTGTTTGTTTTCATAGCAGCGACAGAAGCAGGAGAAGAGCTAGTATGGAACGAAACGTGATGTGGTCCCCCTGGAGTGGACCAGGATTGGAGCACCTGTACCTGAGAGAGGACCATGAGCAGATTGCCGCGGATGGCTTGATTCTTGGTGTGAAAGACCAGGTGCCGTTTCGGGTGCATTATGAGATCACGTGTGATCTCCAGTGGCGCGTTCGCACGGTGCATGTACAGCTCTTGAGCGGGCAGAAGCAGGCACTTACTCTGCACACGGATGGAGAAGGGAACTGGATCAGCGCTGCAGGCCAGACGCTTGCCTCGCTGCATGGCTGTCTGGATATTGACATCTCAGAGAGCCCGTTCACCAATACCCTCCCCATTCGTCGAGCGACCTTCAAACCGGGAGTGTCCTTGACTCTGGCCGTGGTCTACCTGGCTGTTCCCGAACTAACGATTGAGCCAGCACAGCAGCGATATACGTGCCTGGAGAAGTCTCCTACAGGTGGTCTCTATCGCTTTGAGAGCCTCTCCAGTGGCTTCCGGGCCGACCTTCCTGTTGATGCTGATGGGCTGGTCCTTGACTACCCGGGAGTGTTTCGACGAGTAGGGGCGTGGTGATTAGCTTTAAAACACAGGTAGCCATGCGGCTATGACGAGCAGGGGATGTGTATTTTTTACTGTGCTTATGAGGCGTGGCGTTGCTCGTCTTGACGGAGGTGTTCGAGTATCCACATGCGTATAAGCGTAGTTGGGCCAATGCCTTGCTCATGCGCGTATTCTCTGATTTTCCTCGCTGTTTCCGGGTCGAAGCGCACTTTAAAGCCTTCCGACAAGTTCTTTGCAAAGCGCACTTGTACAGGTTTAAACTCGTCTTCAAATTCGGTCGTATCATGTGTATCCCAGAATTCGGCTTCTTCTTCGATGTTAGAGAACTCTGGAATTCGGCTTTTGCGGGGTTCGCTTTGCTCGCTCATTGTTTCCTTCCTTTCAGTTCAGAGTAATGCTGCTGCTCTCCTGCGTTGGCATTATGTGCAGTAACGACGTAGTATGCTCCTCTTTCCCGTGGAGCAAGGATAATAGCAAGCATACGTCCTGTGGATGTTGGTCCAACAACCCGGATACGTCCTTTGTAGGTTTGGCTGGCCATATACTCACCGTGGCAGACATCTTCAACTTCATCAGGTGTAACGTCATGCCGGGCAATATGTGTGATATTCCAACTGTCCCAAATCAACCTACGAATGACTATCATGGATCTATTGTACTCCAATAGAGTACAAAGTCAAGAGGGGAAATGGGAACCCCTTGCGACTATCCTATCTACAACGTATAGTTAAGTATGAGTTACCTACCCTTCAATAATAGGGATGTTTTTGTGTCGGAAACTCGTCTGCTAATGGTTGCGCGATGAATCTGAGCAAAGGCTCCCAGGAGGAGGTGCGAGGATGGCCGGTAATCGTTCGGGCCAGCAACTTGGCAACTATCGTCTGATCCGCCTGCTCGGACAGGGTGCTTTCGCTGATGTCTATCTCGGTGAGCATATCTATCTCAAGACCCAGGCTGCTATCAAGATTCTCCAAATACGACTGGCAGGCGACGATATGCAGGGCTTCCTTACCGAGGCCCGTACGATCGCTAGCTTAAAGCATCCGCATATCGTGCGTGTCCTGGACTTTGGTGTGGAAGGCACCACTCCCTTTCTCGTCATGGATTATGCTCCTCTAGGAACCTTGCGCCAGCGCTATCCTACAGGCACGCGTTTACCGCTAGCCACCATTGTTTCCTATGTCAAGCAAGTTGCTTCGGCCTTGCAGTATGCTCATGATAGGAAATTGATCCACCGTGATATCAAGCCGGAGAACATGTTACTTGAGTCAGTCAACGAAATCTTGCTGAGTGATTTTGGCATCGCGCTCTTTGTCCAGAGCTCAGACTATCAAACCACCCAGGAAACAGCTGGGACGGTACCCTACATGGCTCCCGAACAATTACAAGGCAAACCTCGCCCGGCCAGCGACCAGTACGCGTTGGGAATCGTCGTTTACGAATGGGTGAGTGGAGATCGCCCTTTCCACGGATCTTTTAGTGAGATGTACAGCCAGCATCTTTTAGTGCCGCCTCCGCCTTTATCTGAGAAGGTTCCTGCGGTCTCGCGTGAAATTGAGACAGTGGTACAGAAAGCCCTGGCCAAAGATCCACAGCAGCGCTTTAAGAGGGTGCAGAACTTTGCCATGGCCTTTGAAGAGGCCTATCAAGGAAAACTTCCACCCCTTGTGACTCCTCCAAGGGACCAGCCAGCACAACCGCACGTGATAATTGGTCTGTCAGGTCAATCATCTGAGCCAACTGTAGAGGCTACACTGCCGGGGCATGCAGCAAGGTCGACCTTTGATGCCATTCCACCGCTCCAAGTGGCGCGACAATCGCCTCCATTGGGACCATCTGAAGCGTCTCAGCTGCATCGACGGGGTATGACACGACGTACAGTTCTGCTCGGGTTGGCAGGGCTGGTGGCCGTGAGTGGCGGTATTACCTGGCTGGCACTCTCTCAGACCCATCCTCTTCCTGGAGGACCTTCTACCTCCTCACTACCTCCAGGAGCGCTTCTCTTCACCTATCATGGGCATACAGACTCCGTGGGAAGCGTGACATGGTCACCAGGGGGACAACGGATTGCTTCTGCCAGCGGTGATCACACCGTGCAGGTATGGGACGCTCTCACAGGCGGCTACGTTCTCACGTACCGCGAACACTCCGACCAGGTGCAAGCGGTAGCATGGTCACCCAAGGGGAAGTATCTTGCCTCAGCAAGTAACGATCGCACGGTTCAGGTGTGGGATGCCACCTCTGGGGACACCATCGCTACGTACCGTCACCACTCTGATGTCGTGTGGGCTGTAGTATGGTCGCCTGATGGGCAACACATCGCCTCAGCCAGCAGTGATCGCACGGTACAGGTATGGGATGCTACTTCTGGAAACACCATTTATACCTATTCCGGCCACACAGACACCGTCTATGCGGTGTCGTGGTCGCCCGATGGTTTACGTATCGCCTCTGGTTCTTTTGATGGAACGGTGCAGGTATGGGATGCTCCTAGAGGAAACAAGGCTTTCACCTACCCAGGTCACACCGATCAAGTGACAGCGGTAGCCTGGTCGCCAGATAATACCCATATTGCCTCAGGAAGCAAGGATAAGACTGCGCACGTATGGAACGCAGCAACGGGCAGCACAACTACGACTTATAATGGTCATTCCGGTACAGTGGAAGCTGTGGCATGGGCTCCCAATGGAAGGCAGATTGCCTCGGGAAGCACCGACCACACGGTACAGATATGGAACAGCTCTTCGGGAAGCGCTATCTACACCTATTATGGTCACGCCGGTCCAACATGGTCCGTAGCCTGGTCACCTGGTAGCAGGTACATTGCCTCCGCAGGCAAAGATAAGACCGTACAGGTCTGGCAAGCATCATAAAAAGGGAATGCAACCTGAAATGGCGAGTTTTTCTTGTGTTGTTTCTTTTCATTTACCCGGGAGTGTTTCGACGAGTGGGGACGTGGTGATCAGCTATCCATGATGCCACTGCACGGTAAATGTGCTGCCCGCTTGATCAAGATCGGATGTGGTTGCTTTGGCAGTGCCCGTGTCCGTCTGCATCTGGTAGAGAATATCCTCTGGCCCATCTGCTAGCGGCTGGTTGTTGTTCAGCTGGCAGAGAATGCTCACTTTACCAAAATTTGTCAACTGGGCTACGTGACCTCTGTTTGTGGCCGGATCGACGATGATCGTTGGCGCCTCGGCAATGCACTCCGCCACGCTTGTATCAGAAACTTGCCCTGCTCGCGTCGTTGAAAAATGGGCTCTCTCTTTGGGATTGTCTATCATGAGATGAAACTTGCCTTGCTGAAACGTGACGGTGGCTGTCACACTATCACCCGGCCGCAAGGGCAGGTCAAGTGGCACGGATGGAGCAGGGAACAATTCCCACCACATCGAATACTGGGGGAGGCCAGATTGGCAGTCACTGTCTGTACCGAGTTGAGCCAGCAAGCTCTGGTCTGAGGCGTCACTGGTCATGCCCACCCAGATCCCTGAAAGGGATGTCTCTCCAGGAGAGCAATGCGCTTGCGGGACCGTCCAGTGCCCGGTGACTTTCTGGTATGCTGCAGGCTGGGCAAGGTCCGTCGCTGCATAGCCAGCGTAGATGCTGGTGGACTGAGTTACCACATATCTGACTACACCTGTGCGTATGCCATCAGGATTTACCGTTGGTTCGAGCGAACTTCCACTGTACAGGCTGCCATTGAGCGTAAAGCCAAAAGTGATCGGCCCGTTGTGAAAATAGGTTCCATTCAGCGTGAAATCCCACGGGCAAGAAAAGAAATCTTTGCCGATGGCAAGAGTTTCACAGATGGGAACTGGCGCCTGTCCGGGTACTGCTGCCGTAAACTGCACGCTGTCGATGGTGGCATTTTGAGCAAAGACATAAGCAGACAGAGTCATAGATCTCCCCTGGATGGTAAATCCGTTTTCTGGTGCAGCCCATACCCCTGCAAGCGTTCCCGAAGGGATGATTAAGACGGTCATGCGGAACGAACCAGCATTCATGGCTACGTTGGGTGCATTCACCCCCAGGAAAAGATTGCCTGTAGTTGCCGGATTGAAGCCGGTATGTGTTCCCACTTCGCCTGCGGGACCAGAGATGCCAACGCTATAGATGACTGAATAACAGGGCAGGGAAGGCTCCGGCATGGCCGATTGAGGACAGGGAGAAAGACCCCCAGGTCCCGACTGCTTCCGGCCAGGTTGTACGCTGGCAGAGCCAGAGGCAAAAATCTCTACTTTTTCACCTGGTAGTACCGTAATATCAGTATCTGCGCCACTTGCGCGAGGAGAAAAATCGCCAGCTATATCTCTGAGTCCCTGCCGGGCGGAGAGATCAAATGTGTGAATAACAGGGTGTTTGGGAATGTTTAAAGGTATCGATGAGGTAGCTTCTGAACTCGCTTCATTACATCCTGATAAAAAAAGGACAATGACCAGTACTATGTACAGGAGCATCAAGCGGCAGGACGTTTTGATGGAGCTCAAGAAAGCTTCTCCTTGTATGCGTTAGATAAACTGTTGTATGCTAAATTATAGTATCATACTATATGCTGTTTGAGGAGTTATTATGTCAGAAGAACGACGAGATGAGGTATCAGAAGGATATGGGCTACCAGAGCCAGTTCCCTATGTTCCCTATGCATCACCTCCGCAGCATACTGACTCTCCACCACCTATGGAATCGGGTGAGCCTCACTTTCTTTCCCCTGTTCCACCCTTTCTGCCGCCATCGATGCCTGCCCCGGGCAGCACACCTGCGCGCAGGAAAGGCCGGCGTGGACTCTGGATTATCACCAGTGTCATCGCCGCGCTGCTCCTCATCTCTATTACCGGCCTCTTCGTCATAAGATATGCCAACCGTCCCACCCCAGGCAAGACCCTTGATGTCTTTTGCAATGCCTTGCAGGGTGAAGATTACCGGTCTGCCTACAACCAGTTCTCAAAAAAATTGCAGCGCACAGTCTCAGAAACAACGTTTGCTACGATCCTCTCTCAGGACAAAGTTATTGCATGTACTCACGGCCCAACCGACGACTCTGGGAGCAGCACAACAACCGGCCTCAAACTCGTTCATGCCTCTAAGGGCATAAATAACGACGTTGTCACTCTCAGCAGGGACAGCAATAATGATTGGAAGATTGATGACCTTTATCGACAGACATAAGCCAGAGCACTATCAGGCCAGGACAGGGCATACGACCTCAACCCGCATGTGGTTGAAGCATCTGATGCACAGTTTGTAAGAGGTAGTCAACGTCAAATGGCTTGGGCAGTCGCGGGATGCCCCGTTGATCGAAATAGTTTTGCTGCTCGCTGACGAGACTCATTGCTACAGAAGTAATCATGACGGGAATGGTGGCCGTGGGTGGGTAGGTCTTCAGCTTTTGCAGCATCTGCCAGCCTTCATTTTGCTTCCCTATCATAAAGTCCAGGATGATGAGGTCGGGGTGCAGTTGTTCGATCTCGTGCAAATCCTCAAAGACATACCTGGCCAGGTGAACCTCATATCCATCCTTTTCAAGGATGGTGCGGAGAAGGTCCAGGATCTCTTGCGTATCATCGATAACCAGAATGCGTTGTGCCATAGCAAACCTTCTTTATCTGACCGGTGATCTCCCTCTTTCGCTTGAAAATACGGCGTAAGCTTTGTCTCTCACGATTGGTTCAAGCTCGGGGGTTCCTTATCTATTACGGATAAAAGGCATAATTGTTTCAGATATGATCGAATTAGTGAGTATCTCGAAACTCATGCTAAAAAAATGCCAGTCGAGCACAAGCTCCCGCTCTTCGTGTACGAATGCGGCGGGAGACGCTTGCACAATTACCAGAGCATCTTGAGCTGGCAAAACAAAGCTTGTCAAGTAATCGTAAAGGTGACGAACCCTGCCGCATAGTTGGAGACCCCGCCCGTTAGTCACCGTCCATCTACCTCCACCTGAGCGGTCTGGTGGCAAGGAGCGCTAGTATGGCGACAAGTATGCCAACGATTATGGGAGCGGGGATCGTCCCGTTCGTCTGGCTCCAGGTGATCCACGGGGCGGCGACGGGGAGTAAGAGAATGGCAGCGATAGCGCCGAACATCAGCGCGCCGAGGTTCATGCCGAGCCGCCGCTCACGTCCTGGTGCATGCTCTGTTGATGATTTGCTCCAGTCGTCCGCGACGAGACGTGGGACCCGCCAGATGTAGGCGAAGACATGGACGACGATCAGCGGGAACCAGACCAGGACACTAAAGCCATGCAGGGGGAGGAGTAGGCCAGCATAACGCGGGCCGGTGACCACAAGTCCGATCCCGCTGCCGATGACCACGAGAGTAGTGGCGAGGAGCAGCGGAGCCAGCAGCCGCAGCGCCAGACGGGGCGGGCCTCTGCGCACGAAGGCGGGCGATCTGGTGTAGTAGCGGAGGAAGCGGTAGCCGGTGCTGCCGATCTTTACGGCGAGCGGGCCGGCCAGGAGCACCCCGACGAAGACGTGTGCGGACAGCAGCGTGCGCAGGCTCGCCGAGGTCACGATCTCTACCAGGATCAGCACGAGGAGCACCGCGCCAGCCAGCGCGGTCATCCGTTCGTTGCCGACCACCGCGGACCGATCATCAAAGTTCCCTACATCCGTGCGGGTCTGTCTTGATGTGCGCACGGGGCTGTCATCACCTGGCTCTAGCGATTTCATGGCTCTACCTCCTACTCGACCTCCTCATTCAGCAATTCATGCCGATGAGATCGGCTACGCACTGACATCCTGACGCCGGAACACCACCGCGCTCACCACGACAAAGCCGACCATCCACAGCAGCGCCACGAGCAAGGCAGCAGTGTAGCCCTGAGGAGGAGTGGGACCGACAGCCGGGGGCACGGTCGAGCCCGGCAGGAAGTTGAAGACGCGGACGGGGAACCACTTGGACCCCTCCGGCCACACCATTGCAATCACTCCCTCCGGGACCAGGACATATACCAGAGCGATCCCTACGGCGGCGCCGGTTGAGCGTGTCAGTACGGCGATAAGCATTCCCAGGAGGCTCATGCCGACGAGACAGAGCACCTCATTGCCGAAGAAGCGGAGACCGGTGCGCATCCCTTCAGACGAGGTCCAGGCAGCCGTCGAGATCCCCTGAGACTGAGCTATTGCGATGATGAGCGCGGCACTGATGAGCAGGGTCAGCGCAAGGGAGATAACCACGAAGAGCAAGAGGGCGAGCATCTTACCTGAAAGCAGGCGCAGTCGGCCCGGCTCGCGCACCAGCAGGTTCCGCAGAGTTCCCTGGGACCATTCCGCGGCGATGTTCGAGGTGACCATGATGAGCGCGATCGCAATGATCAGTGACCGCGCCTGGCCAATGACGGTAATCAGTCCCTGCGTCGTCGGGAAAGCCTGAATGAGTGGGGTGAGCTCCGGTCCGGTGGCGCCGGACGTGATCTGGTGGAAGGTCAAGTAGGCGATAAAAGAGGTGGCGACGATCATCACTCCCCCACCAGTCAGGACGCTCCAGCGGCGGAGCTTGAGCAACTCACTGCGAAACGCACGCACCATTAGTGCTCTCCTTTCAACAGCGCCAGGAAACGCTCTTCGAGGCTGGCCTCCCGCGCTTGGATGGCAATGCGGGTGGCACCAGCCTCCCTGGCCCGTCGGTTCAGTTCGGAGGCCCAGTCCAGGGGACAGGCAATCCGCAGGGAGCCGTTCACCAGCGTGAACGTGTAGCCCGCCGCGATCGCGATTCTGGCCACCAGATCGAGCTGCGTCGCCTCCTCGGCTTCGACCACCAGCTCACCGCGACGGTCAAGGAGGTCGCGGGCTGGACCGCTGAACAGGGCCTTCCCTTGATGGAGCATCACCAACCAATCCGTGACCCGCTCCAACTCCCCCAGCAGGTGGCTACTGATGAAGATGGTCTTGCCCTGCTCGCGCAGGCGCCGCAGCAGGTCGCGCATCTGGATGATGCCAAGTGGGTCGAGGCCATTGGCCGGTTCATCAAGGATCAGGAGATCTGGATCAGGGAGCAGCGCCATGGCCACCCCGAGCCGTTGCTTCATCCCTTGAGAATACTTTCTCACCGGGTCTGATCCCCGGTCGCTCAGATCGACCAGTTCGAGCAGCTGGCCAACGCGGGAGCGGGGATGACCGCCAAGGTGAGCGAGCACCTCCAGATTCGTCCGTCCGCTCAGGCTGGGATAGAAGGCAGGAGCTTCGATGAGCGCCCCAACGTGCGGAAGGTAGCTGCGGGGATGGGTCAGCGGTTTGCCAAGAATCGTGGCACTGCCTTCACTTGGTCGCACCAGTCCCAGCAGCAGGCGAATGGTGGTCGTCTTCCCAGCACCATTGGGGCCGATAAAGCCAGCGATGGTCTCGCTGGGGATGCTGATCGTGAGGCCATCTACTGCTTTGCGTTGCCCGAAGTGCTTACTCAAGCCATGGGTTTCGATCGCCAGGGTGCTGCTCGGCGCGTCATCCGCCGCCTGCTCAGGTTGAGATGGGTCAGGAGAGGGGGTCATGATCACCTCCGTGGGCGTGCCTCTTGTATGGGAGGAATGACATACATCTTTTCATCACGTGAAGCATTTCCTTTAAAAAAGAGTCAGTGCTGGCTCCGTTGTGCTGAAGACGCAATGCCGTCAAGCAGCACGGTGACCAGGGACGAGGCCTGATGTGACCCCTGGATGCTCTTCGACTCCCTCAACGTCCCCATGTAGAGGCTGACCAGCACATTGACCGGAATATCCGTTCGAATCTCTCCGGCATCTTGTGCCGCTTGAAAGATGCCCATGACCTGCTGCTTGATCCTGTCTCGCAGGGACAAAATGATCTGCTGGTTTTCCGGGTCCTTGATGTGCTCCTTTGCATCTCGGAGCATCATTGAAAATTGCTCATCGATGGGAAGCTTCAGCAGAGAGGCGGTAAGCAGGTTCAAACGCTCCCGGAGATCATGAGTGGTTTCAAGAACCTGGCCTATCCCTGCTATCCCTTCTTCAACAAACAAGGTCTGGATCATCTTCGTGAACAGATCTTCCTTGCCCTTGGGGAAATGGTAGTACAATGCTGCGGGCGTAACCTGAACGACGTCGGCGATCTCTTTCATGGAGACGCCTTTATAGCCTTTCGCCAAAAAGAGTTCTTTAGCAGCTAGGAGGATTTGCCGCCAAGTTTCCTGGTCGAGGTGTGAAGAAGAGCCATCCAGTTGTTTCTTCATAGGCTGCTCCGCGGGTACCCCTGCTCCTGAGCAATTACTAAACATTCAGTAAGTTCCTTGTGAAAAGAATAGCACGGGAGGCAGATCTTGTCAAGGGAAATCCTCTGCCGTCCATATGAGCTAGCGCTCATTTCCACTGTTGTCCATAGTTTCTGAATCGAGGGGGAGTGGCAATTGCTGTTTTCGTCTGGTTGGGAAGCTTTTGGCATCGATGTGAAGAGCGCCCCGTTCCTCTAACTGCTCATAGGCCTTGCGAACCACAGGGGGACGTAATCCTAAGCGGTCGCTGACTTGCTTGATGTTATACACTACACGTTGGGCCTCGTCCGGCACCTGTTCTTGTGAGATGCGCTGCGCCTGGGTATACAGCAGATCAATGGCAACCACGCGCGACGCGAGGTCCGCGTCTGGGGTATAGAGCACTCCCATGATAGCAAGGAGTAAATTGCGATACTCCAGGCAGGCCTGCAGAAGCTCGTCAGGTGGTAAGCGTTCGATCTCTTCGGGCGCAAGATGGATAAAGTGGTAGGAACTGCTCGTGCTGTGTGCTGCTTCATCCGGGGCCATGGAAGTTTTCCTCCTTTAAGCCACTTCAGATGCTGTCTCAGGCGCGGTAAAATGAATCTCCAACGCCTTATTTACAAAGCGTGCTACCGTGGCCTCCTGGTTGGCTAAGACAGACGGCAGCGTGATATCGCGCTTGAAGTTGCCGATCTCGATAATCATCTCGTCGCCCTTCTTGGTCATGAGTACCTTGTCCATCTCGACATGCGGCAAGGGGAGGCGCAGGACATAGACGTCGCCCTGGCGTGTGACCTCCTGGATCTGACCACGGTAGAAGACCTGGGTCGGGTCTTGTTCGCCAAAGATGACCTCGGCTAACTTGCCAAGTTGGGATACGCCCAGAATCTCGTGGGAATAGTAAGGAGCTTCCCAGATGGGGAGCGGCGCGAAGGTTTGATGAATCTGGTGGCGCAGCTTCTCCTGATTCTGGTAGAGTTCTTGCATGAAGGTGTCTTGATAATTGCCCGGTGGGATGACGCGGTTACAGATAACGGCGTCAATGGGGTAGCCGAAGAGCGCCAGGTAGGTTTCGGCCCGCAGAGTCTCTTTGATGACCATGCGTTCGGGATTGACGACCGGACGGTAGGAACTGATATCGGGATTGCTCAGCACCTCGCGCAGCGTTTTGACCCGCTCGCTCAGCAGCTGGACGGCATCGAGTATCTCGGCGGAAGGCATGACAGCCTTAATTAATGGCCGTGCGAGGTTGAGGGCCGCGCTGCTGGTGATACGCCCTACATACCACTGGAAGGTATCTGGCATACTGAGCAGCCGCACCGTTTCACCGGTTGGAGCTGCGTCGATGATAACTACCTCGAAGTTGCCTTCACGCGCATTGCGATAGATGTTGGTGAGGCTAACGATCTCATCCATGCCAGGGATGAGGGCCAGCTCTTCGGCCATCACCTCATCCAGGCCTTGCTTACGCAGCACTTTGCTCATCGCGTCCTGCACTTTACTCCAGCCCCGGCGCATCTCGTCCAGTACATTGACTTCTTGCGCCCACAGGTTGGGGCTCAGTTCTTTTGGATATGAGGCGAGCGGTGTATTTAAACAGTCGGCGAGGCTGTGTGCCAGGTCAGTACTCACCACGAGTGTACGTTTGCCCATCTTAGCTGAGCGAACTGCGGTGGCCGCGGCAATGGTTGTTTTCCCCACGCCGCCTTTTCCAAGGTAGAGAATAATACGCATCATAATCCTTACTGTAGACCTTTACTTTTAGGGTTGCTTTTGCCTGTCAACTGTATCTACGTAAATAACCCCTTCCCGGTTATATACTCTGCTAGTGGAGAGACGATAGCGCTTTGTTAGGAGTATACAACAGGGATAGTCATAAAAACCAAAATGGCCTGGATGAGTGCTGACCCGTAGCACTCATCCAGGCCATTTTGGTTTGTTTTATATTATGGTTCCATTTTGCCGTTGAGAACAAGCAGTTTGAGAAATTCCAGGTGGCGGATGACCTCGGTGCGGTCGCTGCCGCCATTCTGGTACCACTGCCGGAGCCAGAGGAGTGAGAGGATTTCGTCGGATGTAAAGCCCTCCTGGACAAGCATATCCGCATCAGTGGTAGCCGTCTCAGCGTTTGTAATTGTTATTAAAGGTTCTTCAGAATGGATTTGCGGATTCATAATTGGTGTCCTTCCGCCTGTAGCAGGCTCCGTCTATTACTTTTTTCCGTTTTTTAAATGTTGATAATGACCGTTAGACTGTCTATGACACTTTAATAGACGTTCGACATGGTACTTTTTCAAATACCAATTTTCCGAGCACTTGTAACAACATCATCCTCTCCTCTACATATTCCTAACACACAAAGCATAAACGGAAACGAGCGCAATAGCTATCTACTACATGACAAATAACTTGTGAGATACATCACTAAACCTGCTCTGCCCTTCCCTCCCAGGCTCTCCACCTGGATTAAAGCCGCTTGCTTGGTTTAGTTGTCTGTAGTATATACGTCCAGATGCCCCTGCCGGTTCCATCAAATAACCACAGATTTCTCTACGTCTATTCAGACGTGTGAGGTTGCTAAAGTGGGTAATGTCTTCTCTCTGTATATATCTTCGTCGGCAGGTTACAAGAAAAGAATAGTATCAATACAATCACAAAATCGAGACCGGGCGACGCGTCGCCCGGTCTCGATTTTGTGATTGTATTGATACTTGATTAGCCGTTGCGCACTACGATATTTACCAGGCGACCTGGGATGTAGATGACTTTCTGCACAGTGGCATCACCGATAAACGAAGCGACGCGGGGATTGTACAGCGCCAGCTTACGAACCTCGTTCTCACTGATACCGGCAGGAACTTCAAAGCGCTCGCGCACTTTACCATTCACCTGCACAACCAGGGTGAAGATCTCATCGTGCGTCAAAGCCTCGTCATAGCTCGGCCATGCCGTCAGGTGGATGCTGCCTGTATGTCCCGTCAGGTGCCACAGTTCTTCAGTGATGTGTGGCGCCATAGGAGCCAGCAGTTGCATCATCGTCTCCAGCGTCTGGCGAAACGCAGCGCTGCGAGCCACAGGCTCGTTTTGCTGCTTGATCAGTGCGTTATTGCACTCCATCAACGCAGCCAGGGCCGTGTTGAAGTGGAAATTGCCCAGGTCCTCGGTCACCCGTTTAATGGTCTTGTTGCGCAGGCGCTCAATGGCCTTGCTTTCGCTGGTTTCGGTCCTGTCTACCTTGCCCTCAACCCAGTTATCGTTGATTACGCTCCAGAAGCGGTTCAAGAAGCGCCAGACACCTTCTAAATTGTCCGCCTTAAAAACGCCGCCCTGGTCAAATGGTCCCATGAACATCATGTAGCCCCGTACCGTGTCTGCCCCGTACTTCTCAACGTACTCGTCGGGAGCCACGACGTTGCCGCGTGACTTGGACATCTTCTGCCCATCAGGTCCCAGGACAATTCCCTGGTGGTACAGGCGGATGAAAGGCTCGTCAAATTCCAGGTGGCCCATGTCGCGCAGCGCCTTGATAAAGAAGCGCGCGTACAGCAGGTGCATGACAGCGTGTTCTGCTCCTCCGATATACTGATCAACGGGCAGCCAGCGTTTCATCGCCTCTGCGCTCCAGGGCTGCTTATCGTTGTGTGGGTCAGCATAGCGCAGGAAGTACCAGGACGAGTCCATGAAGGTGTCCATAGTATCGGTCTCGCGTGTCGCCGGACCTCCACAGATTGGGCAGGTGGTGTTCAGGAACTCTGGCTCGTAGCGCAGCGGTGACTCACCCGTTGGCTTGAATTCAACATGCTCAGGCAGCCAGACCGGCAGTTGCTCCTCCGGTACCGGAACGGTGCCAT
>WNGM01001192.1_pt1 | contig 20993 bp, 20 predicted proteins | sample 5400571 | NCBI WGS metagenome assembly WNGM01 (sample SAMN13153378, study PRJNA577476) | soil metagenome | isolation source: 100 cm soil or saprolite under Garry oak tree replicate 2 | place: USA:California | collected 2016-06-15 | reverse complement strand
AAGCACGCCGTCCCCTCTACGACTACATTCAGCATGGTGGACGTGAGAAAGCGAGCCCGTACGTCTTTACCTCACAGCGAAGCCCACATCTCACCGAGGACGGTATTCATTCTTGGTTTCGGGTGCTCAAGCAGCACGCAAACAAGGAAGAATGGGAGTTGATTGCCTCCCTCAGCTTTCATGATTTGCGCCACGATTTTGCCCATCGGGCACGTGAGGCGGGATGGACTCTTGAGGAGGTCGCCTACTATCTCGGGCATGTCACGATGAAAGGCACCCCTGCCATTCAAACCACTGTTCGGTATACACAGGTCAGCCGCGCGCAGGTGAAAGAAAAGTTGAGACTGATGAAGGGATAGCGAGTGGAGCAGCGAGGCCTATCCAGAAGATACTTCCTCACGTGATCATGCAACTCACACCTCGGTCACCTACTCCTTGCCTGTATGGGCGCTGAATACACCCGGTACCCATATTCTCGTTTGTGATTTTCCCCATAAATTGGAACGGTTCGTGAAGCATATCGTGGCCTCACGCTTCGAACAGGAGCGGCTCTAGCGCTTGCTTGCTGGAGAGGGCGTGCAGGATATCCTGGCCGTGAGTAGGATCTGTGAAGCATAAGCTGTCCAGAAGTTTTCCTTCCCGTTTTGGGAGAGCAACAAAAGCTTTTCGCCGACTTTCTGTCTCAGATATGCCTCAAAACGGCCAGGATATGTTTCACAGAGACGTCACGACGTGGTGGTGGCTCTTGTTTTTGCGAATCAGATTGGGGCTCTCCGTCAATTTGTTATTGGTGGCGAAGTCAAACATCTTCACAAGACCGTCGCCAATCCTAGAGAAACATCTCTTTCGAGAATACTGCACTTGTTCATCCTCTTTGTTGGCTCTTGAGCAGATAATCAGGTACAATACAAGTACTATGATGGCAAAACAAACCAAACTCCTCTATCTCATTGGTTTCTGGGCAGCAATAGTGGCATTTGTTGGTGCTGTTGGATATATCGTGAGCGCGTTTCTGCAGGTCTTCAACGTGGTTGGCCCTTTGCAGGACTCTTTCATTGGCTATGGTACTTCGCTTCTCATCCCGGTGCCTTTCCTCCTGACCATGCTCGTTCTCCACTACATCATTCCTGCCGAGAAGAAGTTCTGGACGCATACAGCGATAGCCTTTGCCATTATCTATACCACGTATAACACCCTGAATTACGTAGTCCAGTTAGCAACGGTGCTCCCAGCAGGATACACGTGGACCTTCGAAAACCAGCAGGGGACGGTGGGTCCACTCAGTCTTCTCAACCAGACCCCGCATTCACTCTTTTGGGACATGGATGGATTGGGCTATATTTTTCTGAGTTTGTCCACCCTCTTCGCGTTTCCAGTCTTCGAGAACCACGGCTTGCAAAACTGGCTGAGGTGGTTCTTCATAGCGAACGCGTTGATTATCCCTTTGTTCGCCATCGTCTATTTCTACCCTGGCTACTCGGTTCCCCAATTGTTTTTGGGATTACCCTGGGGGATCACCGTCCCAGGCTCCATGTTGTTACTGGCACTGTTCTTTCGAAGCAAGTATGCATGAGTTTCACATCTTGTGGCAGACAAGTTGATGCGAGAGGCTCAGGAATGGTATCAGAGGGGAGAGTGCTTGATTGCGTCTGTGCACTGTCCTGTTTGTTGTGGAACTTTTCAACCCTTTGTTGGATGGTTGTGCCATTCAGCCCTCTGCTGTTCTGGTCTGATGTGATCTCGTCGCACCTGTTGTCACTAAGATAGCTTTTCCCCTATTCCCCCTTGAGGGGAGTAGTCGGAAGTTCGGGCTCTTCCCCACATTGGTATCGGTAGTGCATGCACTATCGAGCATGCACGCTCAATGCCTGCCTTCACCATCAACATCAAATTGACGGAGAGCCCCATTATCATTGTCAAAAACAGCTCTCACCAGAGACGTGCAAGTGATCAAGACGTTGCTTCGCCGGGCCCAGTTCACGCATTCCAGCACTCATTCGCATGATCTGTCTTCAATCCAGGTCCATCCTGGGTCTATGATGGTGACAACCTGGAATGCGCTGGTGAAGGATAAAGTGCCGATCGCTCAGTGAAGCATAAGCTGGCCTAGGTGGCCATGATATCCTGCAAATCACATTACGCTGGTTGAATGTCCCGATTGTGCAAGGATGCGCACACTCTCCCCAAGCAAGGGAGTCCTCCGGTTCCCGTCTCACGACAAACGCAAAACGAATGCCCCCGTGACCTCCCAACGATGGGCCATGTGTGAAACGATCTGGGAAGTCGTTGGAGGAGAGAGCAAGTGACGCCAATTTTAGCCACGAAACTGTATCTCCCTCCGCTTCGGCCTCACGTGGTCAGCCGCCCCCGCCTGATCGAGCGGCTGAACGAGGGTCTGCACCGCAAGCTGACCCTCATCGCTGCCCCCGCCGGCTTTGGGAAAACCACGCTGGTCAGCGCATGGGTGGCTGGGTGCGACCGGCAGGTGGCCTGGCTGTCGCTGGACGCAGGGGAGAACGACCCGAGACTCTTTCTGACGTACCTGGTCGCTGCTTTACAGACGATTGCGCCTACCATTGGGGAAGGGGCGTTGGGTGTGCTCCAATCCCCTCAGCCACCGCCATCCGAATCGATCCTGACGGCCCTGCTCAATGAGATCACCACGCTCCCGGACCATTTCGTCCTCGTCCTTGACGACTACCACGTGATTGATGCCAAACCGGTTGACATGGCCCTCACCTATCTCGTCGAGCACCTGCCGCCGCAGATGCACCTGGTCATTGCCACCCGCGAAGATCCACAGTTACCCCTGGCCCGGTTACGCGCCCGGAGTCACTTGACCGAATTGCGCGCCGCCGACTTGCGTTTTACCGCCTCTGAAGCCGCCGCATTTCTCAACCAGGTCATGGGTCTCAGTCTCTCGGCGGCAGACATCGCCGCGCTGGAAGACCGCACCGAAGGCTGGATTGCCGGCCTGCAATTAGCCGCGCTTTCCATGCAAGGTCATCAGGATGTTGCCGGGTTCATCCGGGCATTCACGGGAGACCACCGCTACATCGTGGACTATCTGGTCGAAGAGGTCCTGCAGCGTCAGCCCGCACCTGTCCGCAGCTTCCTACTTCAGACCTCCATTCTCGACCGCTTGCATGGCCCGCTCTGCGATGCCGTCACCGGCCAGGAAGAAGGCAACGCGCGGCTGGAGGCCCTGGAGCGAGGCAATTTCTTTGTCGTTCCGCTGGATGACCAGCGCCACTGGTATCGTTATCACCACCTCTTTGCCGAAGTGCTCTCCGCGCATTTGCTGGCGGAGCAGCCCGATCAGGTATCAACTCTGCACCGGCGCGCGAGCGCGTGGTACGAGCGGCATGGTTCGACGGCCGATGCGATCCGCCACGCGCTCTCCGCCTGTGATTTCGAGCGAGCGGCGGACCTGGTCGAGTTGGCAATTCCAGCCATGCGCCAGAGCAGACAGGAGGCCAGGGTGCTTGGCTGGCTCAAGGCGCTCCCCGACGAGCTGCTCCAGGTCCGGCCCGTGCTCAGTGTTGGGTATGCCTGGGCGTTACTGCTTAACGGCGAGCTCGAGGGGGTGGAGGCCCGACTTCAGAATGCCGAGCGGTGGCTGGACACGACAGCAGACAGGGGTGAGATGGTCGTCGTGGACGACGAGGAGTTTCGCCGTCTCCCGGGTGCGATCGCCATTTTTCGTGCCGCAATTGCCCAGGCTCTGGGCAATGTACCCGACACCCTGAAGTACGCCCAGCAGGCGCGGGACCTCGTCCCGGAGGACGACCTTCTCCTGCGCGGCTCGGCAGCGGGATTCCTGGGGCTCGCATATTGGACGAGTGGGGATCTCGAGGCCGCGCACCGGTCGTATGCCGAGTGCATGGCTCTGGTGCAGCGGGGTGGGTATTTCTCGGACGCACTCGGCTGCACCATCGCCCTGGCGGATATACGGATCGCGCAAGGTCGTCTCCACGAAGCAATGAGCACCTATGAGCAGGCATTGCAAGAGGCTCTGGGACAGGGCGAGCCAGTCCTGCGGGGAACGGCCGACATGTACGTGGGACTGAGCGAGCTCCACTGTGAGCAGAACGATCTGCACACCGCTACGGAACTCCTGCTGCGAAGCAAGGAGCTGGGCGTGCTCGCCGAGTTGTCGCAAAACCGGTATCGCTGGTGCGTTGCCATGGCTCGCATACGGGAGGCCCAAGGTGATCTCGACGGCGCGCTCGACCTGCTCGGTGAGGCAGAGCGCGTGTACATGGGAGACTTCTTCCCATATGTGCGTCCTATCGCGGCACTCGTGACACGGGTGTGGGTCGCGCAGGGGAGGTTGGGTGAAGCCCTCGGTTGGGCGCGTGCGCAGGTCCTCTCCATTAAGGACGACCTCAGCTACCTGCGCGAGTTCGAGCACATCACCCTGGCCAGGGTGCTCCTGGCCCGGTATACGAGCGAGCGTGCAGACAGCTCCATGCTTGAGGCAATGGGACTCCTGGAGCGCCTCCTTCACGCAGCGGAAGAAGGGGAGAGGACGGGAAGCATCATCGAAACCCTGATGCTGCAGGCGCTCGCCCACCAGGTGCAAGGCAACATCACTGCTGCTCTTGTGCCGCTGGAACTGGCCCTGACGCTGGCTGAGCCGGAGGGCTATGTCCGCATCTTTGTTGATGAAGGCCCACCCATGGCGGTTCTGCTCGCAAAGCTCCACGAACACTCGCGGAAACGACCCCGTGCCACCTCGACGAACGTTCCCCTGGCCTACATCGAACGGCTCCTCGCATTGCTGCGCGGAGAATGGGTTCAGGAAGGGACCTCCCCCGCTGCCACCTCCTCCACCTCCTCACCCTCTGCACCAACTCCTGCCCAGTCGCTGCTCGACCCGCTGACCGAGCGCGAATTGGAAGTACTGCGCCTCATTGCGGCTGGCCTCTCCAATCGTGAGATTGCAGCCCGACTCGTCCTGGCACTGAGCACCGTCAAATCGTATGTCAATACCATCTACAGTAAGCTCCAGGTGGAGAGCCGCACCCAGGCGGTGGCACGCGCCAGAGCACTCCACCTGCTCTCCGAGTAGCCACCTGCCATCCCTCCTGCATCCACCCCCTCGTCACCAGCACGGAAAAACTTCCACCCCCCATTACCACCTTTTGATGGGTCCAAACCTCCCTCCTGTCCTGATACACTTCCTACAACAACGATGCGTGTGAGAAAAATGTCGTTGGCAACCAGGAGAGAGAGCATCACCGATATGTGCATGGAGAAGAAAACGAGCATGCCACAGGAGTTCTACCAGATTACCGTCAAGGGCCACCTGAACCCGAACTGGGCCGACTGGTTCGATGGATTGACCATCACTCCGTTGCCCAATGGGACCACCGCCATCTCTGGCCCGCTAGTCGATCAGGCCGCGTTGCATGGCGTGCTCAGGAAAGTGCGTGATTTAGGAGTGCCATTACTCTCGGTCACCCGTGTCAGACCCGACCAGGCCGATGCGTAAGATGTCAAACGACTCTCGTTGAGGCAAGCGGCTTAGAAGCGCATCGTCGGTGCGAGCCAGCGCAGGGCGGAAATCCTGATTGCGCCCCTTTTTGTAGTGACCGCGGCAGAGTGACGCCGCGATAGTTGTGAGTATCAGTTGGTGGTCATCATGTCGATGACCTCATCAAACAAAAGGAGTTTCAAATGAGTCCACTTAGAAAGACCGCGCTTGTCGCGGGCGTGCTCTACCTGCTCACCTTTGTCTCGATCCCGACCCTCTTTATCTACGGCCAGGTAAAGGGTGCGAATTACATCATCGGCGCTGGCCCGGATACTGCCGCCATCATCGGCGGTATCCTGGAGATCATCGTGGCTCTCGCCGGCATCGGCACCGCCGTCGTGCTGTTCCCGGTGCTCAAGAAGCAGAACGAAGCGGCCGCGCTGGGCCTCGTTGCCTCCCGAATTCTGGAATCCGGCACCATCTTCGTCGGCGTGGTGTTCCTTATGTCGATCGTGAGCTTGCGGCAGGCCGGAGCCGGAGCAGACGCGTTGGTCACCAGCCATGCGCTTGCCACCCTGTATGACCACATCTTCCTCCAAGGACAAAGCTTCATGCCGGCCATATGCGACCTGTTGCTGGGATTCCTGCTGTACCAGTCGCGCCTGGTGCCTCGAGGCCTTTCCCTGATCGGAATCGTCGGAGCGCCCCTACTCCTCGCAAGCTACCTCGCTGTGATGTTCGGTCTTATCGGGCAACATGCCCCCTTAGCAGAGCTGCCCGCACTTCCGGTCGCGCTCTTTGAGTTTTCGCTGGGCGTCTGGCTGGTCGTCAAAGGCTTTAAGCCCTCACCCATCACAGCTGGCATGGGCGCTAGCAGTGACGTGACCCCTGCTCGTTGAGCCGAGTTGAGTGAGAGTCTTGCCGCCCATGCGTTGGGCAGCAAGGCTTCATCCACGATGACGACGAGGAAAAGACACACCCCCGAGCAAGTCACGCTGATCGGCGTAAGCCTGAGTCCAGGAGCGGGAGTCCGCGCTTGGCGGCGCGACCGGTGCCATGGCCACTGGGCGGGCTATGTGGAGGCAGGTCGCCAAGGCGGGGGAGTTTCCCGGAGGCCCGGCGGCGATGAACTGCCATACTGGCCGTCGTCGTGCGTTACGAGTTTCGTGATCCCCTGGATGTTGTTCCGGTTCCGACTCGTTCCACGGGTTATCTCTGTGGTTGGTTTGATCGGCTACGCGTTGGTGTTTCTCAGCGGCATGGGCAACTGGTTCGGTGTTATCGACCCTTCAGTGGGGGGCAACGGGGCGTTCCTTGCCATTCCCGTCGCCGTGTTCGAGATCATCCTTCTCCCCTTCTGGCTGTTCTTCAAGGGTTTCAAGACACCGGAAGCGGCCGAGCGCATCCCCGCCGCGGTTGCGATGCCGGGCGCTGAAGCCTGAGGTGACTCGCCGCTCGACAGCACACTCGCGACGGATGAAGCGATAACCGCTCTGCTGAGAAAGTAGAAAACGGTTAGCTAGACGAGCTGCACCCTCACCAGAGAACATGAAAGCACCCTCTAGAAAACCTAGAGGGTGCTTTTTGTCCTGCAATCCCGAAGGGGATGGCCAGGTGCAAGCCGACTCCACATATGAAATGATTCTAGCGGTATGGCTCATCGTCAAAGGGTTCAATCCATCTGCAATTGCTTCCGGGTCTGCAAAAACGGAAACGAACGAGCCGTTGAGCGCGGCATAGATATGTAATAGGGAGGGTTTTAGGGAGGGTTGAAGGCCCTCCCTAAAACCCTGCCCACTCCGCTCACTTTAGATTTTTGTGCCGTCAGGCGAGATGCCAGGCCTCTGGCGACTATTTTCTACTCCAAGACTGCACGCTTCTGACTGCCGTCATTGTAAAACACTAACGCTACCAGCATGACCAGCTGCTTGCCCATGCGTTATTTTTCAAGCTTTAGTGAAGGGTACGCTACCTTTGTTCAGGTTCCACCGCAAATCGGGGGCTGGCAGCAGGAGTAAATGCCATCCAAAGGCCATCTCTCACGCCAAATGGTACTCTAGCATTAGAGCCCGTCAGGAACTCACTAACGGACTTACAATTCCTACATTTTTCTCAAATAGGCTATGAAGTGAAGCTGATTCATGTTATAATTGTCCACATTGACGAATATCAATGATGTTTAGGCGCACTATAGTTAGATGGAGCGTATATAACTTGGACAGTAAAGACTCATTCCAACAACCACAAGATGTTGATGGAGTTGACGAGGGTGAATTATCAGAAATCTCACCTGATGTATACGGAGATGGTACTAATCCGAAATATGCAACGACAGAGAGAATCTTTCGGTTGTTACATCTTCTAACTGCCAATGATTGTACGCGCCAGGACATATTTGAACGCCTGAAGGACCACTACAAGATTGGTGACGATCCCGGCGTACGTGCTACTTCTCAACGTGCTGGGAGAATGCTGCGCAGGGACATACAGTTTCTTCAGCATATGGGATACAAGATAAAGGAGCTGGGTGCAGGTGATACTATACGTTACAGCCTTACGAAAGGCTCAGGTCCAGGTGGCATATTTCTTTTCAGTCAAAGCGAACTTGATGCGCTAATTCTGCTTCATGCGCACTTTGCAGACCCAACAAAATATGTTCAAGCCAATGCAAGACATCCTCTACCACTACAACCTTTGCGCAATCCATTTGCAGACCAGGTAATCTCTCTCATTGAACGGCTAACCGCGACCCTTCCAGCCGAACAGAAGAGAGAGTTTAATCGATGGGCGCGCAAACCTTATGTCTACTTCAACCAGGAGACCGTCACGGATTACCTGCCCCATCGTGAGACTATCAACACTGTTGTGGACGCTATCTCGAGACGCCAGCAGATCGGATTTGAATATACATCGATGCAAGGTACTATGCCGCATGAACATGTAGACCCCTACTATATCGTCCACCAGGATGGGCATTTGTACCTGATCGGGTACAGCCACAAAACGACCACAGTTCTAGAATACCGCATTGATCGCATCAACGCTGAAAGTCTCAAAATACAACCCGACACGATTGATGTAGTACGCAGGAGGCATCCCATTGAGTTTAGCTACTGGATCGATGGAAGTATCGCAAAAAGTGGTCTCAGTCAACGCTGGTTGACGCATACTATTGAGCGCGAAGAGCTGGACGTCGATGAACAAGGCAAACCTAGGCGTCGAGTACTCGTACGAGCAAAAGCCTACAGCGAATGGCGTATCATCCAGCAACTCCACAAGTACGGTGATAAGGTTGAGCTTGTTGATCCCCCCAAACTACGTGAGTGGATGAAGAAAGAAGTGGAAAGGATGTACAAGTACTACCAAAAATAGTGGGAAAGGTTCCACCACAAAGCGGAGGTTGGCCAGCAGGGCAGGGACAAGCCCTGCCCCTACCATGATACGGTTTCCGGAATTACGTGAACGTATGAGGAAAGAAGTGGAGAGAATGCACTCTTTCTATCAAAAGTAATTGTGGACGGAAATTGTCATAGAAAAGTGGACTTTTGTGACACCTGGTGTCACTTGCATCATCTAATATAAGACTATGCCAAATATGGCAAGTAATTAAGTGAATTACTTTACTTGTTACTGCTGAGAAGTCGAAGGAGAATTTAATGCCTTCAGATATTAGTTTCCTTGAGTTCGCTGAGGATAGTGTGCAGGGTCAGCACTCTGCTGATGTCTACAGCGAGTATTTGCATCGAGTAGCTAACGGAAAAATGCGGTCCTATAAGCAGATCATTCATGATCGCGGAGAAAAGCAAGGGCAAAGTTACTATGGCCATGTGATGGATTTGGCTTCAGTGGCTGACAAGTTAAGCTCAGCTACCGGCATAGACGAGCAAGAGGTGCGTTGTGTGCTATTAGCTTTGACCATCCACGATATGAACAAGATACCGCCGTTCAATAAGCTACCTGATGGTAGAGAGGCCAAGTATGCCGATGCGGCCACACCAGAGAACATCAAAGAAGAGTTGGAGCGGCTAGAAGTAGACAGCTTTTTCCCAGAATGGCGCATGTATCTACTGGATATTGTCTTGCTCGCCCACTCCCATCAGGAGTCAGCCACGGGTACAACGTACGTCTTTGACCAGCGCAAAATCAACCAATGTATGTTGCCTCCTGGGCGATTGAAAGGACCACTAAAATTTCTCATGAAAGCGGCTGACACAGCAGACAACTCGCATTCCGGCGATCATTGCGATCCTCATGAGATACACATCCGTGACAAGCTGCTGCAACATATTAATGCAGCCATGCCAGATCAACAGTTTCGCTTTATTGGTCATCGCCTGGCAGAACTGCGTGGAATCTTCACTAATGTGATGCATAACGAACTGGTAAAGTACTTTCTCCAGAAGTACGGTGAAAAGAACTGTATTGATCTAGTCTACTATCCCGAAGGGGTAAATTACCTGTTGGACAAGAAGGTGCCTCTTGAGTGGAATAGCGAGACACTGCGTGAAGTGGCGAGCAGGGTGCAAAAACGGTTGGCAGAAATTCAGCTAGAAGAATTGGCACAGTTCATAAAAGCCCGGCCTGCCGGCATTGTTGTAGACGACGCAGCTATTAACAGTGGCGCCTCAGTAGAGCAAATCTTTGAGGCGATTGCCAATGTTGTCTACAGGAAGCAGTATAAGCCTGATTGGTGCGAGCAGCGCAATACATTCGCTCGCAACGATTTGGAAGAAGCCCTAATCAATCCCAGGAACACTTCTGAACTCAAGGAGAACATATCGAGGATATTGCAAGAACGAGCTCGTCTTATTACGGCAGATGAGATGATGCTCAAGCGGGGAGAATTTGCTTCAGCGTATCGCAAGTTTCTGGAGGATCACCGGTCTGATGAACTCAAGGCACTCAAAATCGATGCCTGGACACGCATCTACAGACTATTTAAGCTACCAGAAGTCAATTACCCAATTTATGCACTCATTGATCCTTTCCGGCGTGGCTACTTCCTCGCATATGACTTACCTGCTGTTGAAGTAGATGAGATGAAAGATACAGTCCTCGTAGATATTGTCGAGTTAGAACGCCAGGCCAGCAAAGCAAAACAGATAGGGAAGGGCAAAAAGGTAGAAGCAAGCGAAGAGCAGGAACAAGCAGTTGTACCTGTCGCATCGATTGATGCCGAATATCTTATAGATTACTTCAAGCGTAACCTGGAGGTATGGGATAGTCTTCCAGATCAACCTGCCCTCTCGAAGCCTGTTGCTGCAATGGATTTTGGAGATACGTTGCGCCGATATGCTAACGCTAAGCGTCCACATGAGCAATGCTGCTATTGTGGAAGTCCATTAAAGGCAAGCGAGTGGATGGCAGCACAAGTTCCGTCTAATATTGGAGTTCAGAGCTTTTCTAATCGTTTGGAGGGTGGGAGTCCGCGTGATCCCAAGCGCAATGTATGTGATGCATGTCGCATGCAATTCATTCTTGAGAAACTGGCATGGCGTAGCCATCGCGATAAACAGGGCATGGAACAATCAACATTCTACCTGCACCTGTTCCCCTATGCCTTTTTTACTCAACCACAGTTGCATGCGTGGTGGCTGAGCATTGAGAGCTTGAGGGACAGCGACCACACTGCCTTCTTGATCGACACAAAGACATACTTTCGCAAGTTGGAGGTATCTCAGGGAGAGATAGGAATTCAGGGCTATAGGACGGGCGTTAATGGCCTAGGATTACCTACACTTTCAGAGACCATAAGCAATACCCCTATCCTTCCTATCGTCGCCCCAGGCGAGAATTACGGTTTGCAGTTTCTACTGGCTTTAGAGAAGACGGTGGTGTTAGCACGCTGGTTTGAGTGCCGGGTCATTCTTTCGCGCTCACCTGTCCCGCCGCTCAACCTATCCCATGAATATATCGATGGCAAGCCTGTAGTGCTGATGATAGAAGGTATGCCACGCAATATGAGCTGGCTGCTTCCTACGACAAGCCTGGATCCAGAAGGAATGAAAGCGCTCTGTCGTAATCTCAGCCTTCTGCATCAGATTGCCGAGAAGCTCTACTACAAGGGCGGCGATTTTGATGCCATTCCCCATGACTTTGCAGTGGCAGCTGCCGATGATTCTCTCGCTTTGTACTATGAAGCAGATCGATTAATTGAAAAGAAAATTGCCCATGAGAAAGGGGGCTCGCCAGAACAGCAAGCCATATACCTGAGTCGTCAGGTAGCACCGATACTACAAACCCTAGTGGAGCAATCCTAGACAAGGAGGATATGTATGCAGGAACTTCGGGCACTCGCTACCTATGCTGCCCAAAATAGCATTCGCGGAACATCTTTCAAACGGAACTCGCTGCTCAAACCGCTGGATATCATTATGCAGGAATTAGACCGCTGCCCAGCGCCAGAGAACTTGAACGAGTTGGAGTTAATACGAGCAGGGACAAAGGAACTCATTTTTGACCATTTAGAAAGGATCGCTAAAACAGACTATAAACCTGGCCGTACAAAGCGGGACAAAGTAAACCATTACGTTGACCTATTTTTCGACGAAGTACTCTTCAAAGTACATCACGGCAAAGTGAACAGGTTATTGAGCCGAGAACGACTGATCAGAAGCGCCTACCTATTCTATGTGCGTGATGCTTTGCCACAGAAACCCCTGGTGGGTGTGGCTGCGGGCACTGCAGATGACACCGACAATGAAAACGAGAACTGAGCTGCTTGAACGTTTCAAGGAGCACTTGATGAAAATGAGCAACGGAAAAGGAGAATAAACATGAGCATTATTAGCAACCTGAGTGTATTGAACCAGTACAGCGACTACCTCTTGCCCAGGTACAGTAACTTTCCACTTGGTCGATATGTCAGCCTGCTAGTTGTCCGCAAAACTGAGTCGGAGACAATTTTTCGCACCGAAGGGAGCGGTGAGGGACTTGTTAAAGAGACAGTAATCGCAGGAGTAGAGCATACCAGGCCAATACGCCGGGTGGTTATTAGCAAACGCAAGCAGACAGCAGTAGAGCGTAGAACTGGACGCGAGGTACTGCGTGAACATGATTTGCTCAAGAAAGATACCAAAGGACAAATATGCGCCCTCAACACTAATGCTCCCTGCGGCAAATGCATTGATTGTATGCTCTATGGCTATGCTGTGGGTGGTGGTGGGGCGCAGAAGAGCCGTGTGATGACCGAGGATGCATATTCCATTGGACCTGTTGCGCAGGTGACGGAACGTCGCACCTTCAATGCTACTTATGATAATGGGACCATGCGCAACCCGCTCACTGGAGAAGCTTCCACATCCATCAACGAGGATGAGTTCGTTTTGCCTGAAACGCACTTTCTAGATATTGAAACCCTTAAGGATGTGACTGTTGGTGAGTTGCAGTATGTGATTGCGAATATCTTAAGGAGCAGCCGTTATGGAGCAATCAGCAGCCGTATGGGAAAGATGCGCAACATGCTTGCAGCCATGATCTTTAGCGATACAGAGGTTTTCTCAAACCTGGAGATGACCCAGGTCGTCTATGACCAACTCCTGGGTAATAATGATGAGCTTGATTTCCCATTGTCTGATGGCATTGTGCTCCAGACTGTGCAAGATGCCACAGACCACTTGTTAAAGCAACTGGTGAGTCGTACACCCGTGGTATTACGTGGTGAAGCATTACAACAAGTGCGAGAGGAGACAATTGCGCTTTATCGTGACAGCGATAGCGTCAAGACCTTCTTAGAGGAGATCGAGAGCGGTTATCCAGTTACCAGCAAGTAGGTAAGGAGGCCGATAGTATGGCCGTCGAAATTTACCGCGCAGAACTCACGCTCATGGAACATACCTACTTTGCCAGTCGTGAGGTGGGTATCTACTATGAAAGTGAGCCGTTGATTGGCAACTATGCACTGGCGTATGCATTAAGTCTCTGTGCAGCGCCTTACAACTGGAGCGGACCACCACGCTACAAAGAGGACCTGGGACCACTGAATAACAAGGGGTTGTACGTCACTCCTGGTACATTCGCGCCAAATGGGTTACGTTATGCCCTGAGCCAGTTCAATGCCCAAAGCGACAGTTATTACTTTCGCTTTGATCAGAATGCAATTGCTACAGAACCAAATAAGAAAGTAAGAGCGACAAACTTTCCACAGAGCGGCAAGATTCGCATGTTGGGGCTGGGAAGTCGGGCTTCGTTCTTCCTCATTAATCTGCAAGGCATTGAGGTGCGTTTACCTCCTTACATTCGTTTGGGGAAATTCAACAGCAAAGCTCGTTTGAAATGGGAAAAGCTTACTCTCAAGTCAGAACAGCCAGTGGAGCGTGGTGAACAACCATTAGACTTTCTGCTCAACGCGGCTGACCTTCCACCAGCCGTAATTCCACATTTGCGGGCTTTTTCCATCTATAACGTTCATCCTGCTCCGTTACTCAGCCGCTGCCATCTTGGTGGTAACTTCTGGCACTGCGTAAGCGGTGCAGGGAAGGATGTATATGTGCCCGCGGGAATGCGCTTTGGTGTGGATGCTATAGAGTGAAAGGAGACTTTAAGCATGTTCTCAATCACACTGGAACCACACTATGAGAAGGTATGGCTGGGCGAGAATCCCTCGCTCGCCACCTTCCCAAAGGGACGGCCACCCTTGCTTCATCAGTGGCGTACTTACAACGCGGAAGAACCACTGATTATCAACACGTACAACACAGGAACAGGCAAAACAAAAGCTGCTCTGCTACGGCTACTCAAGCGTGCCAGAGACAAAGGTTTTGAGAGGCTAGATAGCAGCGAAGATAACGTGCTCTTAATTGCGCCAACCAATGAGCTATTGGCTCAACATGCGCGTGACGCACAGGAATTTTGTGAACAGAATGATCTACCCTACCGGGTAACCCCTATCAGTCGAGCCGACCTGGACAACTATAGAGAGATACCAGATTTTAGCGAGGGTGACCTACGACGTGGAGCAGCTCTTCATTATCTTATGCAGAATGCACGTCGCCTGGATGGGGATAGTAGTAAGAAAGCAACACTCTTTGTCGTCAATCCAGACATTTTTTACTACGCCCTCTACTTTTGTTATGGCAGGTTCGACCGTATTCCCTTGTTCCAGGACATTCTGACCCAGTTCAACTACATCATCATTGATGAGTTTCATTATTACAATCCCAAGCAGTTTGCTAATTTCCTCTTCTTCATGAGTATGTCGAAACATTATGGCTTTACCGGGCGGCAATTTTGTCTTTTAACCGCGACACCAAATTGGCAGGTAAAAGAATATCTAAAAAGATTAGATGTGTCGATTGGGTGGATCATACCTGACGAGGAGGAGACGGAGCAAACAAGCGAAGTCTGTGCGCTTGCCCCAGTAACATTAGAAATATACAGCGTACAGGAGTTGCAGGATGGACTCTTGACGCTTGCTTATGAGCAAAGAGAGAACATTGCGACGTGGCTCAACAATGGCGAGGATGGGGCTATCATCTCCAGTGCATTATGGCGCATCAATCAGATTTACGATAGTCTGAAGCAGGTTATATCACCCAATGTGATGGGACGCTTGACAGGAGCTGAGAGTCGTAAGGGACGTAATGACGCAAAAGGCAAGCGATTTATTCTAGCTACGCCTACGGTTGATATTGGTTATAATTTCGATCGACCTGACAAACCTCGCCAGAATATCGACTTTTTGCTGTTGGATGCTCGTTCAAGTGACGAGTTTATCCAGCGATTAGGCAGAGCTGGACGCGTCCTTAGTAAGGATCACCGGGATATACCAAGTCGAGTTTTGGCGGTGGTCAATCAAGAGTTATACGAGGCATTGAAGCCACTTGCAGGACAAATGTTGAAGCGCATGACATTGCGCCAATTGGTCGTCGATAATATGCCTTCGCGCCATGCACTTTACTCCTATATCCAGAGTGGTGCAATAGCTGAAGCCTTTCTCCCTATTTACCGCTTAGAAAGTATGGCTTCCACCGCAGACAAACCTGATATTGAGGACCTATTTGAAAAGGTACGAAGTCTCTTTGCACCAGAAGCGACTTTTACCTATCAAAAGATGCGAAGTAAGATCCGGCATTTCATATCCCAGGATCAATACTATGCCGGTATAAAGACTCTTCCCGCCGAGATGACCGACTGTTTGAAAAGATGTGAGAAGAGACTTACGGCTGAGCAGGAACATCGCAAGAAGCAGAAGAACAAGCTCTGGTCTAATCCTTCAGAGGCCTATCTGTGGCTGCAGGGAGACCTACGTGAGTACTTTACCGAGAAGGCACGGTTTAGTTTCCGTGAGTCCTTTCAGGCTCCACTTGCTCTAGTGAGCGATACGAAGGGGTTGCTCTCAAGTGAACCAGTAGCGTTATATGATGCGCTCCACATTGCTAAAAACTACCATGCAAAGTACTATGATACGCGCAAAGAATGGCAGCAACAATTGTCATCAAAGCTTCCAGAGGGAGCTGACGAGGCTCTCGTCTATTGCGACATCATTGAACTGCGGCAGCCAGATGAGCGCTTACACATTGGCTTGAAACTGGTTGCCAGCGACTATAAGAAGTTAGATTGGGAAGAGCAGTTCGTTTATCGTTCCTCTGCATATCAGCCTACCGCGCTCTATGGCTTGGAGGTAATCTCCCTCAATAGCAGTCGCGCGCTGCATGAAACGGTAAAGAATATGTTCAAAGAGAGATATGTGCCTGTTCTTGTAGCCCCTGAAGGCAGCCGCACAGCATCTGAGATGTGGCGTTTGCAACGGGAAGGACAAATCTTTCCTTGCGAGCTACATCTTACCTTTGGTGATCTCAAAACCGCCAAATATTATACAGTGCTGGGAACAATGGCCTTGCAGGTATGGGCGGAGATACTTCCCAAGTATCGGAAGATAGATCAACACAAAGCACAAGTAAACGATGATAGCCTTATGATTTATTGAGGAAGGAGTATCCTTTTGATACAGACAACAAACTCGCAGGCATCTTCTACCAGCACGAACCGCGGTGAACTCTTCTCCATGCTGCTCCGGCTCCATCCCATCGAGCCAGGGCTGGTCTCGCCTAGTTCTGGCAGCCAGGTGCAGGCGGCTTTTCTGGATATGGTTCGGCAGGGGGATCCTGACCTGGCGGATTGGCTGCATGTGCCGAACCAGCGTCGTCCGTATACGCTTGGGTTGTTACAGGGTTTCAATCACCTGCCGACTGGACAGTTGGAAGAGGCGATGATGAAAAATCAGATGGTGCCGGTAACGCCGGGGCAGGTTTATTGGCTGCGCATTACTATGCTGGATGCGACCGTCTTTGGCTCTTTTGCCCAGTATCTTATCATGAAGCCTCGTGCCTTGAGTGTACGCATAGGGAATGCTCGCTTTGAAATCAGTCGGCTTTTGAGCACGCCAGACCCTGGTAGTACATCGCTGCCATGGGTTGCCTATTCATCTTTTGCTGAGCTATGTCGAACAAGAGCGGCACAAAAACAGTATCATTTTGAATTCGCTACTCCAACAGCGTTCAGCAGGGGGCAAAAACAGTGGGGCAAACTATTGAAGGTATTTCCAGAACCTGACTATGTCTTTGAGAGCCTGGCCCGGCAGTGGGATCTCTTTGCTCCAGCAAGTCTGCGTATAGCAGAAAGTGGTCTGGCTCATCGCGCTATTGGCGCGTGGTGCGAGGAAAATGTAATTGTCTCGCGCTACACCCTGGAAACCCGCTACCTGCCTTCCAGCAAGTTCGGTCAATCGGGATTCCAGGGGAACGTCACCTACGAAGTGAAAGGCATACCGGCATCCCCGGAAGCTGCCTGGCTTTCACCACTGGCACGCTTCGCCCTGTTTAGTGGGGTCGGCTACAAAACCACCATGGGCATGGGCCAGGCACGCTGCACTAATATCGCGCAGGCACCTCTTAGACGTGAGGTGTCCGAGGAGGCCAGCACATGACTGAACGGCCTGCGCCTGAATCGATCTCATTATCTTACTTGAACGCGGTTGAGTACTGTCCTCGGCGCTTCTACTACGAGTTCGTGCAGGGCGATATGTTAGAGAACGAATTTGTGCTGGAAGGGACGCTTTTGCACCAGCGAGCCGATCAGCCAGGACAACATACATCGCAGGATGGGGAGATGAAGATCAATCACCTGTACCTGTATAGTGAAGAATTACGGCTTTCGGGCTTTGCTGATGTTATTGAGGAACAAGATGGCCTCTTGATTCCCGTGGAATACAAACATGGTAAGGAAGGGAAGTGGCTTAATGATCATATTCAGCTCTGCGCCCAGGCGCTCTGCCTGGAAGAGCGCCTGCCAGAAAAGCCTCCCATTCCTTATGGATACATCTTCTACTTCGGTTCACGTAAGCGCATACAAATACATTTCACTCCGACTCTACGCGCCAAGACGTTAGCAGCCATCAAACTAGCTTTTCAGGTTGCTACCCTTGATACGCCTCCACCGCCACTTGAAGGGAAGATCGCTGCTCGCTGTCGTGATTGTAGTCTGCTCTCACTGTGCCTACCTGATGAAGTAAGGTTGCTAACGGATAAAAAAGGAGGTTCGCTTGCCTACACTCTACCTGACTGAAGATCGTGCCCTTGTGCGCCGGGATACAGAAGATTGCCTCCTGGTGCAAATTCCTGAACAGCGCGGCGAGGGAGGAGTAGTAATTGCGCCAGCATACAAGAAACGTATTCCCCTTGCCAAGGTCGATGATGTGATTGTTATGGGAGAGGTAACGATGACATCGTCTGCATTGCATATGTTGTTAGAGAAAAACATCGAAATCCACTTCTTGAACCACTATGGTCTTTTCAAGGGGCGCCTCTCACCTGGACTATCAAAAAACTCATTATTGCGCATGGCGCAACACCGGGCACACAACGATCTATGCAAACGCAGCGAACTGGCAAGAAGGTTTGTCACCGGTAAGCTTTCCAACCAGCGCACGATGCTACAACGCTACAATCGTCGCCAGGCCGATCCCCAGTTCAATCTAGAGATTGACCAGATTGGGGGCATTATTCGCCGGCTCTCAGCGCTCTCCATAGAAGTAACGCCGGCACATACCCTTGCTACTGGTGATGCTGGGATTGAGGGGACAGCGATAGAGGCTATTCTAGGAATGGAGGGTGCGGGCAGTGCCGCATATTTTCATTGTTTTGGCAACATGCTGGCAGATCAGCAGCAATGGCCTTTTGCAGGGCGGATCAAGCGTCCACCAACGGACCCGGTTAATGCATTACTAAGCTACGGATATGCCCTGCTCACCAGCCAGGTTGCCAGCGCTGTACAAGTGGTCGGATTTGATCAGTTCGTTGGGTATCTGCATAGTTCCGTTTATGGACGTCCCGCACTCGCCCTCGATCTAATGGAGGAGTTCAGGCCTATCATCGTTGACTCCGTGGTATTGACGCTACTCAACAATCGCATGCTCAGCAAAGATGATTTTCATGTCGAGCTAGGAGCATATCGCCTAAAGAAAGAGCCCCGCAAGACATTTCTCACCAGGTTCGAGGAGCGACTCAACGAAGAGATTACGCATCCTGTCTTTGGTTACAAGACGAAGTATAGACGGTGCATCGAACTACAAGCCCGGCTCATAGCAAAATATCTCACCGGTGAGATCAACGAATATCCACCGTTTATCATCAGGTAGAGCAGCTGTGACGACGAAAACAATAGCTTCCGGTCAGACGACATGCTACATTATCGCTTATGACATTCCAGACGACCGCAGGCGCACGAAGATTCATAAAATCCTCTCAGGATTCGGCACATGGACGCAGTATTCTCTCTTTGAGTGTTTTCTATCAAAGAAAGAGCTCGTGCTGCTAAAGTCAAAGCTTGCCAAACACATAGAAGAGACGCAGGATAGCGTGCGTTTCTATCCCATCTGCGCCAGTTGCCTGGAAAAGGTAGAAACGGTTGGAGGTAATCCTCCAGCTGAAGATGTACTTTTCATCGTCTAGAGACGGATATATTTGCGAGAGGTAGGTGCGGTGAAGGTGCTAAGCAGAGCCTCTCGCAAACGTACGAAGTCTCTCCACACCTGATACGAAGAGATTTAGTAATGCGCCTTAAAAAGAACAAGAGCCCAGGAATGGTCAAAAATATTAAACCTCTCGCAAATACTAGCTTTCTGCCGCTTCTGGTGCTACAATACACGGGCGGCGGTCAGAAGATGGATAAGCCCGAGTGCGGGATTGAAAGTCTGCATCAGCCGATGTATAAGGGCAATCCAGTGCGTCAGAAGATGGATAAGCCCGAGTGCGGGATTGAAAGTACGCATAGCTATCATTGGCATTGCCCCAGTTGGTGTCAGAAGATGGATAAGCCCGAGTGCGGGATTGAAAGTCAAATGTCTATAACGGCTTCTAGCCTGATCGCATGTCAGAAGATGGATAAGCCCGAGTGCGGGATTGAAAGCCCTCAAATGAGAGCGCGTCCACCGACTGATAGAGAGTCAGAAGATGGATAAGCCCGAGTGCGGGATTGAAAGACTATGTGACATTTCACACAAAACGCGGGGCAACTACGTCAGAAGATGGATAAGCCCGAGTGCGGGATTGAAAGGAAGAAGCGCTCCACCCCGGCCAGAAGCCACCGCAGGAGTCAGAAGATGGATAAGCCCGAGTGCGGGATTGAAAGGTTCGTGTGAACGAACAGGGCGATACACGACTAAAACGTCAGAAGATGGATAAGCCCGAGTGCGGGATTGAAAGACCCTATCATTCCCCCGATAGTCAGACAACCTAAAGTCAGAAGATGGATAAGCCCGAGTGCGGGATTGAAAGGGTGCTAGCAGCATGAGACGACTACCAAACACCTATGTCAGAAGATGGATAAGCCCGAGTGCGGGATTGAAAGTATCAATATGCATATGTTTGGGGTGGGATAAGCAATGTGTCAGAAGATGGATAAGCCCGAGTGCGGGATTGAAAGCAAGCTTCACCGCTTTATCTGACAAATCACTCATAGAGTCAGAAGATGGATAAGCCCGAGTGCGGGATTGAAAGCTGATGTCATCATCAACAATGATGGAAGTTTTACATTGGTCAGAAGATGGATAAGCCCGAGTGCGGGATTGAAAGAACAAGCTTCAGCACGCAAAACGTCAAATACGGCCCGCGTCAGAAGATGGATAAGCCCGAGTGCGGGATTGAAAGAGCTATGAGCGATTGGAGAGACATGCATCCCGATTTGGTCAGAAGATGGATAAGCCCGAGTGCGGGATTGAAAGACGAACCCACATCAGGCGAGCCCCAGGCGGGCGACCCGTCAGAAGATGGATAAGCCCGAGTGCGGGATTGAAAGTAGTGAGAGCAGCGCCTGAGCCGGTCATGACTGTGGTGTCAGAAGATGGATAAGCCCGAGTGCGGGATTGAAAGGCGATGAGTATCACCGGCAACGACCCGACGCTTACCCGTCAGAAGATGGATAAGCCCGAGTGCGGGATTGAAAGATCTCGACTACCAGGGACTCTCGTATCTCGTCTCCGTCAGAAGATGGATAAGCCCGAGTGCGGGATTGAAAG
>WNGM01002317.1_pt1 | contig 20999 bp, 21 predicted proteins | sample 5400571 | NCBI WGS metagenome assembly WNGM01 (sample SAMN13153378, study PRJNA577476) | soil metagenome | isolation source: 100 cm soil or saprolite under Garry oak tree replicate 2 | place: USA:California | collected 2016-06-15 | reverse complement strand
GAACTTTACACCTGGTACTGGGGAATACCAGCTACAAGGAATATGTGACAACGCGAGAGCCAGAGTTCGCCCGTGGACACGCCCGCCAGGAATTTGGCAATGCCCTCTCGGTCTGCTCTGTTATCGAGACAAATGATGGCTACATCCTGCTGGACAAACGGCAAGGCGTGGATGTCTACGAGGGGCGTTACCACGTCATCGGCGGCTTCTTTGAGCGCGACCTGGACATGGCTACGACGCAGCCCGCCCCGTTTGCAGCCATCTGCCGCGAGATACGCGAAGAAACCGGGATACAACTCAAAGATATCTCAGAACAATACTGCCTCGGCGGCGTCTACGACCTGACCACGCCCCACGCTGAAATGTGTTTTCTTACACGTCTCAATATATCCCTGGAAGAAGTATACCGGCGTGTCCCCGAAGAGAAAGAAATTCAGCAGCTGCTTTCACTCTACATCACAAAAGGAAGCCTGATGCATTTTGTCCTCGCCAACCACGGCAACATCTCAGCCACAGGCGAGCCCAACCTGCTGATGTACGGCACAGTGAGATTTGGAGAGGAGTGGTTTGAGGAGGTAATGAGACGGCTCAGTTCCTTTATTCTTAAGGAAGAGTAGAAACTTTACCCGCTCACACAATAAACACCCCTGGATTCAAAACACCTCTCGGGTCCCACCGCTCCTTCAATCCCCGCATCAAATCAATTGCCTGCGGCCTGTACCCCCATATCTCTATCACACCCTGCCATGCGTCCGGCATATCCATCACCACAGCGTAACCATCAATGGCTAACGCTGGCTGGCGCAGCTGCTCCAACCATTTTTTGGCCTCATCCATTTCATCTGAAGGCATCATGGCATACACGAGACCGCTGCTCATATCGGCGAGAAATGATCCCCTATTCAACACCCCAGCCTGGTCGTTCACGTATGATGCCACATCTTTAGCAGCTACTCCGACGCGCACCTGTAGCTTTCCCCTGTTATTCCCCAACAATGCGGACCACATGTCTGTACCCGATGGCCGCTCCACCTCGAGGGGTTCGGGAGCCCCGCTGGTTCGTAGGGCCTGGCGCACCTGGTCGAGTTCGGCCTGCACATCTTCTGGAACTCCCTCGGCAGTGTAGGCCAGTGCATAGCTACTTTGCGGCATACCTGGGAGGTTGCAGCCTTTGCAAAGTACAATTGCCGAAGCGATTAAGGCTAGAGGTAGCAACTTTCTTGCCCAGACCAGTCCATGCCTCAGATCATCTAGTGGTACCAATAGGGTACGCTGGGCACGCGGCGTGACGGCGATTTTGAGCGTTATATCGCTGATGAGTCCGAGGGTGCCGTGCGAGCCAATAAAGACTTTGGTCAGATCGTACCCCGCTACGTTTTTGATCACTGGCCGTCCCGTGCGAATCACACGCCCGTCTGCCAGCACAACTGTAGCACATAGCACAAGGTCGCGTAGCGAACCGTAGCGCATGCGCAGCGGGGCATTCAAATTAGTAGCGACCAGCCCACCGATAGTAGCTTCCTGCCAGGGTGTTGCAAGTGGCACCTGCTTCCGTTCCCCTGCCAGAAAGGACTGAATTTCTGCCAGGGGAGTCCCCGCGCCAACGGTTATATACAGGTCATCAGCGGCATATGTTTTAATGCCTTGCAAGCCTGCGGTACTAAGCACTTTAGCTCCGCTATGCGCCGCAGGCACTCCGGTGGAACCGGTGATATATAGATTCTGTCCGGCCTTCGCTGCGGATAAAATTCCTTCAGCAGCCTCCTCAGCCGTAGAAGGGGTGAATATATTTCCAGGCATAGGAGGCAGGGTTCCGTTCAGAGTACCCGCAAGGGGACCTTCATCATCCCCCGGATGCGGTTCCCCCACCATGATGGATGGAACTGTGTCTGCTGCATTCCCTCGTCCATAGTAGGGGGACCCTGTCTGGTGGACAGGTAATCCCTTGTGGGTATCCTGAACAGCGGTGATCTGCTCTCCCGTCATATTGCCCGATGCTGGCAAAGGGAAGACTTTACCGGGATTGAGCAAGTTGTTGGGATCGAAGACCTGCTTGATGTCCCACATGGCCGCCAGTTCGGCATCAGTGTACATCAAAGACATGAACTGCCTCTTCTCTATACCGACTCCGTGCTCACCGCTGAGACTGCCTCCTTTATGGACCGCCAGTTCGACCATCTCCCGACCGGCGTTGTGTACACGTTCCATCAGGTGCCTGTCCTGGGCGTCTGGAATGAGGACTAATGGATGCAGATTGCCGTCTCCCGCGTGAAAGACATACCCCACGCGCAGTCCATAACGCTCACAAACCGCATTTACTTCAAGCAGCGTCTCCGTCAAACGGCTGCGTGGGACGGTGATGTCCACTGTGTAGTAGGACGGAGTTAAGCGTGTGACCGCGCCTGCCGCGCTCTTGCGGGCAAACCAGATCTGGTTGCGCTCTTCTGCGCTGCGAGCAACGCGCAGGCTGTGCCCTCCATGCATTTGTAAGATAGAGGCTACTTCTTCTATCTGCAAGTCCAGGCTGGCAGGATAGCCATCCACCTCGATAATCAAGATAGCCTGCGCCTCAGTTGGTAGCCCTGCATGAGCAAATTCTTCGACGATGCGTATGATTTTCTGGTCCATCATTTCCATTGTTGCCGGGACCAGTCCAGTCGCGATGATGGCTGACACAGCTATACCTGCCTGCTCAACCGAGTCAAACACGGCCAGCATAGTCTTGACTGCTGGAGGATTGCGCACGAGCCGGACGCAGATGGACGTGATGAGAGCTAGCATTCCTTCACTGCCCGTGATGAGACCACATAGATCATACGCGGGATAATCCAGGGCGCAACCGCCAACGCGCACGCTGCGGCCTTCAGCCAGGACAACATCCAGCCCAATCACATAGTTGGTGGTGACTCCATACTTGAAGCAGTGCGGCCCGCCGGAGTTTTCTGCTACGTTGCCGCCGATGGTCGAAGCACGCTGGCTGGCCGGGTCAGGCGGGAAATACAAACCTTTTGTCTTGACCTGCTCATCCAGGACGAGATTAATCACAGCAGGCTCAACCATGGCAGTGCGTCCATGCTCATCGATGTCGAGAATCGTGTTCATGCGTGAAAATTCGACGATGATACCACCTCGATCAGCGACAGCCCCGCCAGAGAGGCCAGTACCCGCGCCGCGTGCAATTAAAGGAACAGAGCGTTCAGCGGCCCATTGGACGATGCGTACGACGTCTCCCGTCGAGTGTGGAAATACTACACCTTCGGGCATTCCCTTATCCAGACCACCATCGGCCTCGTAGCTGATAAGTGAGGCGCGGTCGGTGAATACCTGCCCTTTAGGCAACAGGGCTTTTAGAGAACGTATCGCGTTTTCTTTTAGCATCGTACGCACCTTTTAATGATCGGCAAGAAAGGCTACACGAACAGCGGTTCCATGTTCAACCGTGTAACCATCGCTTGCATATCTTCGTCTGACGGACCCGCCTGGAAACGGTTGGCCGCATCGAGCACTTTCGGGAGTAGAGCGATGTCCCCGACGGTATTTAAGAAAATGCCCGGCTGCTTGAGAACCCAATGCACTGCCATGTCGATATCCTTCTGATCCTCTAATGGAGTATACCAGGTAGTGCGTGTGTGTTCGCGGCCCATCCAGGGTCGGTAGGCAATCGACTTGATCGTCTGTACAGCAACGTTGCGTTCCTGGCAGGTTGAGAGGAGTGCATTGAAGTTTTCGGCGTAATAGGGCTTCTGCATTGTGATGTAGTTATAAGGAAGCAGCACTGCATCAAAATCGAAGCGTTCGAGGCTGCGCCGGTGCGTGGCGGCAATCTGCAGACCGTGGCCGGTAACGCCGACAGCTCGTATCAATCCCTGCGCCATGGCCTCGACAGCGGCCTCAATTGCTCCGCCGGGACTCAGCGCAGTGTCCCACTCAATGGGATCGACGAGGTTATGCAGCTGCCACAGGTCAACGTAGTCGACGCGCATGCGCTCCAGGGAACGGTGCAGCTCCTCTTTCGCCTCTTTCGCTGTACGCGCATCGGACTTGGTCGCCAGGTAGAAATGTGCGCGATGCTGATCCAACCAGGGAGCGATGCGTAGCTCGGCATCGCCATAGCTGGATGCCACGTCGATGTGGTTGACGCCGTATTGCAGCAATACCTCCAGGGTGCGATCCGCTTCTTCCTGTGTGACCGAACCAAGTGATGCAGCGCCAAAGATGGTGCGCGTGCTTATATGGCCGCTGCGACCAAATGGTTGTGTTGCGATTGTCATTTCTTTCCTCCTTTAGCTACTATTTCATGAATATCTTTCTCAAATTGCCCTGCCGCCTGTTACCTCCAGGACAATGCCGGAAACATAATTAGAGAGGGGTGAGGCCAGGAAGAGCATGGGTCCTGCCGCCTCTTCGGGTGTGCCCGGGCGACCCAGAGGAATAAGCAATGGAGCCATTTGCCGCATCTGGTCGGGTACACCGAGAGTAACCTCTTCGCCGTCGCGTACCACTTTCTCAGCGCTCTCTCTGGCTGCCGTCAGGCGCGTCTCGATGAAGCCGTAGCAGACGCAATTGACCTGGACATTGTAGCGGCCCCATTCCTTTGCCAGGGTCTTCGTCAGGCCGGTGATACCCGCCTTCGCGGCAGAGTAATTTGCCTGCCCCGCGTTGCCATAGACGCCGGAAACCGAGGAGACGTTGATTACCTTGCGCGCATTGGCGCGGCCATTAACCGCCTGTTCTTTCCTGGCAGCATCACGGATGAAGTGCGATGCCTCGCGCAGGATACGGAAAGGAGCGGTTGTATGTACATCTATCATAGCATACCACTGTTTGTCGGTCATATTCTGAATTACGGCATCCCAGGTATAGCCCGCGTTATTGACAATGATATCGATGCCCCCATAGGCGTCGAGGGCTGCTTTGATCAGTTGAGCCGGGAAGGCAGGATCGGTCACATCACCTGCCACCACGATGGCCTTGCCGCCTGCATCGTGTATGGCGCTTGCAGTCTCCTCTGCCGGGTTGGGGTCAAGATCACTCACGACGACTAAGGCGCCTTCCGCGGCAAACATTTGGGCCGCCGCTGAACCGATGCCGCGACCAGAACCGGTTAAAATAGCTACTTTGCCATCAAGCATACCCATGATCGGCATTCCTCATCTTTCTTCGGTGGGCAACTACAAAGGTAACCCCTATTCACTGCGGCGTGGTAAGGCCGCGACAAATGTTCCCATGATCTTCACATCCCCATTTTGATCGGTGGCCTGCACTTTGCCGCTAATGCGTGCCTCGCCATCGACCTCGTGCTTTTCGGTGATGGCGCCGGTGCAGGTAATCACATCATCGAGACGGGTCATGCCTTTGAAGCGAACGCCGAATTTGCGCAGGGCCGTTGGTCCCACATAATCGCTCAACATCTGTCCCACAAAACCCATAACAAGCATGCCATGGGCGATAATGCCGCCTGTTCCCATCATTTCACCAAACTTGGGATCGGTGTGCAGCGGGTTAAAGTCGCCCGACGCTCCTGCGTAACGCACCAGTTGAAGGTGGGTGACAGGCGCTTTCACCAGTTTAGGAATGGCATCACCGACCTGTACATCTTCGTAGTACAACTTCGTTGGATCCTGTGTGTTGGTTGTCATATACTTGTACCTCCTGGAAGCCTATTCGCGCACGAGAATCATTTCACGCGCATTCAATACAGGTTGGCCGTGCTGGTTTGTGTAGCGTATCTCGGTCGTCAGAATATCCAACGATGAGCCATCTTTACCCTGGCGCGTCTTACCGTCAACTACCGTCATTACGCCAGTGAGAATATCGCCTGCATTGATAGGGGCAAGATATTCATACTCTTCTTCTCCATGCAGGACACGCATCACATTAATGCCAAGGCTGACGATCTGGCTCACCATTTTTGCGTTGCCCCAAAAAGTGAACAGGGTGGGAGCAGTGGGAAAGAGTGGTACATCGGGATAGCCGGCGGCCTGCGCCGCTTCACGACTCTGGTAAATGGGATTATCGTCACCAATGGCGAGGGCTAATTCGCGAATCTTACCCCGTTCAACCTCGATAGTGAACGGGGGAAAACTATAGCCGATCTTGCTTTTGTCAAACATGAAGATACCTCTTTTGTGTACTTATTTCAATCTTCATGGTAACTATTGAGGTTTCCTCTCTTCTTGACTCCTCAATGCCTGCAGCAGGAAGCCCTGAATAATTACCCATAAAGACAGTATCAGGTGTCGATGACGGGCTTGTCAAGAGGCAGACTTCTGAGGCTCTAGCAGCATACGAGACAAGCGTGATATAATAGCCTACACCGCTTACTTATATAGGGGCTTATTACGAGAGGAGCATGGTGGAGTGGGTACCCGCAAGGGGAACTCCTGCATGTATGACGATGTTTCGTAAAATTTTGATTGCGAACCGGGGTGAAATCGCTTTACGGATTCTGCGCGCCTGCCGCGAAATGGGCATACCGAGCGTAATTGCGCACTCAGAGGCTGACCGTGACTCTCTCCCTGTCCACATGGCTGATGAGCGCATTTGTATTGGGCCAGGAGCAAGTGGGAAAAGCTATCTCAACATCCCCAATATCATCAGTGCCGCCCTTATCACTGGTGCCGACGCCATCCATCCTGGTTATGGTTTTCTTTCGGAAAATACCAGCTTTGCCGAGATCTGCTCAGATGTCCAGGTCACCTTTATTGGCCCACCTGTCTCTGTGATGGCAATTATGGGAGATAAGGTGGATGCACGTACAACTATGGCCAGGATGGGACTTCCCGTGCTCCCTGGTACGCCTGTGCTGCATACACTTTCCGAGGGAATGGATGCTGCACGAGAGCTCGGCTTCCCATTAATGCTCAAGGCTGCTGCCGGCGGCGGTGGGCGTGGTATCCGCCTGGTGAAACGTTTGGATGAATTTGAGCGTGTGTTTACAGTAGCACAAAATGAAGTACGGGAAGCTTTTCATGACGATGGGCTGTATCTCGAACGCTTCATGGAGCACGCTCATCACGTCGAAATTCAGGTGTTGATCGATAATTTCGGATATGGTGTCCATCTGGGTGAACGCAACTGTTCGTGCCAGAGACGCAATCAAAAAGTGGTGGAAGAGTCACCCAGCCCTCTTTTGACAGCGGAACTACGCCGGGAAATGGGTATGAAGGCGCTCCAGGCTGTGCAGGAGCTTGGTTATTGTAACGCTGGCACGCTCGAATTCCTGCTGGACGACGACGGCCATTACTATTTTATGGAGATGAATACCCGCTTGCAGGTCGAACATCCTGTGACCGAGATGGTGACCAGTACCGACCTGGTCAAGGAGCAGATCCGCATTGCTGCCGGCATGCCACTGCAACTTCAGCAGGAAGACATGCAGCCTCATGGTCATGCCATTGAATGCCGTATTACGGCGGAAGATGCCAGCGCGGATTTCCGCCCCCAGTCAGGTACGGTAGAACGATATTTACCTCCCGGCGGGCCTGGAGTACGTATGGACAGTCATCTCTACGCGGGTTACCAGGTACCACCGCACTACGATTCGCTGCTGGCGAAGTTGATTGTCTGGGCCGAGACCCGTGAAGCAGCCATTGCGCGTATGCAGCGGGCATTGGATGAGCTTGTCATTGAGGGTATAACAACAACCATTCCATTTCTTCAGCGACTGCTTAAACATGAAGGCTTTATTCGTGGAGAGACCTATACCAGTTTCATCCAGGAAGAAGCCACGGCATTAGAAATTTGAAAAGAGATGTATGGAGGTGTCTGAATGTCTCGTGTAGTTGTAACCGGATTGGGACTGATTACCTCGCTGGGTAATGATGTAGCCTCAACATGGGAGGCTCTCTGCCTGGGAAAATCCGGCGTGAGAGAGATTACAAGTTACGATACCAGCAGGCACCGCATCCATTTTGGCGCTGAGCTGAGGAATTTTGACCCCTCTCTTTACCTGGATCGCAAAGAAGTACGCCGCACCGACCCATATCAACAGCTATCCATAGCCGCTACCAGGCAGGCGCTAACTCAATCTAACCTGCAGATCACAGAAAAGGTTGCCGACGATGTTGGTGTCTATATCGGAAGCGGTATTGGAGGCCTGACGACACTGCACGAGCAATTCAAGACGCTCTTTGAAAAAGGCCCCGAGCGCATCAGTCCATTTTTGATCAATATGATGATTATCGATGGAGCACCCGGCATGGTCTCGATCATAACCGGGGCAAAAGGGCCAAACTGGGCGGCAGTTTCTGCCTGCGCCACCAGCGCCAACACAGTAGGTGAAGCCTGGGAGACCATTCGCCGGGGTGATGCTAGGGCGATGATTGCCGGCGGCGCAGAAAAGTCCATGACCCCTATCGCTATGGCAGCATTTGACAATATGCACGCCCTCTCACGCCGCAATGATGATCCTCAGGGTGCCAGTCGCCCCTTCGACGCCACCCGCGATGGCTTTGTGATGGGAGAAGGGGCCGGCATGCTCATTCTAGAGGACTTAGACTTCGCCAGGGCCCGGGGAGCAAAGATCCTGGCAGAGATAGTCGGCTATGGCTCAACTGCCGATGCGCATCATGTCACTGAACCCGCACCAGGAGGGGAAGGCCTGGTACGTGCCATGCGCCGCGCACTGCAAAAAGCGGACCTGCGTCCCGACCAGATTAACTATATTAATGCTCACGGCACTTCGACACCCTTCAACGACCGGACGGAGACCCAGGCCATCAAAACCTATTTCGGCGAGCATGCCTATCATCTGGCTGTCAGCTCCACCAAGTCGATGACCGGACACATGCTTGGGGCAGCAGGTGCAGCCGAGGCCGTTATTTGTGTACTGGCCATTCAGACTGGTATTTTGCCTCCAACCATCAATTTGCGACACCCTGATCCTGAATGCGACCTGGACTACGTGCCTAATGAAGCACGCCGGCGTCCTATCGATGTGGCCATGTCAAACTCAATGGGCTTTGGCGGTCATAATACCTGCCTTATCTTTAAGCGATACGAAGAGTGAAAAAGAAAAATGGATACATGGATTGAGCGCGTTGAAGACCTGGTTAACATGCTCGAAGGAAGCAGCATTAGCGAACTGGAATTGACCGAAGCGGGTACAAAGATCATCATCCGCAGGCAACCAGGCATGATGGCTTCTGCGCCTGTCCTCTCTAGCAGCACAGCCCAGGTAGGAGTGCCGGTCACGCCTGGCGTGGCTGCTCCCACCGCCAGGGAAGACACCGGTGTCGCCATAATTGCACCGCTGACAGGAGTTTACTACTCGGCTCCTTCCCCCACATCCCCGCCTTATGTCTCCGTCGGCGACGTAGTGCAGGTCGGGCAGGTAGTGGCCCTGATCGAGGCCATGAAGGTCTTCAACGAGGTCCAGGCCGAAGTAGCCGGTCGTGTCAGTGCACTGGTAGCGCCCAATGGAGAAGTGGTGCAAAAGGGCGATGTGCTGATTCGTATCCAGCCGGTGTGATCCTGCTACTCTCGTTGTTCCTCCTCATCTTGAAGCGGAGACACGATGTGCTCAGGCGAGACACCTTCAAGTGGAGAGAAGAGACCTGCATGGTAAGCTGCCAGGATAGCCTCGCGTTCACAGCGAACGCCAAGTTTGGCATAAATACTCTGCCGGTGCTTATTTATTGTGCCGGGTGCAATCTTTAATGCTCTGGCAATGCCCTCCCGGTCTAGCCCCCGACCCATAAGCTCCAGGACCTCTCGCTCCCGTTTACTCAAGCCAGCTCCGTTTAGAGTGCCCGGTCCTTTCCCCTCCTGTTGTACCAGCGCAACATTTTCCAACAAATATAAAATACTCCCGCAGGTCTGAGCCAGATTCTCAATATCATCTAGAAAAACCTGGGCAAATGCCGGCAGTGATGAAGCGGAAGTAAAAAAGAGTGTTCCATAGTCTCTATGATGATGGTAACTTGCTCAGCCTGGTGGACAATACCGGCACCACCAGTTTCACCTATGATGTGCTCAACCGCATCAAAACCAAGACGCTGCCCGATGGCGTCGTCTTCACGACCGGCTATGACAAGAACGGCAACCTGACCAGCTTCGATGATGGAGGCGGTACGGTCAGCTACCAGTACGACGCCGCCAACCGTATGACCACCCTGACAGATACGAACAGCTCACAGACCATCTATACCTACGATAAGGCCAATCGCAAGACCATGATCCAGTACCCCAATGGCACCGGCATGAAGATGACCTACGATAAGGCCGGCCACGAACTGACCAGCATTGGGGGCGCCATGGATATTAATGGCACCTTTACCACCACCTATAGCAGCTTTACCTACAATTACAAAGCCGGGTCAACACAGACGGCCTTGTTGCAATCGGTGACCCTGCTCGATCCCACCAACTGGCAGAGCGGCACCACCTTGACGCGCCAGTACAGCTATAACAAGCTCAATCGCTTAACGGATGCCGCTGTTTTCAATAGCAATAATGTCAAGGTGGAGGACTACAGCTACACCTATGACGCGGCGGGCAACCGGCTCACCTCCTCGGTCCTTTCGACGGGAGTCAGCGACAGTTATACCTACAACGCCGCCAACGAGCTCACCACCAGGACAGAAGGCAGCACGACGACCACGTATAGCTACGACGGTAACGGCAACCTGACCGGCTCGACAGGTGGGCCCTTGTTGTCGTATAATAGCAAAAACCAGACCAAGAACATTGGCAGCGACACGTACACCTACAGCGGGCCGGACCAGCGCGACCGGGTGACGGTCAACACGACCACCTTTGACTACAGTGGGCTGGGGCTGAGCCGGCAGACAGACAGTACTGGCACGACGCACTATGTGCGCTGTAGTTGTGGGCTCTTGAACAACGAACGTACCCCCGATGGCCACAGGCACTACTTCCTCTTCGATGGCCTGGGCTCCATCGTAGGAGTGACCAAAGGTGACGGGACGAAGGAGAACTCCTACGACTACGATCCCTACGGCAACATGCTGCATCAGACCGAAGGGGTCACTAATCCCTGGAAGTTCGCGGGCGGCTTCCTCGACAGCAGCACCGGCCTCTACAAGTTCGGCACCCGCTACGACGACCCGACCCTGGGCAGGTGGACGCAGCAGGACCCGGTCGGTGGCAGTTTGGGCGATCTCAACGCTGCTAATCGGTATACCTATGCCGGTGATGATCCGGTGAATCTGGTCGATCCCAGTGGGAAGGATGCGCTTAGTTGTATCCTTTTTCCTTTTGCTCTTGCTCTCGCTTTTTTGTCTTTCCCTGCTCTCGGTTTTGGTGTAGGAGTAGTTTTTGTTCTGACAGGAGGTATTGCAGGTGTCTTTGCTCTCTTTGTGGCTATTGTAGCTATTGGATTTGAGCTCATCACTCTGATTCAATTATATCACGGCTGCTATGGGTAATAGTAGTTGTTATGAATCGGCACTCATCAGGCTGCCAGTTCCGTGTTAACTATAAGAATGTGAACCTGCGGACTACTCAAGTGGCCCACAGGTTCCTGTTTCTTGCAACAGAACGTGTTGTTTTTAGGAGGACTCACAAGCATTCGATCTGATGGGGAACATCCTCCTAAGCGGGTTAAAGGTTCCTCATTCATCCACTGGTTGTCATGATTCACGAACATTGCACCAGAGCCACTTGACAACTGTCATTTACAAGCAAGGAGTATTGATAACGAATGAATGGGTATACCTTTGCAGCTACTCTCAGTTTTTGGTCTTCTTTCTTCACTGTTCTTTTATTACTCACTGCGTTTTTCATATTCATTCTGGTACTAAGAGCTCTATACACAGGAGAATATCGAAAACTGCCAACGGCATGGCACGAACCGTCGGGAAAACGTGCGATCATTGGCGTTGTCTGTTTATTGCTGTTTCTCATTTGCCTTCTTCTTCTCGGCTTGAGTCATGACTTTGTGACAAGGCTCATAGTAAGCTTGACTGGAATTGTCTTCTGTGTGTTAGCACTGCTGTTTCTGGTATGGGGAGGATTGAAACGTCTTTGATGGTACTCCACACCTGGAAGTATACCAGGGGCTACTACTAAAGTAGTACCGGCCTGTACAAGTTCGGCACGCGCTACGACGACCCAACCCTGGGCCGGTGGACACAGCAGGATCCGGTCGGGGGCAGCTTGGGCGATCTCAATGCCGCCAATCGGTACGTCTATGCTGCTGATGATCCGGTCAATGAGGTGGATCCCAGTGGGAGGGACTGGTGGGACTGCTTCTGGGCTGGTTTTGGCACAGCTGTTGCTTTGTTTGGCATTCCAGTGGCTATTGTCGCTTTGTTCGCTGCGGCAGCGGCTGGTGAAATTGTTTTCTTCGTTGTTGCTGGAGGTATTATTTTTGCTTACATTCAAGGGTTGCGTACCATTAATTCATACTATCAAGCTTGCTGGAGTTAGTGCGAATGCTTTCTATGGAGCTTTGAGTTCCGACAGATTGCGTTTTGCAGCTTACCAGAGGCCGACTCCCTCTGAAGCAAAGACCGTAGCAACATTTAGTTCTATCTCGTGTTAATGGGAGACCATAAAGGGGCAATCGACAGCGATACCACTTTATGGTCTCTACAATCATGACATGGTAAAAATTAAAAGGAGTGTTGATTATCATGGATTGGCATACTATTTGGTCTTTTGCAGATTTTCTTATTTTTCCTGTCATGATTGTATTATTCTTTACAGGACTTTTCATGCTCTTTTCAGGGCTTAGGCAGGTTAATCATGGAGTGTATAGGGAACAGCCCGTATCCTGGTACAATTATCCTACGGTGCTTACTGGTATCGGTATAATGCTTTTAGCTCTTTTTTTTAGTCTTTGGTTGGCTTCACAATATATCTCTAATTCCGTGATCAGGATACTAGTACTCTTATCCGCAATAGTTTGTGGTGGTCTCTCTTTACTCTTTGGAGTAGGTGCATCCCGACATTCTCTCTTCTACCACCAAGACGTAGACGACTCAAGCATCCACAAGTGAAGAACTAACTACCTCTTCGATGGGCTGGGCTCCACTGTAGGAGTGACCAAAGGCAACGGGACGAAGGAGAACTCTTACGTCTACGATTCCTACGGCAACATGCTCCACCAGACCGAAGGGGCCAGCAATCCCTGGAAGTTCGCGGGTGGCTCCCTCGACAGCAGTACCGAGCTAGACAAGTGTAGAATAGGATGTGAGAAGAACGTGTTTGCATGCCATGAAAAGCATTTGTACCTTGTGAAAGGGAAAGTAACCTATGAAACCGCTTTTTGGGAGTGATGCGAAGGAGGTCATCCGCAATGGGCTTGAATTCTCTGCTTCTCAGTGGCGTTTTACCCAGTTCGATATGGCTACCATCCAGTTTCTAAAAGCTCGATGTGTTCCTCTCTATCAAGTCCATTATGTCTCAGTGCAGGAAACCACAGGGCAGCGCTGGCACTTTACATTCCTCCTGACCCAAAAGGAAGGTTTATGGTGTGTTAAGACTTCTGGTGGTGGCCCTGAAGGAGTCCTCAATGAACCTCAGGGACTGCATGACTGCCCCTGGGTTCGCCTGGAAACGCTCTCTATGGCCAATGAATTTTATGCGTTTGGAGAAGTTCTTGACAAGAGCTATCACATTGCGCGCGTTCGCTTGCTCGAACCAGGTGGACTGGTCTTAGAAGATACCGTACAGGATGGTTTTGTATTGTTTTACAGCGAGCAACCACCCACGGTTCCGCCGATCCAGCTTGAACTCTATAATAACTCTGGGATCCTCATCAGTCGCCAGACACAAACCCATAAACCTTTTCCCTCTGTGACGAAAGAGGCAGATTAGGTGAGTTCTGAACCATTCACCTTTAGCCTTTTTTACCTTGTGAAGGGGAAGGAGTTATAATGAGGGTGAGTAGAGATAGGTTCAGAAAACTTACTATTTCCAGGGAGCGTTAGTTAAAAACTTGCACATTTTAATCATTCGTCCAGGCGCCATTGGGGATACTCTGCTAACCTTTCCCGTTATTCAGGCTTTAAGAGCACAGTATGACGATCCGCGTATTATCTTTGTAGGTAACGCTGCCGTCTTACCTCTGGCTTTGGCATTTGGTCTCGTTGAAGAGGTAGCCGATTATGGAGACCTCCGGTGGAGTGAGCTATTCTCAGCAGAGGGAATACATACTCCTGAGTTACGCAAGCAGTTGCAGCAGACTGAGCTTGCTATTTGCTGGCTGCGTGACCCCGATGGCATGGTAGAACACAACTTGCGTTTGGCAGGCGTCAAACGGGTCATAATCGCCCCTGGGCGTCCACCCGAGGGCAGACGCATACATGTGGTGGATTACCTGGCAGAAACCGTAGCGGTGAGAGGGGTTCGGTGGAACCTGGTTTATCGCGTTCACGTGCGTGAGCCCATCCTCCTGGCTCGGGGACGCGATAAATCGGATCCCTACGACCGGTATATCGCCATTCATCCTGGCAGCGGGGGAGCGCAGAAATGCTGGCCTGCCGCCTCTTTCGTCACCGTCATTGAACATCTGTGGCACCGTGGTTACTCTATCCTTCTCCTGGCAGGGCCCGCCGACCATGAACGGGTCTCCTGCATCCAGAGCTCGCTCTCATCTCCACCCAAGGCGCGTATGCTCGATGTTCTTATTGATGCACCCTTAGTAGTGGTAGCAGAGCATTTACAACAGTGCAGTTGCTATCTTGGCAACGACTCCGGCATCACTCATTTAGCGGCTATGCTTGGCATTCCCACTATAACCCTTTTTGGGCCAAGCGACCCTGCTATGTGGCGACCGCTGGGACCACATGTGGAGGTAATACAGGAACGTGCCCTGGAGCAATTGCCCGTCAATATGGTCATAGAGAGCATTTTGCGGCGTTTATAAAAATGTACGGTTGGAAAAATAGCACTTTTGGTATGCTGCTTGGATATTTGACTTGGAATAGCATACACTGAACAGTATTGATGCTCATCAAAGCATTGGCACATATCATATAGAATAGGAGGCGTATGTTCGTGAGATGATAAATCAGCCTGAGATTCGAGAGCCGAACCCTCAACAGGAAAAGCTCGTATTGCCACCCCCTGACGGGAACGAGTCTTCCACGCCCGGTAGTAGCCTGCACCATACGCAGGTTCGACCTGAAGACCTCATTCGTCCCGCGGCAATGCATAGACTTATATATTTCTGGCGTAAAGACCCCGCATACAAAGTATTGATAATAGCTGTAGGCCTGGTGCTCATTGCAGGATTATTATTTTTTTCTCTTGTCAGCAGAGCAATGAATCCTAATTTCTTCAAGCTGAACAGCACCTCCCCCCAGGCTCCTCCAACAGGAGTAACGCCATCAGGCACCGTTGATCTTCGCCCGGCATTTCCATCGCCGGGTGGCGGACAGGGCAGCAGTACCAGCAGCCAGCCTCCTGCACAAAGTACACCAGCACTCCAACCCACAGTTGATAACACTCCAACTATCCAGTCAAGCCCGACCCCGGGACAAGGAGGCACGCTGTCAGTACAAATTACCGGTATTCCCAATCGCGTACAGAACGGTAGTGTTGTGGATGTTGGTGTGAGCACCAATGAAGCAAACGTGACCGTGGAACTGTACGTGGTCTATAACGCCCCTCCTAACAGAGGTTTTGCCGGTCCACGCATGACCGACGATGGCGGCAATGCCACCATACCATGGTCGGTATCTGTCTACAAGATAGGGGGAGCACGCGCCATAGTGGTTGCAATAGCCAGAGATCAGAACGGTCAACAAGCACAATCCCAGCCTGTATCTGTACAAATCGTTGGTTTCGGTGGTGGGTGAAATTCATCTCCTTTTGTGCGTATAATTCAAGGGTATGACACTGTGCCAGAAACACCAGGGAACGCCTGGCAGTGAAGGATAACGCACTACCCATGACACAGACAGATGAAATTCGCCAAGTGCAAGAGGCAGCCCGCTCTATTCGCCAGAACGTTGGGCGCGTGATCGTAGGTAAGGAAGAGGTAATCGATCTGTTGATGGTTGCACTGCTCTGTGAAGGGCATGTGCTTTTTGAAGATGTGCCGGGTATCGGCAAGACAACGCTCGCTAAAGCATTAGCAAAATCTCTTGGCTGTTCGTTCCAACGTATTCAGTTTACACCCGACCTTCTTCCCTCAGACATTACGGGCATCACTTTCTATAATCAGAAAGAGGGTGAATTTGAATTCCGGCCAGGTCCATTGCTCTCACAGTTTGTACTTGCAGACGAGATTAACCGTGCTACACCGCGCACCCAATCGGCGCTCCTGGAGGCCATGGACGAGCGGCAGGTGAGCATTGAGCGTGAGTCGATAGCCTTGCCACGCCCATTTATCGTCATCGCCACGCAAAATCCGATCGAATTGGAAGGAACCTTCCCCTTGCCCGAAGCCCAGCTCGACCGCTTTCTCATGCGTCTACGCCTGGACTATCCCAGTCAATCCGAGGAACGCCTGATTTTACAGCGCTTCAAAGAGGAACAACCATTGCAAGAATTGACGTCCGTGTTGAGCGGAGAGCGTCTAGAGACATTGCAGAAGCTGATCCGGCGAGTGCGTGTCGAGCCAGGCATTGAGAGCTATATTGTCGAACTGGTACGTGCTACTCGTTTCCATAATGCAGTCGAATTGGGAGTAAGCCCACGTGGCACTCTGGCTCTCTATCGCGCCAGCCAGGCCCATGCCGCCATCTCCGGGCGCAATTATACCATCCCTGATGATGTCAAACGTATGGCGCAGGCTGTCCTGGCGCATCGCATGATCGCCACCAGCCAGGCTCGCCTGCATGGACGAGTAATGGAGCAAATTGTAGATGACGTCCTGCATACTGTTCCTGTGCCGGTGGAGTCATGAATAGACGCTGGTATTACCTGGGCCCCATACTCATCGCAGCCAGTATCCCTTTCCACCAGACCTTGCTGATCGTCGTTGGGCTATTAGTGTTGGTAGTCATTGGCACAACCGATATCTGGTATACCTACTGCCTGCGCCAGTTACACTATCAACGGCAGTTCAGTGAGCAGCGGGTCCTATTTGGCGAAGAGGTGACACTCTCGCTCACCGTTGAGAATGCCAAACTCTTGCCACTGCCGTGGCTGGAGGTGGAGGATACTATTCCACGCGCCTTAACCATGGCAGGCCAGCAATTGCGAGTCAGTGTTATTGGCGACACGGCAATTTTGGATAACTTGTTTAGTGCCCGCTGGTATGAACGAGTGACACGGCGCTACACCATACAATGCAATGCGCGTGGCGTACATAAATTTGGTCCAGCCGTCATGCGTAGTGGCGATGTATTTGGCTTTCTCAGCAACGAGGAAACGCTTGCTAACTGGCAGTACTTGCTTGTCTATCCATTGGTAGTGCCATTGACTCGCTTTAACCTCCCTTCACACCATCCATTTGGCGAGCGCCGGGCTCCACGACGCCTGTTAGAAGATCCCTCGCGTGTCATTGGTGTGCGTGACTACGCCTATGGTGACAGTCTACGGCGCATCCATTGGAAAGCTACTGCGCGCATGATGCAACTGCAAAGCAAGGTCTATGAAGCTACCACCACTTATACACTGGTCATCTTTCTCAATGTCGTTGCCTATTTTGATACTATCCATGGGCTTCAACCCGAGATACAAGAACTGGCTATTTGCGCCGCCGCCTCGGTAGCAGACTGGGCACTCAATGAAGGCTATGCCGCCGGTTTATATGCGAACACCCTGATGTTCATACCGGAAGAGAAGGTGCCATTTGACACGAAGCAGGGGGCTGAAGAGACGCAAGGGTTGGATGCAACCATGGCCGTAGAGTTGAAGCGCCGGCGTATCCATCTGCCACCCTCAACAAGCGAAGACCAGCGGAAACGTATCATGGATATGTTGGCCCGTATACAGCCCTACTTCGGCAGCACACTTGAGGACTTGATACAGACCGAGCGCTCTCGTCTTCCGGCGGGGGCCACCGTCGTAGTAATCACCAGTACTTTTACAGACCTCTTGCTGGATACCCTGGCGCGTATACAGCAATCAGGCCACGCGGTAACAATACTCTTTGTGGGCGATACGTCTCCGCCCACACGCCTGGCAGGACTAACAGTCCATCATCTCGGGGGAAAGGAAACCTGGGAGAATCTCGAAGCGAGTTATAGCAGTCCTGATAGTAGTGCAAAAGAAATCGAAATGCCCTGGTCAGAACAGGAGAGCGCCAGTTTCCGCCTGTAGGGACCCCATTTATCGCGTAACATAGGCGGGGTTGGGGAGTTGCGTGGCCAATCCGCTCAGTTCGTGGGAGGTGATAAATCAGGATTTTGAATGTCGCGCCTGCTCGTTAACGCCTAACCCGGGGGGGAATAGATGGATAATTTCGAGGATGAGGATCCAAGGGACAATTTCGAGATAGAGTTTTTCGATTTGCCAGCGGATGAGACACTTCCTGTCTCAAGCAAGGTGGTCTTAGAGGCTTTTCGCCTCCTATCCATGGTTCGGACGTGGCTCTTGTCAGAAGCGCCTAGAAACAACTTTGCAGATGGAAGTTCAAAAGATGATACCGAATTAGAATTAAGCGATCTCCCGCCTGGCAGGTTTTATGAAGTCTCAAGCGCTCTCACGTCTCTCGGTTCTCGCCTCTCTCCTGGAATGCGCTTCTGGCGTTCCGTCATGGTTGGGTGCGCTGTTCTCCTCGTGCTGCTCATCCTGAGCAATTTTCCACCGGCTCGCAACCAGTTCGATAGCCTGTTTAGCGTGTTTGCCCATCCGACACCTATAAATCAGGCTTCATTAAAAGAGGAACCCCCTGGTCCTGGAGTCGACGGAAACAGCGCGAACTCGTTCTCATTCTCGCAAGCGACAGGCGTAATCTGGGATACCGGCGCAACGCCAGGGCCTGCACCACGGGGCCAGAGTTGTTTTGCCAGCCCCGTTAACGTATCTTCGCGTGAAGTCGGAAATTCTCCTGCTTGGGCAGTCGGTTTTGATGGAGCAAGCGCTACTCTACATGTTTCTCCTATCTCTCTTCCTGTTAGTACTTTTCCAGCTGCTTTTGGCTGGGCTGCATCTGTCACCCTGGAAATACAATCCGATTATACAGGCCCTATTACATTCACTGGTGGAAGTCAGAGCGATAGCTCACCGCTTGTATTTGGCTTTGGACTTGATCCTGGTCAGGCTCAGCTATTCTCCATCACACTGAGTACTCAGCAGCCTGTGATTTCCCCCAACAGGTTATTCAAGGCCAGGAGGACTGCCTGGAATATAACTTTATACGTCCCTGCTGCTGGCTGCTATTTTCTCAAAGCCACGTGGCCCGGGGGTCGTTGGATTATCAACTTTGCCGCCGGGCAATAGGCAGATGTACTCCCAGTTTCGCACCCTTATGCAAAATCGTCAAAAACCGAAATGCATGACATCCAGTCATAAATCGGGGGTGCAGGGGGCGAAGCCTCCTGCCGGGGGCGCGGGGGTGTCCCCCGAAGCTTCCTCCTTCCTTTGTTCGCCTCCGCAGGAGGCAAGTTATGACTGGATGTTAGAAATGCATCTTGACGTAATCTAAACTAGGCACTACAATATTGGTGATTACAAAACAGTTCCCATTCATTGGAGGAAACCTTCTATGCCCCTGTACGAGTACTACTGCTCGGATTGCAGAACTAAATTTGAACTGCTCGTTAGCCACCAGCATGCCGACGATGTCGTATGTATGAAATGCCATAGTGAAAAAGTGCGCCGTCTACTCTCTGTCTTCGCTTCACCTCGCACCGGTGATGAAGACGCTGGCTATGAAGAGATGGGGGCTTCTATGGGAAGCTGCGGTTGTGGCGGCGGCAGTTGTGGCTGCAATTAACTAATTAACTAACTGACTAAGCTAGTAAACAGGTCTACCATGTTTAATAAAGTCACTTACCGGCGTGGCGTGATAGAGGGCGTCATTCTTTACACGCTGGGCCGCCTGGGTGCCTTGATTACTCCTGCCTTCTTTCCCGGCTGGCTCTATGTTGCCGCACCTTTGCTGTTCCTCACGCTCCAGTACCTGCTGGGACCATTCTGGGCGACGCGCCGCATAGCATCTACGAAACGAGAACGTCTCAGCAAGCGCTTCTGGCTGCTCGGCCCGCTTATGGCAGCTATCTGCCTGGGCATCGACCTTATTATCAGCCTGTCCTTTGGCTTGCCGGTAAACGTTCTCGGCGGGGTGCAGCAGGGATCAGCCTTGTGGCGTCTCTTTATCAGCGGCCCTGATCATCTTAGTTTTCTTGATCTGGGTCTGATCGAGTTGAAGAGTGCCGCGCTACTCTTTGCCTTTTTTACCCTGGATGTGGTTTGTACGCGCCTGGCTATGGGCGGCTTCCTCAGATTTACTATGCCTGCCGGCGGCAATAGGGTAACGTTATGAAATGTCCTTATTCGTCTATCTGGGCCTTCTGCAACTTGCCACTGTAATCGGTATACACCACCTTCCATTCAGTGAAAACGTCCAGGCCAGCAATACCTGCTTCACGGTGACCGTTGCCGGTGCCGCGAGTGCCACCAAAGGGGAACTGGATTTCGGCACCTGTCGTGCCAGAATTGATATATAGTATGCCTGTAGTGATATCACGCATGGCCCGCTGTACGCGATTGATATCCTGGGTATAAATGGCACTCGAGAGGCCATATCTGGTATTGTTGTTTACCGCAATGGCCTCATCGAAGGAGCCAACTTCGATGACAGAGAGCGTAGGACCAAAAATCTCCTCTTGCCCCAGGCGCATATCAGAACGCACATCTGTAAAGAGCGTAGGACGATAGAAGTGTCCCCGTGCAAGTTCCCCCTCACTGGCGATAGACCCACCCGTCACCAGGGTTGCTCCCTCAGCCCTGCCAATCTCAGTATAGCTGTGTATTTTTTCGAGCTGGGAGGCATTGATGACCGGGCCAACGTCTACAGCCTCATCGAGGCCATTGCCAAGGCGTAGTTGTTCGATACGCGGTACCAGCTTCTCTAGCAAGTCATTGCGAACGGCACTGTGCACAATCACACGGCTACAGGCGGTACAGCGCTG
>WNGM01001191.1_pt1 | contig 21001 bp, 19 predicted proteins | sample 5400571 | NCBI WGS metagenome assembly WNGM01 (sample SAMN13153378, study PRJNA577476) | soil metagenome | isolation source: 100 cm soil or saprolite under Garry oak tree replicate 2 | place: USA:California | collected 2016-06-15 | reverse complement strand
ACCCGGGAACGCGTGCCCCTGCGCGTCACCCTGCCCGCGCACGCCGTCCGGGCCCGGCGCCGCGAGCCCGGCATCGAACCGCCACAGCACCGGTGCCCACCGCCCGCACTGCCCGCCGCCCCGGCACCCGCCGCCCAGAACGCCGCATCACCGCTGCGCAGACCTTGCCGCACGCGGAACGAGCGGATCCGCCGGCCGGCCCGGTCCGCGCCGACAGCTGCGAGACGGCGGGACCGCGCAGCGGGCGCCGCCATCCGGTCGCGCGGGACAGTTCAGAACGACCCTTCGGCGCGCCTCAGCCGTCCGACGCCACAGCAGCTTCCCGGACACATAACGAGCCGACTGCGCGTCAAGGGGGGCGGACTGGTCGACTACAAGGAGTGACAGCGTCCGGGATCGTCCGCAAGAGTCCGTCTGCGCTGGATCGCCGACTCTGCGCTGCCGGCGTGCTGTTCAGGTGTGCTACAAGATTCACACAGGTGATCCGATTCTGGCATGGCCGACCGTTATTCTGCCCGGCCATCGCTGCCGAGACTGGCGCGCGGGAGCCGTTGGCCCCCGATCTTCTGCATGGCGGCGCGCGAACTGGTCCAGCGTGCGCCAGGTGCAGGGCCGGTCGCGTCTGCCTGCCAGTCCACCGAAGCGCGAGCGCGGCCGCCTGCGCCTGCTGGGAAGCTGCCCGGCCGCGGGTCCCGATGCCGCTGACCGCAGAGGATGGCGCAGCGGATCATCGCCGAGGCTGTCGCCGTAGTTCAGCAGGCCCAGCCGACGTTGACGGAAGCGGACCTGTTCCGCCACCTCGGCGAGCGGCTGCCCGCGCGCGGGCACAATGACCGCGCATGACGCGGCCGCGCTGCTCCCGGCGCTGGCGCGTCAGGCGCTGGCCGGCACCGGCCCAATCGCCCGGGCACATCAGATCCTGACCCACGCCATGGCCAGTTCGTTCACCACGGCGGCTGCCTTCGACTTGTGCGCCCTGCTGATACTCGCGTTCGCGATCAGGATGCAGATGGCCAGGCCGCAGGGCCCGGCCGTTGCGGTAAATGGTCAACCAAATTAGCCTTGGCTCAACGCGGCGCAGCCCGCTCAAAGATGACATGCTCCGGTCGCGAGGTGGCGATGGCAGTTCTTGTCCTGGCCGGGTTGTCGTGAGCGCGCCCACGCTGGCGGCACCGGAAAGGGTGGACGCGGCTGGCATCGCGGACATGACGGAGCTGGCCGGGCTCGCGTGCGGGCGGTACGGGATCGCACCCGACTGCAGCCTGAACCTGTATCCATTGACCGAGAACTGGACCTACCGCGTAGATGCCGGCCCGGCAGCGCCGGTCGTGTTGCGGATTTACCGACCAGGGGGCCGCCCGCCCGCCGAGATCCTGTCTGAGCTCGCGTGGATGAACGCCATCGGCCAGCAGTCGCGGTCGCTGGTGCCTGACGTCATTCCGACGGCCGGCGGCAGCCAGGTGCTCGAGCTGACCCGCAACGCGCCGCTTTATCCCTGCTACTGCGTGATGTTCAGCTACGCGACTGGTCGCGAGCCGGCCGAGGAGGAGCTGGCCGCGTGGTTCCCCGAACTCGGCGCGATCACGGCGCGGCTGCACCGGCACGCTAGGTCGTGGACGCGCCCGTCGTGGTTCCAGCGCCCGCGCTGGGACGTCAGCACTACACTGGGCGACCGGCCGCACTGGGGACCGTGGCAGAAGTTCGTGACGGACGCTGAGGAACTCACTCAGCTCGAGCGACTGGCCAAGGTGGTCATGGCGCGGCTGCGCGAGTTTGGCGAGGGAACGGATCGCTTCGGCCTGGTCCATGCGGACCTGCGGCTCGCGAACCTGCTGGTCGACGGCGATCGCATAACCGTGATCGACTTCGAGGACTGCGGGCTGAGCTGGTACTTGTACGACCTCGCCTGCGCGCTCACGTTCAACGAAAGCCGCGCAGACGTCCGCGAGCTCATCGCGCTCTGGGTGGACGGCTACCGGCAGGTCGAGCCGCTATCCGCCGACGACGAGAAGGAGATCGACACGTTTCTCATGCTGCGGCGGCTCATGCTCACGGCATACGCGGGCCTGCGCCACGACACCGAGCTGGCGGCGGAGATGAGGGCGAACGGCTACAACGCCGAGACCTGTACGATCGCCGAGCCGTACCTGAGCCGGTTCTCCTGACGGAACGACCGGCCCTTGCCGGGCGAGTGCGGTGTGCGTGCTGTTGTGCCATGTTTGCCATTGGCGTCGGCAGAGCGCTCGGCTAGGATTTGGGCGTACCAATTAGCGCACAGGTGAGGTCAGCCGTGGCGGGTCCCCGTGACGCCGAAATCACGATCATCGGAGGCGGTGCCGTGGGCGCCGCTGTCGCGTACTTCCTCGCCAGGGAAGGCTGGCGCGACATTCAGCTGCTTGAGGGCCGGGGCCTGTGCGAGGCGACCAGCAGCCAGGCGGCCGGGTTCGTCGGCCAGGCGAGGCCGACCGCCGAGCGCGCCAGGCTGACCATGGCGGCGGCCGAGGTCTACCGCAGCAGCTTCGAGCGGGAGACCGGCTACACCATGGACTACCGCGAGTGCGGCGCGGTCCGGCTGGCGCTGTCGGACGCCTCGGTCGCGGAGCTGAAGCAGATCGCGGAGACGGCCAAGATCACCGGCCTGCCGGTGGAGTTCCTGACCGACGCCCAGCTGCACGAGGTCTACCCGGTCCTCGAGCGCACGGAGTCGGTCCGCGCGGCGTTGTGGTCGCCGACCTGCGGCTACCTGCAGCCCAACAGCCTCGTCAGCGCGTACGTCAGCGCCGCTAAGGACCTCGGCGTCACCGTGACTGCGCACGCAGCCGTGACCGGCATTGGCGTGCGCAGCGGGGCAATCGAGTCGGTGGCGACTGAGGCAGGAAGCTTCCGGACCGATCAGGTGATCATCGCGGCGGGACCCTGGTCCGCGGCGCTGGCCCGGCTGGTCGGGCTCGAACTGCCGATCGTTCCCGTGCTGCACGAGTACTTCGTCACCGAGCCGGTCCCCGGCTGGCACGCCGACCTGCCGTGCCTGCGCATACCCGAGGTCCAGGTGTACGCGCGAGGTGAGAGCGACCGGGTGCTGTGCGGCGGTTTCGAGAACAAAGGCACCAGCATCGATCCGCGCGAGGTGACCGTCGCGTCCAAGCTGGCGGCGCGGCCCGACTGGGATGTGCTCGGCGGGTTCGCCGAAAGCTTGAATGCATTCGCTCCGACCGTGGGCGGGGCTGGCATTGCGACGACATTTCAGGGGTGGCCCGCATTCAGCCCGGACGGTCGGTTCGTGGTTGGTCCGGTCACCGCGCTGCGGGGGCTGGTATTCGCAGCCGCCTGCAACGCGCATGGCGTGTCGGGCTCGGCGGGGCTTGCCATCCATTTGGTCGAATCGCTGACCGGCGATCCGTCCCCGTACGTTCGGTCGCTGAGCCCGGACCGGTTCATACCGAGGACCTGGTCCTGGGAGGATGTCCGCCGGGACGCGCAGGCTGTATACGAGAACTACTATCCGATGCCGGTCGCGTCATCGTGAGGCCGCGGACGGCTAGCTTGGGGTCGTGCGCTTCGGGTTGAAGACTTCGCCGCGGATTACCACGTGGGACGCCATGCTCGAGGTATGGCGAGCGGCCGAGGAGGGATCACGCTGACCGCGCTCGCGCAAGCGACCCGGCAGCCAGACCGCAGACAGCATGCGCCGAGCTGATCTTCAGCAAGACCAGCCTGAAGCTCATCGGCGAACGCACGGTCCTCGCCAAACTCGGTGTCTCGACCGGCGCCACCGCCATCATCAGACAGGCCCTCGTCGACCACCTCGGCCAGGTCCCGCCTGCGCCGGAGAACCTGGCACCGTAAGGCTCAGATCGCGGGGTGCATCGCGGTCAGGCCGCCGTCGACGTTCAGCGTGATGCCGGTGACGTAGCTGGCACCGCTGCCGCACAGGAACGAGACCGCGGCGGCGACTTCGCCGGCCTGGCCGACGCGCTTGAGCGGGCTGATCCTGCCGAGCGAGTCTTCGCTCAGCGTTCCGACGAACGGCTCGCTCAGCGGGGTCAGCACCCAGCCGGGCGCGACCGCGTTGACCAGGATGCTGTAGGAAGCCAGTTCGACGGACATCGACTTGGTGAGTGAGATGATCGCGGCCTTGGACGCGTTGTAGTGGGCGAACTCGGCCTCGGACATCTGCCCGTTGGTGGAGGCGATGTTGACGATGCGCCCGCCGGTGCCCTGGTCCCGCATCGCCCGGGCGGCCGCGCCGCCGATCAGGACGGGACCGCGGACGTTGATGTTCATCAGCCCGTCCCAGTCGTCGGCTGTGAAGTCGAGGAACGGGATCGGGTAGTAGACGCCCGCGTTGTTGACCAGGACATCGATGCGGCCGAAATGGTCCAGCACTGCCGGGACGAGTGCGGCGCAGTCGTCGACCGAGCCGACGTCGGACCGCAGCCCGAGCACCTTGTCAGGCCCGCCTAGCCGGCCGGCGGCGGCCATCACCTTCTCTGCGTTCCTGGCGCAGATCGCGACGGCGTATCCGTCGGTGAGCAGCCGTTCGGCGCACGCGTAGCCGATGCCCTTGCTGCCTCCTGTCACCAGTGCGACCTTGTCCACCGTGCCTCCTCGGTCAGTTCGTGCGGATCAGCGGCTGCGCGCTACCCGGTATCAGCGGGCGCTGGCCGCGGCGATCAGGGACTCCAGCGAGGGAGACTTCAGCTTGGCCCTGGTCCAGTCCCAGCGGGACGAGGCCTCCTGCCAGTAGTCGAAGCCCTCGGCGGGGGAGTCAGTCAGCAGCGCGTCCATTCCCACGAACAGCAGTGTCCAGGTGTACTGAGCCGCGATGCCGAACAGGCTCGCCCGGGCAAACTGCACCGGATCGTGCCCGCGGAAGTAGGCGGTGCAGGCGACCCGGATCTGCTCTGGGTCGTAGTCGCCCTCCATGGTCAGGTCGCCGACATCGAACATCGGGTCGTTCATCCCGCTGAAGTCGTAGTCGATGATCCGGATCCGGCCGTCATCCATGATGTTCTTGGCCAGCAGGTCGTTATTGCTGGGTACGGGCGGCAGCGCGTTGATCGCCAGGGCCGCCTGGATCCTCCGCACCGTCGGCAGCCAGTCAAGGATGCCCGGCGGGCACTTGAGCGAGTGCCTGTCGATCAGGACCAGGTAGTCCTCGAGGAACTTCCAGATCACCGTCGCGTTCCGCATCGGCGGGGCCTTGGCGTGCAAGTCCCGGATCGCGCGGCCGATGCGCGGGATGTAGTCGGCCCGCGCGAGGTCGGGAGTGTCGAGCGTCCGGCCGTCGATGAACTCGAGCACGAGCGCCGGGATCTCCGGCAGCGCCTGTACGACCCGGGCGCCGACGCCCGACACGCCCGCGGCGACCGTGTTGGCGATCAGGTCGTCGATCGGGATCATCAGCCCGAAGTCGTCCATCTCCTGGGTCAGGAACTTGACGACGTACCGGTCGCCTGCGTCCGTGCTGACCGCGTAGGTGACGTGCGCCAGGCCCCCGAAGAGCTGGCGCCAGTCGAGCCGGCGCCCGCTCAGGACGTGTGCCGCGGCCCTGACCTGCTCCATCTGCCCGGCGAACCGCTCGTCGACGGTCCTTGTCGTCGCGTCAGCTTCGCCGCTCATCTCGGTAGCCACGGTCAGGGCTCGGGATGGTACTGGTCGATGGCGAGCGGGTGATCGTGAATCCGCTTGTACCGGTACGCATAAAAGACGACCCCGACCAGCAGCGGGGATCCGACAATCAGCCACCCCATCGGGATGTCCTTGAGGAAGAAGCCGCCGCTGGTCCCCGAGATCTGGTTGTAGCTCGGGTTGGTCGCCGGGCGCGGCCACAGCAGGTCAAGCGCCGTCAGGCCGGTGCCGAGGACGGCCACGATGTTGACGAGGATGCCCCAGCGGCCGAGTGAGAACCGGCCTTTGACCTTGGGCCAGCCCCGGACCCGGTAGATCAGCGTGACCAGCATGATCAGGAAGTACGCCACGTACATCGCCGCCGTCGCGCCGCCGACGATCGAGGACGTCTTGGTCGTGAACACGAACACCGGCACGAGCGACAGGCCGCCTAGCAGCAGGACCGCGGCCCACGGCTCGCCGTCCTTCAGCGTCTGGGACCACGTGCGCGAGAACGGCAGCTGCGCATCCCTGGCCATGCCGTAGACGTGCCGGACCGCGCCAGCGAACATGACGTTCGTGGCGACGATCAGGCCGATCGAGACGCATACAAGGAAGAGCTTGAAGATGCCGACCGGCAGGTGCGCCGTGATCGCGTTCTGCGCCGGCACTCCGCCGAGCATCGCGGCCTTCATGTCGGGAATCGACGGCGTCAGGGTGAGCAGGAACATGAAGCCGGCGACAACCGCGAACAGGTAGGCGCCGATCACGCCGCGCGGGGCGTTGCGGCCGGCGTCCACGGTCTCCTCGCCGAGCGTTCCGCCGTTCTCGAAGGTGTAGAGGACCCACAGCGCGTTGAACACCCCGGCGCCGACAAAGAGCGGGAACACGTTCTTGAGCCCGCTAAGCGCCTGGACGGTCGCGGCGCCCGAATTTGTGGTTCCCACGGCTGCGGTCTGCGTCAGGTTGCCGAAGTGCTTGACGCCGAGGATGAACGTCAGGAGGCAGACGATGGTGACGACGGTCAGCTCGAGCGCCATCGCCCACTCGGTGATGCGGCCGAGAATGCCGATCCGCACGATGTTCCACGCGACCGCGATCACCGCGGCGATCACGATGATGACCTCGTCGGTATGGAGGCTGGGCGCCAGGTTGAACAGCGGGTGGATCAGCACCGGCAGGCTCGCGTAATAGGCGGTCATCAGCGGGAACAGCGCGCCGGCGTAGACCCAGCCCATCCACCAGCCCACGCGCTTGCCGGCCAGGATCGTTGGCCACTGGTACATGCTTCCGGCGAACGGGTACTTGGACGCGAGCTCGGCGATCACGAGCACCATCGCGCCGACGCTGATCGCGACGAGCGGCCAGCCCCAGAATTCGACGCCGCCGACGCTGGACATGGCGAACCCGTACAACGAGAAGAGGCCGGCGAAGACTCCGACGCCGGCGAAGGTGAGCGCACCGTTGGTGAGTGCCGTCAGGACTCGGGTGAGCTTCCCGGCAGCGGTCGTGAACGGCTGTGGCTGTGAGGTCTCGACGGCTCCCATCCGCTTGAACCGTCCCTTCTCTCAATTGGGTGGCCCATTAGCCGGATCAGAAAGGACTTTTGCCGCACTGTAACGCAGCCTCGCGAGGTCTGACAAGACCCAGCAGGCACGGCGATCACGCAAGTCATCTGGCGTCTAGCGCGACAAGCGGTCGGACAGTTACGCTGACGTTCGATATGGTGTGCCCAAATGTCGGAAGACCCGCCGAGGAGCGAGGGCTCGGCCGGTCGGCCGGCAGCCGAGGGGCCGGTCAGCCGGCAGCTGAGGGCGGGCTCGGCCGACGGGCGGTTTGTGGTACCAGCGGAGGGCCGAACGCATGCTCACCAATGACCTCCCGCAGCGAGCTCAGGTCGTCATCATCGGCGGCGGCGCCGCCGGCTGCAGCGTCGCCTACCACCTGGCGAAGCTGGGCTGGACCGACGTGGTACTGCTCGAGCAGGGACAGCTCTCGTGCGGAACGACCTGGCACGCGGCCGGCGTCGTCGGCCAGCTCCGCACGCACCCCTCGCTGACCAGGCTGATGCTCTACAGCAGCCGGCTCTACGCGGGCCTGGAGGCCGAGGTCGGTCTCGGCACCGGCTGGAACCAGTGCGGCGCGCTCTGGGTCGCGGCTTCCGCCGACCGGATGACGCAGCTTCGCCGGACCGTTGACCTGGCGCGCGCGCAGGGCCTGGAGGCGCATGACATCTCGGTGGCCGAGGCGGGCGCGCGGTGGCCGCTGATGCGCACCGGGGACCTGGCCGGCGCGATCTGGCTGCCGAACGACGCCAAGGCCAACCCCGCTGACCTGACCCAGGCACTGGCCAGGGGCGCCAGGCGCGGCGGAGCGCGGATTTTGGAGAGAACAAAGGCCCACGGCTGCATCGTCAATCGCGGCCGGATCACGTCCGTGGCCACGACCCGCGGCGCCATCGAATGTGAGTACGTCGTCAACTGCGGCGGCCAGTGGGCCAAAGCGCTCGGAGAGCAGGTCGGCGTGACCGTCCCGCTCCAGCCGGCCGAGCACTACTACATCGTCACCGAGGCGATCGACGGGCTCGACCGGACCGCGCCGACGCTGCGCGACCCGGACGGCTACACCTATTTCAAGGAGGAGGTCCGCGGGCTGCTGATGGGCGGCTTCGAGCCGGACGCCAAGCCGTGGGTCGCCTCGGACGAGATCCCCGAGCCGTTCGAGTTCCAGCTCCTGCCTGAGGACTGGGACCAGTTCGACATCCTCATGCGCAACGCCGTGCACCGCGTGCCTGCCATGGAGAGCGTCGGGGTCAAGAAGTTCTACAACGGACCGGAGAGCTTCACCCCGGACCACAACTTCATCGTCGGCCTGGCCCCTGAGCTCGATAACTACTTCGTGCTGGCCGGCTTCAACTCCTCGGGTATCGCGTTCGCCGGCGGTGCGGGCAAGGCGCTCGCGCAGTGGATCGTCGGCGGGGAACCGGACCTCGATCTCAGCCCGGTCGACATCCGGCGGTTCGCGCCCATGCAAGGCAACCAACGCTGGCTGCGCGCGCGGGTCCAGGAGATCGTCGGCCTGCACTTCGCGATGGCCTGGCCCAACCGGGAGCCGGAAAGCGCTCGCGGCGTGCGCCGGTCGCCGATTCATCACCTACTGGACGCTCAGGGTGCGTGTTTCGGCACCAAGATGGGCTGGGAACGGGCGAACTGGTTCGCGCCGACCGGGACCAAGCCGGCGGTCGAATACAGCTGGGGGCGGCAGAACTGGTTCGGCCACAGCGCCGCCGAGCACCATGCCGCGCGCGAGGGCGTGGCGCTATTCGACCAGACCTCGTTCGCCAAGATCGCCGTGCGCGGCGCCGACGCCGAGGCCGCGCTGCAATACCTGTGCTCGAACGACGTCGCGGTCCCGCCCGGCCGGACGGTCTACACGGCCCTGCTCAACGACCGCGGCGGCTACGAGGCCGATGTGACCGTCACCCGGATCCGGTGGAACGAGTATCTGCTCGTGACCAGCAGCGCGCAGGGCGTCCACGACCTGGACCTGCTCAGGCGCGGCGTTGCGGCCGGTCTCAGCGTCGAGTTCTTCGACATCACCTCGTCCTACGCGGTGCTCTCGGTGATGGGCCCGCAGTCGCGGGAGCTGCTGAGCGGCTTGTCCGGCGACGACTTCTCGGCGGCCGCGTTCCCGTTCGGGAGCAGCCGTGAGGTCGACCTGGGCGAGCTGGCCGTTCGCGCTACCCGGCTGACGTACGTGGGGGAACTGGGGTGGGAGCTGTATGTTCCGAGCGAGGTGGCGGTTGCCGCGTTCGAGCGGTTGACCGATCCCGGCAACGCGATCACGCCGAAGCTGGCCGGCTACTACGCGATCGAGTCACTGCGGCTGGAGAAGGGATACCGCGCGTTCGGGCGGGAACTCGGCCCGGACACCTCGCCGGTCGAGGCGGGCCTCACGTTCGCGTGCAAGCTCGGCACCGACATCCCGTTCCGCGGCCGCGAGGCGGTCCAGCGTCAGAGGGCCGACGGTGTCACCCGCAGGCTGGCCAGCCTCGTGGTGACTGACCCGGACGCCTACGCATGGGGCGGCGAGCTGCTGTTGCGCGACGGGGAGCCGGCCGGGTTCGCCAGCTCGGCAGCGTTCGGGCACACCGTCGGCCGGGCCGTGCTGCTCGGCCTTATCGAGCGGCGCGACGGCGGCAGGGCCGACCGGGACTGGCTGAGCCGCGGCACGTACCAGGTGGCCATTGGCGGCAAACGCTACGACGCGACCGTGTCGCTGCAGCCGCCGTATGATCCGGCCGGCGCCCGGATCAGGGTCTGACGATCGAGTGGACATGGGTGCGGCTAGTCGGGGACAGTTGCCCCGGGGACCTCGTTCACGCCCGCGGCGTCAGTGGGCTGGGGCGTGGGAGCCACGCGGTGGGGTTGGTTCAGCCTCGACGGCTTGATCTCGCCGTGTGCCCAGGCGATGACCGTGGTGCGGTCGCCGACGAAGAGGTCGTTGGCGTACTCGACCGGCGTCTCATTGCTGTCGTAGGTGACCCGCTCGATCGCCATCAGCGGGTCGCCGACCTTGATGCCGAGCAGCCGGGACTGCTCAGGGTCGGCCAGCACCGCGACCATGCGTTCGATCGCCTTGACGCACATAACGCCGTAGCGCTCGATCAGCAGGTCATAGATGCTGTCATCGAGCCGCTGGGAGAGAAGATCGGGCGCGAGCGACACCGGGATGCGCGCGTTCTCCAGGGAGATGCGGACCTGGTCGGCCAGCCGGATCCTGACCACGTCGTACACGAGCGTGCCCGGCGGGATGCGCAGGGCTCTGGCCGTGGTGTCGTCGGCCGGGATCATTCGCGCGGACACCACGTGCGCGCCGGGCCGGAAGCCCTGGGCGCGCAGGTAGGCGGGGATCCCTGCCAGGTAGCTGAAGTCGATTTCGGCCCGCGGCCGGTTGACGAACGTGCCGCCGCTGCGTCCCCGGCGGCGGTGCACGGCGCCCTCATGCTCGAGCCGGTCGAGAACTTGCCGGACAGTCGTCCGGCTCACGCCGAGTTGCATGGCCAGCTCACGCTCGGTCGGCAGCCGCCCGTCCTCCCCCAGCTTGCCGCTCGAGATCAGCTCGTGGATACGCTGGGCCACCGTGTCGCGAAGCGTACGGGAGTTCTCGATCCTGGTGACCGAGCCAGGTTCCCTGGCAGGCGGGCTGGCGACTCTGGCCACCGGGCTGGCCTCCGTTTTCGCCGAACGGGACTGCGCTGTCACCGGACTACCTCGGCCTGGCGGGCGTTCATAGCGCAACGATAGACGCAAGTTGGCCCGAGCCAGTCGGCCACGGTACTCCTGAACCCATGCGATCCTGCTCTCCCATCGGCGCGCAGAGCCGGCAGGTCGCCCTGATTCTCGCCGCTGACTTCCCCGGCATGCGCGCTGCGCGGCCCGGGACGTCCCCGCGCGGTCTTCGTTAGGCAACAAGCGGCGGTGGCTGGCGCGGGCGGGCAGCGTGTCAGGAACGAGACGCGGCGTGGTGGTTCTGCAGGGCCAGGACGTGGGCGCGCAGGACGCGGCGGGCGGTGCCGGGGTGCAGGCGGACCTCGGCGCTGGTCGCGGTGGCGATCGCGGCGACCTGGCCGACCGGCAGGGCGTACAGGTCGTGCCGCTGGCCGGCCAGGGCGATCAGCCGGTCCTGCTTGCCTGACCTGCGGTCCGCGGGGCCGCAGCGCCCGGTGGCCGTGCAAGGCCAGGGCGATGCCGAGGGCGGCGAACACCGCGGCGCCGGCGTCGGGGATGCCGGCCTCGAGCGCGGCGATGACCGGCGCGTGCCGGGCCCGGGCGACCAGGACGTACTGGGCGTCCCAGCTGACCGCCGCGGCGGCCGCGGCGAGGACGGCCAGGGCAGAGATGGCTCCGGCGAGCCAGGCCAGGCCGCGGGCGTGGCGGTGCCGCGGCGGGAGCGGGGGCCGGCGGGTTGGCTGGGGTGTACTGTACACGTGCTGCTGCCGCCTCCACGATCGCCGCCGGGCGCTGCCTTTCTGGACCAGCTTATTTAAATCAGATGGCTGGCGTCAGTCAAATGGCGGTGCGGGGTGCCGGGGGTGGCTGGTGGCTGGCAGACTGGTGTAGCTAAGGCAGCGGAGGAGAGCCAGGTCATGTCACCGAGGTCGCGGGCGGCCGGGGCGGGCGGGCTGCCGGAGCGCCGGGACGTGTACGAGCGGCTGGCTGATGAGCTGCGGCAGGCGATCGCGTCGGGGCAGTACCGGCCGGGGGACCGGCTGCCGTCGACGCTGGACCTGATGGCGCGGACCGGGGTCGCGAACCTGACGGTGCGCGGCGCGTACCGGGTGCTGGTGGAGGAGGGCCTGGTCGAGCCCATTCCCAAGCGCGGGTTCTACGTGCGGCGCCCGAACGTGATGACCTGGCGGATGAACCCGGGCGCGGGGGGGCGAAGGGCCGGGCCGCAGCTGCTGGACGGGTGGGCGGCCGACGCCGAGGCGGCCGGGCTGGCCCCGGTCGAGGAGGTCACGGTGGCGATCGAGGACGCCGGGGTGCTGGTGGCGGGTCGGCCGGCGGGGGAGCGGCTCGGGCTGGCGGCCGGGTCGCGGGTGCTGGTGCGGCGGGCCGTCCGGTCCACCGGCCCGGCCGGGGACGGCGTGGCGCTGCCGGGCGCGGACAGCCTGGCCGACGAGTACTACCCCTACGACCTGGTCCGCGACACGCCGCTGGCCTCGCCAGCGCCGGCGTCCGCGTTCGAGGTCCTGGCCGGGGTCGGGCACCGGCTGCGGGGCCATCATGATGAGCTGCGGCCCCGGGTCGCGACGGCTGAGGAACGGCGGCTGCTCGCGCTGCCGCAGGTCTCGGTCGTCCTTGAACTAGCTCGCACCGCCTACTCCGCGGACCGCAGGCCGGTCGTCGTCTTGCACCAGGTCCGCCGCGGCGACGGCGCCACCTACACCTACGAGATCACCTACCCGGGCCGCTGACCCGGGGCCACGCTCCTCTCCGTGCGGGTCGCGGCCGGAGAGCCGGACCTCGTCCAGGTCGTAACCCCTGCACGGCATCTCCCAATCGCCAGCGCCGAGCCGGCCGTGACGGGCGCTAACCCACGGGGACTGACCATGATCATCAGATGGTGCACGCGTGTGAAGCTTGGGTTGATCATGGATCAAGCCTCACGGAGGTGCAGCGCGATGTCCGGGCGGACAAGCAGGACAGCGTCCGTGATGAGGCCGAATGAGTCGTGGTGCGGGATCGCCAGCCCGTCGAGTTCGCCGCTGGCCTCGTCGCGGTCGGCGGCGAGGGCGAATCCGTCCTGTTCCCATGTGATCGAGTTGAGCGCGTCCCGCAGTCCGGCTTCGAGCACTGACCGGTCCCGCAGGCGCGGCAGGTAGGGGTAGGTGGTGTACAGGTCCCACAGTTCCCGACCGACACATACCCGCGTTCCCACACCGCTTTCAGCGGCCCGGCCAGGTAGTGGTGGATGTTGCGGGAGGAGTGCACTGCGGCGAGTGCGCCCTCGCGGTTCAGCTTCTCGCTCACGCGGAGCGCCAGTTCGGGGGACTGGCTCTCGGCCTTGATCACCGACAGTTCCAAGGGCCTGGACGGGTCGGGCTGGTAGGGGTAGATGACCCAGATGAGGTGGTGGAGATCCGCTGCTCGGTGACGTCGTTCGCGCTGCCCAGCCGCGTCGTCGCGAGGTCCACCTGGTTTGGCGTGAGATCGAGCTGCTTCACCCGGCCGGTAATGTCCTTCCAGGCCAGGTGCTCCCGCACGGCCTCTTCCAGCTCCTCCAGCCGCCGCGCATCCGGGGCCAGGAACACGAGCTGGTTGCGGTGCCTGCGCTGCGCGCTCCGAGCCGCTACGGCATCCTGCGCGAACGCCAGCGCCGGGCTGCCGTCCTCGCCGTTGCGGCGGTAGGGGTAGCGGGGATTCAGCACGATCAGCCGGGCCTCGTCGGTGTCCAGGATGTCGCCGGTTCCCTCCGGCGCGATCGGCACGGCGGCGAAGTCGCCGCGGCTGCGGCGGGCGAGGGGCTGGAGCCGGCGCACGATCTCCGCCTGCACCTCCTCGGGCCGGTCCCGGAGCCGTTCGGCGATGTCCTTGGCGGCGCGGCCGATGGAGGCCTGGGTGTCGTACCAGTACCGGGCGGTATCGGAGTACAGGTAGGTGGCCTGGTCGGCGAGCACGTGCAGCGCTGAGGAGAAATGTGCCACGGTGTCGCCAGGCACAGCGGTGCCCAGCCAGATACCGCGCTGGTCGATACCCTTATGCGCACTCATCAGCGTGGCCGCCGAGCCGACGAAGATGGTCCGGGCCAGCCGATTGTTCGAATCCAACATCTGCCGCCATCTGGTGGAACAGCCTCTGGCCTGCGCGAACGCGGCCGGGGCTGATCTTGCGGGTGTCCGGCCCGGACCGGCCGTCTGAGGTTGGCCCCGGAGACTACGCGCGGAAGGACCATAGCTGTCTGACCGCCGCATTTGAGGTACGTTTCCGGAAGCGTTACCAGTGCCGTGCTCAGATTAAGAGCCCGCGAAGCCACCTTCCAGCATTGCTGCCAGCGCGCGGACGTGGGCTGCCGGCTCTCGGTCTTGGGTCACTACGCGCGCACGGAAACCGTCGAGCCAGCGCTCCGAGATCGGCCGCTGGTCGATGGCGTCGGCCGCGGACTCCGGTGGCACGCCCGCACTCGCCAGGCAAGGCAGGGCCTGGCTGGCCGGCAGCGAATTGAACCAGCGGTAGCCGGCCCTCCGGCGCGCCGCGGGATCGATGCTTCCGACGACGCGCACCCGTGACAGGCCGCCGTCGGGAAAGGCGTCGAGCCGGATCGCGGCCACGGGCTGCTCGTCGCTCACGGTGAAGACGTGGCGCGTGTCGGGCTGCAGCCGGGTGCGGCCAAGAATCGCGCGCCACCGCGGGGACCCGGCCGGTGGAGCCGGATTCCCGTCGCAGCCGTAGACGGCGACCGAAGCGGACGCGTTGTATCTGAAATGCGCGGTATCTACGATCAGATTTCTGAGGTGCCCGGCGAAGGCCAGCTGGACGATGACGAAGTCATGGCCGTCGTCGCGTCGGCGTCGCGTCTCCCACCCCTCGCCCATCGAGCGGGCCCGGTCCGGGCGATTGAGCAGCTGGGCCGCGGCGTAGAAGTCGTCGCTGCTCGCCACAACTAGTCCGCCGTACTCCTGGCTCGCGAGGTCGATCGTCAGCCGCTCAAGACCACGGGGGTCTGGCACGACCTGGCCGAGCACGCGGAGCCTGGCCACGCCTCCGTCCGGGAAGGCTGACAGCCGGACATGGGTGAAACGCCGCGGGTCCGACACGTCGAACGCGTTCCGCGCGTCGCCGCGCAGCCGTGACCGGGGGACGATCCCGACCCAGTCGGTGGCCGGGTCGTTCAGCTCGTCAGGGCCGGGGTAGCCCTCGGAGCCACAGGCATCGATGACGCACTGCTCGGGGAAGTTCCCGGTGAAGAAGCTCGTGTCGACGATGACCGATGTGATCCGCCCCGGCGAGCCGAGGCGGATCAGCGCCCAGTCGTGCCCGGCTTCCCGTCGCCGCCTGGTCTCCCAGCCGTCCACGATCTCGCCGCGGTTGCCGTACCGGCCGGGCTCGAAGGCTGCCTCGGCCGGATTCAGCAGGTTCTCCTTGTCGCCGAAGGACTCATCGCTCGCGGCGATCACGCTACCGCCCAGCCACCGCGAGGCCAGGTCCGTCGGGTCGCCCGTGGTGCCGCTCACGCCGGCCCGCCGGGCAGTGGCCGCAGGCCGAGCGCCGACGAGAGCGGCCAGCCAGTGATCTTCTTGGGCTCGGGCAGCGCGTACGTGGAGAGCTTGCTCGTCCGCAGGCTAAGGCCGACGATCGCCTCGGCCAGCCGGACGGCCGCTCCGACGCCGTCGACCACCGGGACGTGCAGTTCGGTCGTGATGGCCTCCTCCAGCCCGGCCATGCCGGCGCAGCCCAGGCAGATGACCTCCGCGCGGTCGGTCTCGACTGCCACGGCGGCCTCGGCGACGACGGCACGGACCGCGGCCGCCGGGTCGTTGTCCACGTCGAGCGTGCTCATGCCGCTCGCCCGGACCGATGCGCAGCGATCCCACACGCCAGCCAGGCGCAGCCGATCCTCGATCGCGGGCACGGAGCGCTGGAGCGTGGTCACCACCGAGTACGCCCGGCCGATCATCATCGCCACGTGCGCCGAGGCTTCGCAGATCTCGACCACAGGCTGCTCGATCAGCTCGGCGAGCCCGTCACGGCCGTGTTCGCCGAAGCCGGCGAGCACCACGGCGTCGTAGGGCCCGTCGTAGGCGAGGACGCGATCCATGACCGCCACGGCCGAGAGGTAGCTCTCGAAGTTGCAGTCGACCGCTTCGGGTCCGAAGTATGGCCGGAGCGCGGTGATCTGGGTCTCCGCGGAGGCATATCGCCGGGCCGCTTGCTCGATCACCGCGGTCATTGTCTGGCTGGTGTTGACATTGACGACAATGATCCTCATCTCGCTGTCCCCTCCCGGGGCCAGAGCCGCGCGCGTTCAGGGCGGCCCATGCTGATCGGGTTCATGCGGCATCTCGGCTGAGCAGCTGCCCGCGCGGATGCGCAGGGTCGGCCGGCTCGCCGCGAAGTATGGTGCCGCGGACGACGCCTGCAAGCGTGCGGCCCGTGTAGGGAGTGACCGGATGCCGGTGGTGGATGTCGCCCGGATCGACGACGAAGGACTGGTCCGGAGCGAACAGGCAGAAGTCTGCGTCGTAGCCCACCGCTATTCTTCCCTTCCTGCGCAGGCCTGCGAGCTGCGCGGGCCGCGTCGACATCCAGCGGGCGACGTCGCCGAGGCAGAAGCCGCGGCAGCGCGCGCCGGTCCAGATCAGCGGCAATCCGAGCTGGAGAGAGGAGATGCCGCCCCACGCGGCGCTGAAGTCGCCGCTGGCTACCTCCTTCATGGCCGCCGTGGCGGGCGAGTGGTCAGAGACGATGAGGTCGATAACCCGGTCCCGGAGGCCGCGCCAGAGCAGCTCGCGATTGGCTTCCTCCCGGATCGGCGGCGTGCACTTGAATGCCGTCGCGCCGTCGGCGATCTCCTCTGCGATCAAGGTCAGGTAGTGCGGGCAAGACTCAGCGGTCAAGGCGACGCCGTCCCTGCGAGCCGACGCGATCATCGGCAACGCATCTGAGCTCGACAGGTGAACGATATGCGCGCGGCCGCCTGACCGCCGGGCGGCCTCGATGACCTGGCAGACGGCGAGATTCTCGATCCCCCTGGGACGAGAGGCCAGGTAGTCGGCATACCCCGGGCCGGTCGCCTCAGGGATCGCCGCCGCGGCCTGCGCGCTTTCGGCGTGAACAAGCAGCGGCGCATCGAGATCGCGGAGAAAGCCCAGCGCGTCCTCCATCTCGCGGGCGGTGACCGGGGGGAAGTCGTCGGACCCGGAGTCGGTGAGAAAGCACTTGAAGCCGAGAACGCCCGCGCGGTGCAGGGGAGCGAGGTCACCGAGGTTGCCCGGGATCACACCGCCCCAGAACCCGACATCGACGTGACACTGGCCTGCCGCCGCCCTTCGTTTGATCTCCAGGGCAGCCACGCTTACAGTGCTGGGGACGGTGTCGAGAGGCATGTCGACCAGCGTGGTAATCCCCCCGGCAGCCGCGGCCCGGGTCGCGGTCGCGAAGCCCTCCCACTCGGTGTTGCCCGGCTCGCAGATGTGCACATGGGAATCGACCAGGCCCGGCATGAGCACGACGGAGGAGTCCAGCTCGATCACATTCCTGGCCGCCGCCGCACGGTCCAACGCCATTACGGCGGCAACAGAACCCTCCCGCACCCCGACCGCGGCAGCGACCTCGCCGTGACCGGAAATAACACGAGGCGCCCGGATGACCAGATCGAAGCCGTCAGTCATTCAACGGCCGCCGACGCCGACTCCCCCGGCGCGGGGTCGTTTCCTATCCGCGAGTAGCCAAGCAGCTCGTTCACCCTGGGGTTGCGTGCGATCAGCGCGACGATTACCAGATAGACGACCGCGCCCGTTGCCCATGCTTGCAGAGCCGGAAAGCCGATATAGGTCGTGCCGAATCCCGGTGTGCCAGGAACCAGGCCGCCGGTGAAGGCGCCGACGGCCGTACCCGCCAGGAGCGCGGTGATGGCCGGCCAGTTGGCCGCCGCGAGCTCCGACCACGAGGCGACCCGGTGCAATGGCCGGCTGAGACCGAACAGCCGCTTCACGACGAAGACGTCCACGGCCATGATCGTGCTGGCGACCGGCACGGTGACTGCGCCGATGCCCGTGACGATGTTGAACGTCTTGGTCAGGCTGGGCAGTATGAACGTCAGCCCCGCGGCGGCCAGGCCCAGACCGATCACCGTGTACTCGCGGCGCCAGCGCGGAATGCGGGACAGCAGGTTCTGCGCGCCGTTGATGGCGATGTACAGGTTCCCGTCCTGGACCGCCCACTGATTGACGAGCAGGACCACCATCATCAGCCCGGCCAGCCCGAACAGCGTGAAATTGGCGAAGTACCTGATGCTCGGCGCGAAGTCAGGCTGGCCAGACAGCGTCGCGATCAGGTAGCCCATGACCGGGAAGATGAACGCGCCAAGGACGTAGGGGATCGCGATCGCCGGCACGTTCCACCACGATGCCCTGCCAGGCTTGGCATAGCGGAAAATATCCGGCTCGTTGCCCCACGTCGACAAGCCGACCATCGCGCCGGTGACGAAGAAGATGGATGCCGGGGCGCTCGCGTGCGGCACCGCCGACAGGGCATGACCGGACACCGAGGTGAACGCCTTGATCGTGGCGTAGATGCCCCACAAGACGATGACAGGCACCGCGACGAACTGCGCGAAGCGCTGCAGGCCGGTGAAGCCGAAGTAGTTGTTAAAGATCATCACGAAGGCAAGCAGCGCGGTGACCAGGGACACGGCCGCGATTGTTCCGAGCAGCGCCTGACCGAGGGTGATCACGAACAGCACCGTGAACAGGTAGAAACCCATGCCGTCGATGACCAGCAGCGCGGAGACGATCGCGCTGCCGATCGTGCCGAAGATGCTCCGCGTGGTGACGGCGTGCGTCTGACCCACGATTGAGCCGACGTTCGCTGACCCGATGCAGTACGCGGTCATCGTCACGGCCGCGATCGCCATGGCCACGATCAGCCGGCCGAGCGACAGGCCCTCGAACCGGGCACCGTAGCCCACCAGGACCGCGCCGAACACCAGCTGCATCGATCCGAACGTCAGGAACATCCGGAAGTTCGACCGTCGTGAGCTGTGCGGCACGACCGACTCGGTGTAGTCGGCGACGACCGACTGCTCCTTGACTTCCTGCTTCGCACGGCCGGCACGGCTGGGCGCGGGAGTTGTCGTGTCGTCAGGTCCGCCCATCTCGCACTCCGCCTCAGCGCGCGAGCACAGAGCCCGCGCATCCAGATGCCCATGAGATTTGAGGGTCCGGCGACTCGGACGACCCGGCAGCAGACCTGGCGAAAACCGTAACCGGAGGATCGCGGGAGGTCAATATGTGCCGGACGATCGTGTCCCGTCCAGTGCCACTCCCAGGACAAGCAGCGCCGCAGCTCTAGTTCGGCTGCCACCACCGCCGCTCGTACGCCGGCGGCGAGCAGGTCCTTGAGCGCCCGGCCGGGGTCGGCATCTGTTCCGCCGGTCCCCTGGTAGACCTGGTCCAGGCGGATTAGCTTCCGTGAATGCAGGTGCCCCCGCTGGCGGCTACCTGCGGTGAGCGTGAGATGATCGCGCCGCACCGCTCCAGCGGGGCGCGCAGCGACTTCAGTTCCTGGCGCTTCAGCCCGAGCTCGGTGCGCAGATCTTCGATGCTGGAGGTCAGGCGCATCAGGTGACCGGTCTTGAGATCCGCTCCCGTCGGCCTCGGTCGTGTCGCTCGGGTGCATCTGACCATGGTGTGGCAGTCTGGCCGAGTGACCGCATCCGCCGACCGTTCGATGGAACGGATTGAGATATCTGACCTGCGCCATCTTGCGGACATCGCCGCTGATGTCGAGGCGGATCTGTTTGCCCGCCGCCCGGGGGGCTCCGGGCGATATGCCGGCCGGCTCCTATGCCGCGTCCTGTGCCAGGGCGCCGCCTTGCAGTACGTCGACCACACGAACGGCGTCAAAGACTTCGACGTATGGTCCTTTTACGCCGAGCGCACGGACGGACCGTTCCCAGCCAGATGGCGGGCCATAGCCGGCTTCGGCCACTCGAAGTTCGGCCGCTTTCCCGGCGATCCGCTCCGCTACCAGGGCCGCCGCGTGGACCTCATGGGCCGATCACTGCCCGTCCCGCTTGCGGACGATCCGGCCGACGTATTCCGCCACTACCTATCCGCCGCGCAGACGGCGTCGGCCAGGGCACTGGCGGCCAAGGCCGCGGTCCTTATCGTCCCCTCAGACCGCGCCGGAGAGATCATCTGGCCGGTCCGGCGCTGAATGACATCTGGCACCAGGCCCCGCCACCGCGCCGCGTCACTCTCCGTAAATACATCCGCTCGAGCAGGACGCACGCCGACGGCTCGTTATGCACTAATCGGAAGCGCCAATTGCCGACGTCCCCCGGCTGCACAGAACCGCCGATCTGATCGCTTGCCCATGGGTCGGCTTTTGCGGGGTCACTAACGCCGAACGGGTGTTACGGCGCCCAGCCGTAGCCCCCCTGGTCTTCGGGAGCGGTGCTGTTGAGGCCGGTTCTGGGTCCGGATGGTCTCCGCTTTCTCCGAGCTCGCTGGCCAGCGCGGCGGGGCGCACATTCGCCACGCGTCGGTCACCGGCTCGCTCAGTTGGGAGGGGGCGCTCGAACGATCTTTCGCGGCGCGCGCTGGCGGCTGCAGTTCGGTGGTTGGCAGCGCTGGGCCCTGAGGTCTGTTGCGCCTAGGCTTAGAGGCGGCTGGGGGCGGTGGCGTTGGTCGTGGTTGCAGGTGCCCAGGTAGTGCTGGCCGGGTGGGCTGGTGGTGGGTGCTGGCCTGGCCATAGGGTGCTGGGAAGCCGTGATGGGGGCGGGGTATGAACGGGCTTCCGGGCGGGGCGGTCACGTTTCTGTTCACCGATATCGAGGGGTCGACCCGGCTGGTCAAGGCGCTGCGGGAGCGCTACCCGCAGGTTCTGGCCGACCAGCGGCGGCTGATCCGCGCCGCCATCGCAGCCCACGATGGTCATGAGGTGGACACCCAAGGGGATGCGTTTTTCGTGGCGTTCGCCGGGGCCAAGCAGGCGGTGCTATGCGCGCTGGCGATCCAGCGGGCGCTGGCGGCCCATGCCTGGCCGGCGGATGGGCGGGTGCGGGTGCGGATCGGCGTCCACACCGGGCACGCGGTCCCGTCGGGGGGGATGTACACCGGGCTGGCGGTGCACCGGGCGGCGCGGATCTGCGCCGCCGCGTGTGG
>WNGM01001257.1_pt1 | contig 21007 bp, 18 predicted proteins | sample 5400571 | NCBI WGS metagenome assembly WNGM01 (sample SAMN13153378, study PRJNA577476) | soil metagenome | isolation source: 100 cm soil or saprolite under Garry oak tree replicate 2 | place: USA:California | collected 2016-06-15 | reverse complement strand
ACTCTAGTCGCGTTCCTAATTCCGAAGTCTTACATCTCGACTACACAACTCATGCCGCCGGATCCGCAATCCACCTCGGGCATGGCCATGATGGCCGCGATGGCGGCGAAGGGGGGAGGAGGCTTGGCAGGCGTAGCGGGCGACTTGCTCGGGCTCAAGAGTTCGGGTGCCTTGTTCATCGGCGTTCTGAGGAGTCAAACCTCACAGGACCGCCTCATCGAGCAGTTTGATTTGCGAAAAGTTTACGGCACGCGCCTCGTCATGGATGCGCGGAGAAGACTAGATGAGAATACATCGATTTCGGAAGATAGGAAGAGCGGCATCATCACCATCAGTGTGACGGATCACAGTCCTCAACGAGCCGCGGCCTTGGCGAGCGCCTATGTTGACCAATTAAATTCGCTCGTTTCCGAGCTGTCAACTTCTTCCGCGCACCGCGAGCGAGTGTTTCTTGAGGAGCGCCTCAAGGTCGCGAAGCAAGACTTGGATGGTGCCACCAACCAACTCGCGCAATTCTCCAGCAAGAACAACACGCTTGATATCCAGCAGGAGGGAAAGGCCGCGTCCGTTCTTTGAACGCTCGCGTTGCTGAACTTCGCAAGCAACTCGAAAAGCTCGGTGGTACGCAGGCGAAGGCAGTGAATGGCACTAGCGCATCGCCTGGGCAGACTACGGATCCATCCGCAGCAAAGGCCGGTGGTGGTCTGCCTTATCCCACCCTCCAAAGTTTGCCGCTGCTCGGAGCAAAATACGCCGACTATTATCGCCGAGCGAAGATCCAGGAAACCGTCTACGAGCTGCTGACCGAACAGTACGAACTCGCAAAAGTGCAAGAGGCAAAGGAAACACCAAGCGTCAAAGTGCTGGATCCGGCCAGAATCCCGGAAAGGAAATCGTTTCCTCCACGTTTAGTGATCATGTTTCTCGGCACATTTCTGATGTTCGCCTTGTCCGTGGTGTGGGTGCTGGGATCGGCGCGTTGGGAGGAAGTCGATGCGCGGGATCCGCGGAAAGTTCTAGCGCTGGAAGTTGCGGGCACGCTGAAGGCGCGGATTCCATGGGCGCACTCAAATGGAGCGAGTCCCAACGGGGCAGGAGCTCCTGCGGACGCGGGAGTAGCAGGCCGCGAAGAGGATTTTGGGCGGGACAGCGATTTGAAGGACAAGTAGCCTCGAATCGTCTGTAACGTGTTGTAAGTAAATAGGTTAAGTTAGATTCGCATCTGTGGCTGAGGGGGCGAAGCTGTATACGGAGTGTAGCAAATGAGTTTATCCATAGTGACTCCAGGGAGAACGGAGCAACGCAGCAACTCCGACGGACTCACCCTGCCGGATTCCTTTATTGAACCGCATTGGTACGCGGCGTACACGCGTGCACAGCATGAGAAGCGCGTCGCGGCTGAGTTGGTGGCGAGAGGCGTCGAGAATTTTCTTCCACTGTACAGTTCCGTGCGGCGCTGGAAAGACCGTCGGGTGCAGTTGGAGCTTACATTGTTTCCCGGATACGTTTTCGTCCGGCTGGCGTTGCGCGACCGGATGCGCGTTGTGCAAATTCCGAGCGTCGTTCGCCTGGTCGGCTTTGGCGGATTGCCGACGGCTCTGCCGGATACGGAAATGGAAATCCTGCAGGCGGGGCTTTTGCAGAGTCCGAACACGGAGCCACATCCTTTCCTGGCAGTGGGGCGGCGCGTGCGGATAACCGGGGGACCGTTCGCAGGACTCGAAGGGGTGCTGAAGCGTAAGAAGAGCCATCTGCGGGTGGTCGTCTCGCTGGAGTTGATCCAGAGATCGGTCGCCGTGGACGTGGACGCCGCGGACGTGCAAGGAGTGGTGAGTGCGAAGGGGGCAGACTCCCTCCCCCCGGTTTTTCGTAAGTGTTGCATCTAAAGGATTTAGTGTTTCTGTAAGTGGTTTAGAATCAACACTTATGGACGGTTTCCTAAGTGTTGATTCTAAAGGAGTTGCGACCACGGATTTTACGTCACCGTGGCGTGACGGAGCGGCAGGACGCAGATAGAGCCTTAAAAGCACGACTGATGTTAACACATAAGTACGGCACGAGTCAATTAGAGTTCTAACATGCCTGAAATCAAGAACATGAACGACCTGCGGTCCGCCGAGAACACCGCCTCACCCAGGACTGCCACTTTGGTGCAAGCAGCGAAGATGGTTCAAACGGCAGACGATCATAACGGGAATAACAGGCATAACGGGCACTTAACCCGCGGGAGGCTGCTGGCGAGAAATACGGTTTGGAACCTGCTCGGAAGCGGCGCGCCGATGGCTGTGGCGGTCTTCTGCATTCCAATCCTTGTTCGCGGATTGGGCACGGATAGGTTTGGGGTGCTGACGCTGGCCTGGGCGCTGATCGGCTATGCCAGCCTGTTCGACCTCGGGCTGGGGCGGGCGCTCACGCAACTGGTGGCACAGAAATTGGGGGCAGGGGAGGAACAAGACATTCCCTCGCTGGCCTGGACGTCCCTTTTATTGATGACGCTTCTGGGATCCGTGGGAACCGTGTCCATCCTGCTGATTTCGCCTTGGCTGGCGGGGCGGGGATTGAACATCCCGGCCGAGCTGCAGAGTGAGATGCTGCAAGCATTCCGGCTGCTGGGACTTTCGCTTCCTTTCGTGATCACGACGGCAGGCTTGCGTGGCCTACTGGAAGCTCATCAGCGGTTCGGACTGATCAACGCGCTGCGGGTTCCGCTGGGTGTGTTCACGTTTGCCGGGCCAATGCTCGTCTTGCCATTTTCAAAAAGCCTAGTTCCCGTCGTGGCCGCTCTTGTAGTAGGTCGGATCGTCATCTGGGCCGTTCATCTGTTATTTTGCCTTCGTGTAATGCCACCCCTGCGTTACAGCATCACCTTGCAACACACCGCCGTTGGTCCTTTGCTGCGACTCGGAGGCTGGATCACGATCGCAAACATCGTGAATCCCATTCTAGTTTCCATGGACCGCTTCTTTATAGGCGCGGCGCTTCCTGTAGCGATGGTGGGTTACTACACGGCCCCGTTCGAGGTGGTCACAAAACTCTGGATGATCCCGGCTAGCTTGACGGCGACGGTCTTCCCAGCTTGCAGCGCTCTCGGCGCCGAACGAAAAAAGGACCTGGAGATCCTGTACGCCAGGTCGATCAAGTACCTCTTCCTGGCATTGGCTCCTATCAGTTTGGTTCTGTTCCTGTTTGCTGGGCAAATTACGGAATTCTGGCTGGGCCATGACTTTGCCGAAAAGAGCACCGTGGTCCTCAGGATTCTCGCAGTGGGCGTCTTCATCAACTGTTTCGCGCATGTGCCATATTGTTTCTTGCAAGCACTGGGGCGCCCGGATACAACCGCAAAACTCTTTCTATTCGAGCTGGCCCCGTATGCAGCCTTCACATGGTCCATGGTCCGTCATTGGGGGATTGTGGGAGCGGCTACAGCGTGGTCCATCCGGGCCGGCATCGAAGTGTTAGTCCTGATTTTGCTGGGGTGGCGAATGTTCTCTCTCTCCCCGCACTTGATGCTGGGGCGAGGGACTCTAAGGGGGGGCATGGCTTTGAGTATTCTAGGGTTGGCACTGCTTGGCACTAAGATGGTGCTGCAGAACTACCTCCAGATCGTAGTTTGTTTGACGTGCATTTGGCTGGTCGTGTTCGCGCTGGCAATTTGGAAGTACGTTTTTGATGATTCTGACCGGAGATCAATTCTGTCGCTCATCGATCTTCTACGAAATATAGAGAAAAGCCACGGTACTACATAACTATGTCTGACGGATGTACGGAAGAATCCAGCTCAACGGCCTCTTGTTCTATTACGCCCGCGGATGGCACCCAGACGAGCTTTGGCAGCACCTATACGCCTGTCACTCTTCCATTCACGGGCGAGCGCATTGTGCCGGGGCAGGCTTCAGAACCTTTGTTTCGCGAGCACGAAGCACGATACGTTTTCGCGAGTAAATTTGTGAAGGATAGGACGGTCTTGGATGTTGCCTGTGGAACGGGAATTGGAACGCACTACCTTCTCAAGGAAGGCGCACGCAGCTGCATTGGTCTTGACATTGACCGCCCAGCCATAGACTACGCCCGGGCCGTATACGAGGGTTGCAAGTTTGAAGAGTGTGACGCCACCAATCTTTGCGTCCCTGACAATTTAATGGATGTCGTAGTGTCCTTTGAGACGATCGAACACTTGAAGGATCAGCAAAAATTCCTATCGGAATGTAATCGCGTGCTAAGACCTGGTGGCCTCCTAGTTTGCTCGACACCAAATCGCACAATGAGCCGCTGGACTCCCGAAAACCCATATCATCTGCACGAATTTACCGTAGAGGAGTTCAGGGGCGCACTCGAGACCTTCTTCATCGATGTCCGCCTCTTCGGGCAACAGAATATGAATCAGTTGTTGTACGCGGGGCAACGCCTACTTTCCCGCGCCCTCCACGCACTTCAACTGATGGAGACTGCCAAGAGTCTTTTTCGAAGGCAGTCTACTCCGGCCGCAATGCCAACTGCGTTTGGCGGCATGAGTGCACGCTCGGACTATGAAGTGCACGCTTATCAAGCAGGCCCGCTGATACAGCCAAGGTATGTTATTGCTGTCGCGCAGAGGTCTACGTAATCCAGAATTGACCAACCGTTATAGCTTGTTCACATTTGTGTTAGTGACTTGGTTAGCGCTTCGTGACTTGGCGTGATGGCTGTACAGTGAACAAGAACAGGGCTCCACGCGTCGTTCGCCATTGGCCAGCTTCCTTGATGCGGAGTCTTCAAGAATAATGAATAATTCACCTCAAGTCAGCATCATTACACCGAGCTATAACCACGAGAAGTTCATCGGCGCGTGCATCGAAAGCGCGATCCAGCAGACGTATGAAAACTGGGAACAGATAATCATTGACGACGGTTCAACCGACCAAACCGCGGAAGTGATCCTCTCATACGCGGATCCAAGGATTCGCTACGTCCACCAGGAAAACAGAGGAATTGAAGCGCTACCGCACACGTATAACCGGGCGCTGGAATTTTGCAATGGTGAACTAATTGCGATTCTTGAGGGGGATGACGCCTGGCCGCCGGAAAAGTTATCGAGTCTGGTTAAGGCATTCGACGATAAAGATGTGGTGCTTGCCTATGGAGCCGTGGCAGACATGGCCTCCGATGGAACATGGAAAGGAAGATTGGGCCGTTCTGTCCGAAGAAGGATGCGGCTTCCGAAGGAGATCCTGACGAACGATCCGCCAGGCTCCGCTACAGGCTACATGTTGAGAGCGGACGGAGTGGACCTCGTGCCTCCATCCACGGTTGTCATTCGGCGTACCGCACTGAAGGCCATTGGCGGGTTTCAATACGTTCCGAACCTCTGTGTCACGGACTTCCCGACGTGTGTGACTCTGAGTCTGGTTGGAAAGTTCCACTACACGCCAGAGGTCATGGGATACCGCAGGCGGCATCTAGGCTCGGCCACGTTTCACAACGTGAAGCGGATATTGACAGAGGCACATCAGTACGTCTGCAGATTTCCAGAGGAGCATAATTTCCCAATAACTGCCTCGGAGCGTGAAGCAATCGAAAAAACCTGGAGTCGCACAGGACCTCGCTCGGAATTTACGACGGGTCGCCTGGAGTTGGCAAATGGCAACTGGAAGGCCGCTCGAAAACACTTTGCTCGAGCACTAAATCCAATTGCTCCACGGACATTCTTCGCGTCCAGTGTGGGATGGGGACTCTCATGGTTGCATTGTGATCTTGAATCATTACTCAAGCTTGTGGGAATAGCGACGATGAGAGAAAAAAACGTTGTCACAAATTTACATGAAGAGTCGATGAAGACTCGGTAATTTAGCCACGCGCTCGGGATTATCGCCACGGTGTGCCCGGGTTCCAAGATAGAAGACCGTAGACTCTCAGATGCTGAGCCACATAGTCCAAATGGGTAGGGTCGTGGTCGTTCCGCCGAAAACAGAGCACGGATGGTGGATACTCGGCCTGCTCCTGTTTTCCATGCTCTCCGAGGGCGTAGTGATACCTGTGTTGGGGCGTGCGCCCAACCTGACTCTTTTTGAGATTTTCCTTCCGATCATAGTCCTATATCTTGTCGCACAAAACTTCCTAGGTGACTACTATGCTGGTTTTTATGACAAAACGATACTGTACTTAGGCCTTATCTATCTTCTGGCCCATTTCCTGTCGCTACTGGTAAATTATCAGGACGTGTTAAGGGGCCTCGTCGCCATTAAGATCTTTGCATTCGGATTTCTCACCTATTGGGTACTAAACGCCACGGTTCGCTCTAAAACGGGGCTTGAGCGCGCCACTAATGTACTTATCCTTTGGGGTGCTGTGCTTGGGCTTATTCTCCTCTACCGCTTTGTTGAGGATTGGTCTTCCGTGATCGGTCCGGAAGCCAGCTATGAGGTTAAGAATCAGATCAATATTTTTGGCTGGGCAAGGAACAACTATTTGGCCGCGCTTCTTGTGCCAATTCTTCCTTTGACCGTGGGGACTGCGCTCGCGAAGCGTGGCATTCAAAGGATGCTGATGATCTTAGCGGTCGGCCTGATGGCTTTTGGAATTCTAATCACTCTTTCGAAGGGAGCAATTTTATCTCTGATTTTTGGATCGCTCTGTGCAGTTCGTGTCTTTCGGAGAGCTGGAATCGGTGTTCGCCATTTGCTAGCTTTCGTCCTTTTTGCTGCGGGTTTTCTCATCATCATCCCGACGGATTTGATCGCGACAAACTATAATATGTTTGTTTACTTTGCGGAAAACTCAGATGTAGGTCGCCTCGATCTGTTGCGGGTTGCTTGGCACGAGTTCCAGCGAAACCCGATCTTTGGCGTTGGCCCTTACTGCATTTATATCTATAACTATCAAGCTGGAATTGACGATCTGTATACTCACAACTTCGTCTTGAATGTACTCGCTGACCTGGGGTTGCTTGGAGCGATTCCTTTCCTTGCGCTCATCGCGATGTTAGTCCGGCGAAGCTACAAATCATGTCTAGCGACGCACGCCGCGCCGGAGTTCCGGTGGATATCCGTCGGACTGTTCGTTGGTATTCTTTCGACTCTGGCCAACGGTCTTGTCGAACCCACATTCCCTAGTCGCGAGTACTCAGTGATTTTTTGGGTTTGCGCCTCACTTATATTTCTCTATGATCCCAGTCGGAGTACCATTCTCTACAAAAGAGTCGGCGATGATAGGCCAGTTTCTCTCGTACCAAAGCACACGTGACTGCCACTTCATTCAAAGCTCAAAGTGCGGATTTCGCTTGTGGCCGCCGTTCTGTCGGGTTGCGTAAAGGCCCGTCAGCAGTCGAGGCATGGCGTTAAAGTTGGTCGGTTATCAAATTCCTAAGATAGGGGATGAATTTGAGTACTCCACAAGAACTGTTCGGGAAGCATGTGCTCATCACGGGCGGTGCAGGGATGATCGGGAGCACGATGGCCCACCTTGCGGTGGAGCAAGGCGCCAAAGTACGGATTGTGGATGCGATGCTCCCTCTCTACGGAGGCAACCTGTCTAACCTTGAGTCAATCAGGGATAAGATCGAGTTCATCGAGGGTGACATCCGAGATGCACGGCTCATGGATAAAGCAATTCAGGGAATTGACTATGTCTTCGACCTGGCGGCCCAAGTCAGCTACGTCCACAGCAATCGTGATCCTTTGCTGGACCTGGATATCAACTGCCGGGGCCATTTAATCGTTCTCGAGGCTTGCCGGCAGTTTAACCCTAAAGCGAAGGTGATTTTTTCGAGCTCAAGATTCGTTTATGGCTCCACACAGTACATTCCAGTTGACGAGAATCATCCAACGGATTGTACGAGCATCTACGGCATCCATAAGCTGAATGTCGAGAAATATTGCAGTTTTTATCATGCCGCATTCGGCGTCGAGACGACGAGTGTGCGGATTGCGAATCCGTACGGACCTCGCCAGCAGATGAAACACAACGCGTATGGAATTGTGAACTGGTTTATCCGTTTGGCGATGGACGGAAAGCCTCTGACAATATACGGGGATGGGAAACAGATAAGAGATTACGTTTTCGCCGAAGACACCGCAAAAGGACTCCTGGCTGTCGCGCTCTCGGCGAATACCGGGGGGAAGATTTATAACCTCGGATCCGGAGTGGGAACGCCGTTCCGAGAAATGGTAATGAATATCGCCGAGTGCGTACCTCACACGGAAGTTCAAGAGGTTCCATGGCCCGCAGACAGATACTTTGTGGAAACTGGCGATCACATCTCCGACATCTCGCGAATCCAAGCAGCAACAGGGTGGGAGCCGGAAGTAAGACTGCGCGAAGGCATTGAAAGGACCGTGGCGTTTTATCGGGAGAAGAAGAGTCAATACTGGGGTCTGAGCTCCTCGGTGGCGTATACGTGACCATCCTTCACCTTATTTCGACGTTTCCGCCACTCAACGAGACTTTTGTCCTGCGTGAAATCAGACAGATTCGCAAAGCCGGATTGCGCGTGATCATTGGACAATTGAGGCCACTGCATCGGACCGAGCCTGCAAAAGGATTCGATGACCTCGCTCCCCTTGTGAACGGGGCGGGATGGTTTTCGCCGGAAATGTTGAAGGGGCTTGTTTTTTTTCTCTTTCGGAAACCGCGTCAGGTTGTGGAATGTTTGAGGATCGTGTTCCGCTCGTTCGATCGGCCAATGGACTTTTTAAAGATGTTGTATGTCCTCCTGTCATCGATACGGTTGGGCTATTCCCTTCGAAACGCTTCGATTAAGTTAGTTCGTGCAGATTTCTTTCATACGGAAGCACTTGCGGCAAGATTCATAAAGAGTCTGCTCGGTGTGCCTTACGGTGTTACCGCCTACACGGTGGCGATATATTTTAAGCAATCAGTTGTCGAGGATGTACTCAAGAACGCAGCCTTTTTCGTCGCGGACACGTACCAGGCGAGAGCGTTTTTGTTGAATATGAAAGTTCCGGCGGAGCTAATTCACCTGATTCGAAACGGCGTCTCGCTTGATGAATTTCCTCTGCGTCGTGGGTCGGCGGCGGCCTCCCCTGCGCTTATTCTTGGAGTGGGTTCTCTAATTCCCAAGAAGGGTTTCAACGTTATGTTGCGCGCCTTTGCAGTACTGCGTGATCGGGGAATCAGTATTCGTTGCGTGATTATTGGAGACGGGTCAGAGCGGGATCGCCTGGCTGACCTGAAGAGGGAACTAGGGCTTGATGATTGCGTAGAGATGTTGGGGAGCCGCAGTCTGGCGGAGCTAAGAGACTGGTACTATCGAGCATCAATTTTTGTGATGGCCTCAGTGCTCTGCCCGACAGGGGATACCGATGGGCTCCCTACCGTTATAATCGAAGCGATGGCGAGTGGTTTACCAGTTGTGGGAACAGTAACGGCAGCGATCCCGGAAGCGGTCAGAGATCAAGTAAATGGTTTTCTCGTACCTGCGAATGGGGCCGAGCCCCTCGCCGATCGTATCCAACTTCTCATTGAGAATGAGGAGCTTCGAATACGATTGGGAGGAGCGGGTCGCCAAATCGCTGAGGCAGAGTTCGACTTGAGGCGGAAGGCAGAGAAATTGTCTGTCGTGTTTAGCCAATATTTAGGGTCGGCTTCACTCGCAGGGACAGGCAGATTGCACCCCGAGCTGTCCAAAATTCCCATAGACGCATAACTTTCCAAATGAAAATTGTTATCTTGACCCAGTATTATCCGCCCGAGATCGGAGCGCCCCAAACGCGCCTTTCTGGGCTGGCGAAACACCTCGCAGCGTGCGGCCATGAAATAACAGTCTTGACGGCGATGCCCAATTATCCGAGCGGCAGAATACATCCGGGGTATGGTGGATTAGTGCGGAAGGAAAACCTTGGCGGGATTTGCGTGATCCGTACCTTTATATACCCTGCGCAGAGCGCCCGTATGATACCCCGGATGGTGAATTACCTTTCGTTTGTTGCCTCGGCGACTTTCTTCGGCACCCTCCTTCTGGAACAGCCAGATTTCCTTATGGTTGAGAGCCCGCCGCTTTTCTTAGGGATGGCGGGCATCTGGCTAAACTTGTGGACGGGCGCAAAATTAATCTTCAACGTTTCAGATTTGTGGCCCGATAGCGCGGTTGAGCTAGGAATGGTGAAAAAGGACGGAATTGCCGCTCGAATTGCCTATTGGCTTGAAAAGACTTCTTACCGTAAAGCGTGGCTAATTACGGGCCAATCCAAAAGCATAGTGGAAAATATTCAGATGCGCTTTCCTGGACGACCGGTCTTTCACCTGTCTAACGGTGTGGATACAGCTTGTTTTGCTCCAAGCCGAAACACAGAGACCGCGCGGGCGGTCTTAGGATCAAAAGAGCAATTTGTAATAGCGTACGCAGGCTTGCACGGGCACGCGCAAGGTTTGAGCCAGGTACTGGAAGCTGCACGCATCCTCGCGTCAGACGATGCGTTTCGTTTTGTGCTGATTGGGGACGGGCCGGAGAAGCAACGCCTACAGATGAAAGCTAATGAAATGAACCTCGCTAACGTACGATTTCTAGATTCTCGGCCCCACGCAGAAATTCCTGGAATACTTGCGGCAGCCGACGCGATTCTCGTCCCTTTGGTCGGGCAAATTACTGGAGCGGTGCCTTCCAAAATTTACGAGGCTATGGCTAGTGGTCGCCCGCTCGTCGTTGTGGCTAGTGGAGAGCCAGCCGAGATGGTTAGTGAGTACCGCAGCGGTCTGACAGTCACGCCGAATGACGTTGGGGGACTTGTTGGAGCCTTCCGCATTTTGAGAGAGAACGTTCAACTTGGCAAATCTTTCGGAGAAAACGGCCGAAAAGCTGCTGTCAAGGATTTTGACCGAAAAGGCATACTGGAGGAGTTCGCCACATTCCTGACCACGCATGAAAAAGCTGCAGTGCCCACATTCCCGGTAATTCGCCAACGCTCAGATTCCGCACATCCATGGGTGATCAATAACCATGACAGGGCAAACTCCAGTTCGTGACCGACACTTAAGGGCCACAGATGTTGAGGCGGGGCGGATCCGCGAAGCGTACGCGCGGCGACAGAAAGCCTCCCAAGGTAAATACTCGTTCTTGAATCCGTCACATGTTCTTCTAATTCAGGAACGAGACAGCGAATTATTGGCGATGCTCTGCCGTTTTGGTGTTGACTCATTGGAAGGAAAGAGAGTTTTGGAAATTGGCTGTGGCACGGGCTACTTGCTTCGTGCGTTTCTGCAATGGGGAGCGCATCCGGAGGATATCTTCGGGATTGACTTGTTGCAGGAACGGATTGACCAGGCACGAAAGCTGTGTCCCCATGGCGTGCACTTGGAATGTGGGGACGCTGTGGGTCTGGGTTTTCCCGACGCGTCGTTCGACCTCGTCATTCAGTCCGTTGTTTTTAGTTCGATTCTTGGTCTGGAGATGAGGCAGCAAATTACAGGGCAGATGCTTCGTGTCCTTAAGCCAGGCGGCCTTATCCTATGGTACGACTTTTTTGTCGATAATCCGCGAAATCCGGACGTTCGTGGAATTCGCAGTGGCGAGATTCGTAAGCTCTTTCCCGACTGCCAGATTTATCTTCGGCGCATTACGCTGGCCCCGCCCCTGGGGCGGTTGGTCGGGCAATACTCACCCTTCATGTATATGCTGCTGTCCCGTAGCAAAATCTTATGCACACACTACCTGGGCGTAATCAAGAAGAATTAAACAGTTCTCCTCCTGAACTCCAAGTGCCGTTTCATCGCGCTCCTGTGGGTGAGGAAGAGGTGCAGGCGGTGAGTGAAGTGATCCGCTCGGGATGGCTGACGATGGGGCCAAAGACGTTTGAATTTGAGAAGGAATTTGCGAAGTACGTCGGCGCACAGCACGCCGTGGCAGTTTCGACGGGCACGGCAGCGCTGCACCTGTCGCTCGAAGCGGCTGGAGTTCAAGCCGGCGATGAAGTGCTGCTGCCAACAACAACTTTTACGGCGACAGCCGAGGCAGTCACTTACGTTGGCGCCCGGCCTGTGCTGGTTGATATTGATGGCGACACGATGAATATGGATCCCGAGGACGCGGCGCGGCGTATCACACCAAAGACCAAGGCGATAATCCCGGTGCATCTGGGCGGGCAACCTTGCGATATGGATGAGATCCAAGCACTTGCGCGAGCGCATCACCTGCGAGTCGTCGAAGACGCCGCGCACGCGCTCCCTTCGGAGTACCGGGGAAAACGAGTGGGACAGATCAGTGAGTTTACGTGCTTCAGTTTTTATGCGACCAAGACGCTGACAACCGGCGAGGGTGGAATGATAACCACCGATAACCCCGAGGCTGCCGAGCGCATGCGCCTAATGCGCCTGCATGGGATTGAGCGTGACGCCTGGAGGCGTTATCGCGGGGATGGTTCCTGGTTCTATGAAGTGTTGGAAGCAGGATTCAAGTACAACTTAACGGATTTTCAATCGGCCATGGGCTTGGTGCAACTGGCGAAGTCTGATTCCATGAGGCTGGCTCGAGAAGCTATCGCGCAACGTTACACTGATGCTTTTTCTTCCCGCGAGGAACTCGTCATCCCGACGGTCCGCGAAGATCGCAGCACTTCTTGGCATCTCTATATCCTGCGCCTTCGCTTAGACCGTTTGAAAAAGGATCGTAACAGTTTTATTGAGGCATTGCAGCGTCACGGCGTCACATGCAGCGTTCACTTCATTCCTTTGCACCTGCAGCCCTACTACCAACGCGCCCATGGCTATCAGCCTGGGGATTTTCCACGTGCTGAAAGGGAATATTATTCGTGTCTGTCGCTGCCCATCTATCCTGGTATGACGGGATTAGAAATCAATCAGGTCATTGGCACAGTACTAAATACGGCGGCGGAGTTTAGAATTGTTCGCGCGGTTTCAGTCCATGTCAATCCAAGTGCTTGATCAAGTGAAGGGCCAGGGTCCACCGGAGCGCAATTCCGAGCAACGCTCGGCGTTCGCAAATGGTTTTTATGCAAATTATGGCAAACGCGCATTAGATGTCTTGGCAGCGACCGCAGGCCTGATTGTGTTTTCCCCGGTGCTCGCGATCGCGGCTTGCTGTATCAAGTTGACCTCGCGCGGCCCGGCGTTCTATCGCCAAGTTCGAATTGGTAAGGGCGGTCGACCGTTTCAAATTCTGAAGTTTCGTTCCATGACGATGCAGACGTCGAACAAGGGCTTGAAGATTACAGTTGCCGGGGATTCGAGAGTGACTCCTGTCGGAAGTTTTCTTCGACGCTATAAAGTCGACGAGTTACCCCAGCTCTGGAATGTAGTCCGGGGAGATATGAGTCTCGTGGGCCCGAGGCCCGAGGTGCCTTTCTATATTGAAGCGTACACGCGAGAACAACGCATGGTGCTGTCTGTTCGGCCCGGAATCACGGACACTGCGAGTCTCGCTTATCGCCATGAAGAAGAGATCCTAGCTAATCAAGGCGATCCCGAGCAGTTTTATCGTACACAGATTCTGCCCGATAAACTGGCACGCAACAAAGCTTATCTTGAAGAGATCACGCTCCAGAACGATATTCGCATCATTGTGAAAACCATTTCCTCCTCTTTTGTGCTTGCAGAAAAAACAGGAGCGAGACGCGCGCTCTAGGTAAGTCTAACAAATCGATTAAAGGTGCACTCTAGCAAGAGGATTGCAACCGGATGCCCCAGGGCCCGGTTGTCCGCAGCTTCTTGTAAGTAAGGGAGACACGTTGAGGTCTATAATTCGCAAGTACCTTATCAGACTGCCGTTGGTGTTGTTCCGTCAGCGACCAGTATTTATCTCCGTTGTCCAAGCGATGCTCGTGACTGTGTCCCTTGTCATGTCATGGTTGCTGCGCTTTGATTTTTCCTTACCCTATCGCCGTATCTTGCTAACCTCTGGTCTGCTGCTTGTAGTCGTCCGGCTGATCACTCTACGCTTATTCAACCTTAATCATGGCTGGTGGCACTTCGCAAGTGTGAGTGATGCGATAAACATCCTGAAAGCCGTGGCGGTTGGATCTGTCGCCTTTTTTGCGGTGAACCGTTATCTTTTCGATGCGGTTGCCTTCCCCCGCTCCGTTTACTTCTTGGAAGCTGTTCTTACGGCGTGCTTTCTCGCGGGTGCGCGGCTTGGTTCACGCGTTCTAGTAGAGTCTGTTCGGCGCGACTCCTCTCGTTCGAAACGAGTAATGGTCGTTGGAGCAGGCTTTGCTGCTCAGATGGTCATCCGGGAGCTTGCGCGGCCCAATAGCGGCTATGCGGCAGTCGGTTGCGTGGATGATGATCGATCTAAAATCGGTGTCCACATTCAGGGAGTGCCAGTCCTGGGTACTATCGAGGAATTAGAAATTCTCGTTGAGGATAATCCTGCTGAAGAAATCCTAATTGCTATTCCCTCCGCCTCCGGCAAACAGATGCGGCGCATTACGGATGCTTGCCAAAAGGCGAAATTGCCTTTCAAGACTGTGCCTACGCTGAGCGACATAATTCGCGGTGAAGCTAGCATTAATCAATTCCGCGAAGTACGCCTTGAAGATCTGCTTGGGAGAGAGACTGTCCAAATCGATCTTGAGGCCGTCCGCAGCCAGATCGCCGCCCGGACTATTATCGTAACAGGAGCCGCTGGCTCAATCGGGTCCGAACTGTGCCGTCAGATCCTGGATTACAGCCCTGCCCGACTTATCTGTTTGGATCAAAGCGAAACGGGGCTGTTCTATCTCAGGTTGGAACTTGACAGACACCAGAATGGGGCCCAGGTGACTTTTTGCGTTGCCGATGTGACCGATTGTGAGCGCATACGCCGCCTCTGGTCGGAAGTCAGACCGGAGATTATCTTCCATGCCGCCGCGTACAAGCATGTGCCTATGATGGAATCCAATGTTCAGGAGGCGGTTAAGAACAACGTGCTTGGCTTGTTGGGCCTGCTGGGATTGGCTGATGAGGCAGGCTGCAAGAATTTTGTATTGATCTCCTCCGACAAGGCTGTCAATCCAACAAACATAATGGGTGCAACGAAACGAACGTGCGAATTGATCCTGTCATCTCGGCCACAAAATGGGATGCGTTGTGTGTCGGTAAGGTTCGGAAATGTACTGGGGTCAAACGGGAGCGTGGTTCCCGTCCTGACTCAACAGCTTCATAACCGTGAGCCGTTGACAGTCACGCACCCGGACATCAAGCGCTTCTTCATGACTACGCGTGAGGCCGTGGCGTTGGTCTTACAAGCCTTTGTAATTGGGAAGCACGGTGACATTCTTGTCTTGGACATGGGCGAGCAGGTCAAGATTGTAGACTTGGCGCGCACTCTCATCCGGCTTTCTGGCAAATCTGAACGCGATGTAGAGATCCGATTCACGGGTTTGCGCGAGGGAGAAAAACTCAGCGAGGAACTTTTTTATAAGAGCGAAGAAGTCATTCCCACCTCTTGTGAAAAGATCAAACGGACAAAAGGACCGTTGAAAGACTGGCAGGAATTGTCTCGTCAATTGGAGGAGCTCCGGACATCGATGTGCGTCGATGGCGCGGCGCCGGTCCGAGCCAAAATGAAGGAAATTGTACCGGAGTATTTCCTTCAATCCGACAACTCAAGTCAGACTCGTGATGATTCTTTTGCAGAGCGCCGATTCCAGGCAGTGGCTGGCCACGATTAACCTGTCCTCTCGTCAGGGTGGCCGAAATTCTTGTGATATTTTCCGCCTAGTGCAAATGATCTGGAATTCGAAGTTTAGTCTATTTACCGCATTGCAGGATTGTAGACACGCTGAGGGAATTGGGTCGTGCGAACAGCTGTATCTAATCAAATCTCAGAGAATCACTTTCAGGAGATCAAAATGAAGGGTGTTGTGCTAGCAGGTGGGACCGGGAGCCGTCTCAGTCCACTCACGCGCGTCACGAATAAACATCTTCTGCCAATCTACGACAAGCCCATGATCTATTACCCGCTACAGACCCTCGTTGAAGCCGGAGTCCAGGACATCCTGATCGTGACTGGGGGCAACAACGCGGGGGACTTTCTGCGGCTCCTGCGCAACGGGAAAGACTTCGGACTGAAGCAACTCAGCTTTGCCTATCAGGAAGGCGAAGGTGGCATCGCGGATGCGTTGCGGCTGGCGGAACACTTCGCCGCGGGCGAAAAGATCTGCGTGGTCCTGGGCGACAACATTCTGGAGAACAACGTACGGGGGGCGCGGGAAAAATTCGAACGGCAGCAGGACGGCGCGCTGATCCTGCTGAAGGAAGTGCGGGACCCGGAGCGCTTCGGAGTGCCGGTGTTCGAGGGCAGGCGCATCGTGCGGATCGAGGAAAAGCCCAAGCTTCCGTGCTCGCCCTACGCGGTCATCGGCGTGTATTTCTACGACGGAACGGTGTTCGACCGGGTGCGGACGCTCAAGCCTTCGGGGCGCGGGGAGTTCGAAATCACTGACGTCAATAATTCGTATATTATCGAAGGACAGCTCAGTCACGAAATCATCGACGGCGGGTGGACGGACGCGGGAACGTTCGAATCACTCTGGCGCGCCACGAAGATGGTACGGGAGAAAGTATTGCTCGCAGAGGAGCTGAGGCTGGCTGTAACATCGGCGCGATAAGAGAAAAAAAGTTTCACTGCCAGCCGATCGACACGGCACAGGCCACGACTTTGACAGACTCAAGAGAAACGGCAGAGGTCATGATTCAGGAGGCCCGATGAGGGTTTTTGTCACCGGCGGCGCCGGATTTATTGGGTCCAACTTTATTCGATACCTCCTCGAGACCTGGAAGGATTTTTCGATCGTCAACTATGACAAGCTCACTTACGCGGGAAATCTCGCAAATCTTGAATCAGTAGCGGGCAATCCCAATTATGAATTTGTGAAGGGCGACATTTGTGATGCGGCTGCCGTAGAAACAGCGATGCGTAGTTGTGATGCCGTTATTCACTTCGCCGCAGAGTCACACGTCGACAGAAGTATCTATGAGCCTGCTCCAGTAATTCAGACCAACGTCACCGGCACTTTCGTTCTGCTCGAAGTGGCACGTAAAATCTCTATATCACGCTTTGTGCATGTTTCCACTGACGAAGTGTATGGGGACATTCCATCAGAGGTCTTCGCCGATGAACATTTTCCCCTGCAACCGAGCAGTCCGTACTCCGCATCGAAGGCCGCCTCTGATCTTTTGGTTCGGTCGTATGTCCGTACTTATAGGTTTCCCGCGGTAATCACACGGTCGTCGAACAACTACGGCCCATATCAGTTCCCCGAAAAGTTTTTGCCCCTTATGATCACAAATGCCCTCAGCGACAAGGCTCTTCCTGTTTACGGCGACGGCAAGCAGCAACGGGATTGGCTGCATGTCGAGGACAACTGCCGGGGGATTCTTTCGGTCCTGGAGAAGGGCAAAATTGGAGAGGTTTACAACATTGGCGGACTAGATCTCGATGAAAACCTAACATTGGTGCGACGCATCCTTCATCTGACCGGGAGACCAGAAAGTTTAGTGTCCTATGTGGAGGACCGCCCGGGTCACGACCGTCGTTATGCTCTGAACTGCAGGAAAATAGAAACCGAGCTAGGCTGGAGCCCAACGATTTCTCTGGAAGATGGCCTCCGCCGGACCATTGACTGGTATAAGAATAATTGGCAATGGGTTGCAGGTGTTCGCAGTCGCGAGTACCTCTCCTATTACGATAAGTACTACGAAAATCGTGAGAGTTCTCTTCGTGCGATTGCCCGAGCCGGATCGGTAGCTTCGGATTGATTTGTCCAACGCGTGACTTTCGGACTTTGTTGCAAATGTGCGAACAAGCGAGCATCGGAATTAATGCAACGAATCGAGACATCCCTTCCTGGTGTGTTTGAGCTGCGACCGGTCATCCTTCGCGACACACGCGGCTTTTTCATCGAAACCTACCACAAAGCGAAGTTCGCTGACCTTGGCATTGCGGATGCCTTCGTTCAAGACAACCATTCGCGTTCTATCAAGGGGACACTCCGCGGTCTTCACTACCAACTTCGTCGCCCACAGGCGAAACTCTGCCGTGTCGTGGAAGGCGAAGCGCTGGACGTTGCAGTTGACATTCGAGTCGGCTCACCTACCTTCGGAAAATGGACAAGCGTGCTTCTTTCCGCGAAAGAGCAAAATCAGATTTATGTTCCGATTGGGTTCGCGCACGGGTTCCTAACGCTCACGGATACTGTTCATTTCCTGTACAAATGCAGCGACTACTACGTACCAGCAGACGAGCATGGCATCGTCTGGAATGATTCAGACCTAAAAATACGCTGGGGCGTGAGCGCGCCGATTGTTTCGGAGAAAGACGCAAAGTATCCCACCCTCGCTCAAGTTCCTGCCGAACTTCTACCTGGGAATCTGGCGGAATGAAACCCGCAATCTTGCTGATCGGAAAGAACGGCCAAGTTGGTGGGGAACTCTTGCGTCTCTTGCCCCAACTGGGCGAAGTGGTTGCGCTCGGCCACGATCAATTGGATCTTTCGAACCCTTCTGACATTTGCCACACAATACGAGAAGTTCGGCCGCAACTTATCGTCAATGCTGCCGCATATACCGCTGTTGACCAAGCGGAAACAGACGAAACGGCGGCGCAAGCCGTCAACGCGGAAGCCCCCGGACTGATGGCCGAGGAAGCCAAGAAGGTTGGTGCAGTTCTGGTCCACTACTCGACCGACTACGTGTTCGACGGGACGAAGAAATTACCCTACGATGAGGCAGATTCCGCAAATCCGATCAACGTTTACGGAAAGACTAAATTTGCCGGTGAACAGGCTATTCGCGGTTCAGGTGCGACACACCTGATATTTCGGACGTCCTGGATCTATGCCACGCGGGGGCGCAATTTTCTCCTGACGATTTTGCGCCTCGCAACCGAACGGGAAGAATTAAGAATCGTATCTGATCAGGTTGGAGCGCCAACCTGCGCTTCAGATGTGGCGGCCATAACGACCAAAATCCTGACCAGCAAATGTGAGAGGAATGACCGCGGTTTTGGTTTTTCCGACGTCAGTGGAACCTACCATATGAGCGCGGCAGGTCAAACGACATGGTATGACTTCGCCAAAACCATACTTGAGGAAGCAAAGGCCACATCACACACTCCAGAGTGGCTCGCTGTGACTACCAAGGAACGCCCGTTGATTGCACGAAATGTTATCCCCATTTCCACGAAAGAATTTGGATCCCCCACGCAGCGCCCGGCCTATTCGATTCTTTCGAACACCCGCCTGATTCAAACTTTCGGCATCGCACTGCCAGACTGGCATGCTCAACTGGAACGCTGTTTCGTTTCCAAAGGTATCGTGGCCAGTCGTAGCGCTGACTAGATTCGGTTCACGCCGTCCGTCTCTGCAAATGTCTTTCTCCCCGTGGAGTTTCCGATCCTCCGCAAGACCTGCTAAATAGCGTTCCACTTTTTCCTGGCACTTCCTTCCGCACAGCCGTCTTTGGTCTGACCCCGTTTCATCTACCGACGCTTATGAGAGTCGGTTGGTTTTTGATCTCCCGTTCTCTTACAAAATATCTGTGTGGCTACTTACACAAGCCTATCTTGGAGGATAATTTCCACTATCCGCTCGGCGGCATGGCCATCCCAGAGTGCCGGCGTTTGGCCCCTCTTACCGTCTCCTCGGAGAATCTGCTCAGTAGCCGCCTCGATTTTGGAAGGGTTTGTTCCTACGATTACATTTGTGCCCCGGGAGACTGTGACCGGGCGCTCAGTGTTCTCGCGCAGCGTCAAGCAAGGAACCCCGAGAGCCGTGGTTTCTTCCTGGATGCCGCCCGAGTCGGTCAAAGCCAGGGTTGCCTTGCTGAGTAGGCAGAGAAAATCGAGATATCCCAGTGGCTGAATGAGGCGGAGTTGCGGGTGGTGTTTGATGCCGCTCTGGCTGAGGCGCTGCTGAGTGCGCGGATGCACGGGGAACACAATAGGCACCTGCTGTGCAATCGCATCCATAGCGCCGAGGATCTCAGCAAGTTTTTCCGAAGAATCAACGTTCGAAGGGCGGTGAAGCGTCAGAACGCCAAAGGATTGCCAACATTTACCATTGCGGAGTCCGAGCTCATCACCGATGCGAGACTGTTGGGCGAGGGGAAGGAATTGAAGGAGCGAGTCAATCATGACGTTCCCCACGAGATGAATAAATTCGCGGGGTCGTCCCTCTCTGAGCAAATTATCGACCGCGTCATCTTCCGTGGCAAAAAGATATTTGGCTAAAGCATCCGTAAGAACTCGATTTATTTCTTCTGGCATGGAGCGATCAAAGCTACGCAGGCCAGCTTCCACGTGGGCCACAGGGATTCCCAGTTTGACAGCCGCCAAGGATACGGCAATTGTAGAATTAACGTCCCCCACCACTAGGACGAGATCGGGTTGCTGTCTGAGAAGGATAGGCTCAATGCGCTTAAGAATTTCTGCAGTTTGTTCTGCGTGAGTACCGGAACCAACGCCAAGATTCATGTGTGGTTCGGGGATGCCCATCTGACGAAAGAAGATCTTCGAAAGGTTTTCGTCGTAATGCTGACCAGTATGGATGAGTAAGGGCTCGATCTGTGGATGACGTTGCATCTCACGAATGAGCGGAGCAATTTTGGGAAGATTTGGACGTGCCCCAACAATATTAATGATTCTATGGCGTCCAATCATGAATTATCCTTTTTACCGCCTAAAAAGTATAACATCTCCGATTTCCGATTAAGGGTATGACAGGCAAAGTTTCGCGGCCCGAGAGAGATCTCCCGTTATAAATCAATTGATCGGCCCCGGTACTCCTGTTCCACACCGAGCGCAAGTCTCTGGCAAAATCTAGCACTCAAGGAAGTGAGATTTGCCGTGCAGGGTGTGCTCAAGGCGCCGCGGTCGGACAGAAGCAGAGTTGTTTCTACTGGCGCCCTCCGTGACATTTGCCATGACAGCTGGCGCAAAGCGTAATCAAGTTGTCCATCACATCGTCACCGAGTCGGCTCCTGGGTTTCATGTGATGGACCTCCAGGCCTTCCATGCAACCGCACGCTTGGCACCGCCAGCCATCTCGCTCGAGCACGCGTGTCCGGAGGATCGCGTACTCTT
>WNGM01007995.1_pt1 | contig 21021 bp, 18 predicted proteins | sample 5400571 | NCBI WGS metagenome assembly WNGM01 (sample SAMN13153378, study PRJNA577476) | soil metagenome | isolation source: 100 cm soil or saprolite under Garry oak tree replicate 2 | place: USA:California | collected 2016-06-15 | reverse complement strand
CATGATCGGTGATCATCACGGCCGGACGGTCAAAGAGCAACCCCGCTGGTCAGAGCCGTGGACGAGATTCCCGGCACGCACAGCGGTTCGCCATCTCGAGGCTTGACATATGCCGAGATCGGAATATGATCGACCAGTGGCCCGCGCTTCCACGACGTCGGATGTCTTCAACGCCATTGCCGATATGCATCGGCGCGAAGTCCTGGGAGCAATGCTTGAAACCTGTGGATCTGCCGGGAAGGGCATGAAGGAGGGTGCGCCTTCCCGGATGATCGAGTCGTAGAGGTCATCAAGCAATGGCCGGCGCCGCAAACGCTGGCCGGGAAGGCACACCCATGCTCACGATAGTCCCTGACCTGTCCGGCCGCGCCGCGGGTCAATGACAAGCGCGCCGACCCGGGCACGGGCGAGCGGATCCGGTTCTCCTCGGCGATCTTGCCGCCGTGGGCGCGCAAGACCCCGCAGCTGGCCGAGGTGCTGCCGCTGCTGTACCTGCACGGCCTGTCCTCAGGCGACTTCGTGCCGCCAGGGCGGCCTCGGCATCGCCGGTGCGAAGGATCGGCGTGATCTGCTCGTCCACAACACCATCGTGGCAGACGAAGGCGCCGACGACGCTAGTGCCAGACGCTCGCCAATGCCGCCGACGGAGCGGTCGTGCCGGGCGGGATAGTCAACGGGTCACCAGACAGAACGGGTGGCCGGCAGGATCTTGGTACACGCGCCACTGAACCAGCTGTCCGCCAGGCCCCGGCCGCGGCGAGACATGCTCGCCGATGAAGATGGCGCCTGCTGCGACTACACGCTCATGGCCAGCGGCGAGGTCGCCGACCACGACGTCGAAATGCACGAGAGGGGCCGCGCCGGACCGCGCCGCGGAATCGTCCCCGGTGCCCTGGAAGGACAGCCGCTGGCCGTGCGGCGGCGGCTCCAGGGTGACCCAGCCGGGATACCGCTCCACCGGCATCCCGCCCAGCAGCCCTGCCCAGAAACGAGCCAGGCGCCACGGATCAGATGTGTCCATCACGATCTCGCGGATCCAGCCGATCACGCTAACGCCCTCATCACCCACCCGGCCATGATGACTGACCAGGCCCAGACCGCCTGCGCCATAGGCACATCCGGTCATGCCGCTGCGGGCGCGCGCCAGGTCGGGGGCGGTCTCGCCGATGGCGGCGCGTCGCTTCCGAACGCCGCCGCCGAGCAGGACCGGGGCGATGAGGGGTGCCGGTAAGGAAGCTGTCACCAGCCGCAAACCGGGGTGATCTTCATAGGGGTATTTGTAAGAACCGTGCGCTCAAGTGCCAAATAGTGGATCATGCTGGCGGGCCGTGAGCCTTGAAGATCTCAGCTGGACAAATTCGATGACCGCTGCCGGCTGTCCCTCTGAGTCGAGCACCGAGAAGCGCTGACCCGGTTCCGGGACGGGTTCACCGGCACGCTCGTGGATTTGCAGCAACCCAGTCAGGGCGGTCTTCTCTCCAGCGAGTATGGCGGCCACCCGCTGTCTCTTTCTGGTCCGGGAAAGGCGAGTTCAAGTACGGGCAGGTCGTCAGATGCCATGGCGTGAACCTATCCCCTCACGCATCGCGGATCCGCTGAGAGCCGTGCCGCCCGCCTGAAACGCAGCCTTGCAGCTTTGCGCAGTCTGCCGCTGGTGAGCCAGTGACCGGTGAGCAGCGCGGACCGCTCACATGCCAGAGGCCGGCTCGAGATTGCGCAGTCACGATCGACGGCTGAGGATGGCTACGGCTGAGGATGGCTGCTGGCGTCTCACAGCCGCTCCTGGTTGTCCGAGCCCTACCAGGGCTTGCAAGGAAAGGTGGGATATGCGTACGCAGGTGAGCATGGCCCGGGTGGACCGGCCCTGGCACCGGCCTGGGGCGCTGTGGTACGCGCTCCGCCGGCTGCCGGGGCTGCTGCACCCGCCCGTGGATGTTTACGAACCCGCCACAGGTTCGCTGTCTATGCTGCGGGATCTTCCGGTGGTGGTGCGCGACGGCACGACCTTGCGGGTGAACGTGGTCCTGCCGGCCGGCGGCGGGCGGTTCCCGGTGCTGCTGTGCGCTCACCCGTACGGTAAGGACAACCTGCCGGCCCGGCGCGGCCGCGGCTGGCGGGTGAACGTTCAGTACCGGGTGCTGCGGCAGACGGGCCCGGTGCGCTTTTCCGCCCTGACGGGATGGGAGGCACCCGACCCGGCCTGGTGGGCGGCCCAGGGCTACGCGGTGGCCAGCTGCGACCTGCGCGGTGCCGGCACGTCGGAGGGTGAGGCTAGCTTGTTTTCTGATCAGGAAGGCGAGGATGTCTATGACCTGATCGAGTGGGCCGCGGCGCAGCCGTGGAGCACCGGCGCCATCGGCATGCTGGGCGTGTCCTACCTGGCGATCTCGCAGTGGAAGGCCGCGGCGCTGCGGCCGCCGAGCCTGCAGGCGATCTGCCCGTGGGAGGGGTTCACCGACGCCTACCGGGACCTGGCCCGCCCGGGCGGCATCGCAGAGGACGGCTTCACCCGGCTGTGGAGGCTCGCGCTGCGGCGGGTGCGGCAGCGCTACCGGCTCACCGAGCAGCAGCGCCGCCATCCGCTGCGCGGTCAGTGGTGGCGCGGGCTGGTCCCGGCACTGGAGAAAATCACCGTGCCCGCGCTGATCTGCGGCAGCTTTTCCGACAACAACCTGCACAGCCGCGGCTCATTCCGCGGCTGGGAGCACATCTCCGGCACCGAGAAGTTCCTCTACACCCACCGCGGCGGCAAGTGGGCCACCTTCTATTCCCCCGAAGCCCGCGCCGCGCAACTGCGGTTCTTCGACCGTTACCTGCGCGGCCGCGATGTTCCGGCACCGCCGCGGGTGCGGCTCGAAGTCCGCGAAAGCCGCGACGTCATCACCAGCGTGCGCGGCGAGGACAGCTGGCCGCTGGAGCGCACGCAGTGGAGGCCGCTTTACCTCACCGGCGCCGGGCTCGCAACCGCGCCACCGTCAGCGGCCGGCCAGATCACCTTCGGCACGCGCTCACAGGGCGCGCGCTGGGAATGGACCATCGCCGCCGACACCGAAATAACTGGGCCGATGGCCCTGAGGCTCTGGGTGGAAGCGCACGGCGCCGACGACGTCGACCTGTTCGCCGGCGTAGAGAAATGGCGCGGGGATACCTACGTCCCCTTCGAGGGCTCCTACGGCTTCGGCCGCGACCGCATCGCCACCGGCTGGCTGAAAGCCTCCCTGCGCTCCCTCGACGAGCACAGCTCGCGGCCCTTCGACCCGGTACCTGCCCTCAGCCACCGTCAGCCGCTGGCGCCGGGGCAGGTCGTCCAGGCTGATATAGCCCTCGGCCCGTCTGCGACCTTCTTCGAGGCCGGAGAGACACTGCGACTGGTCGTCGCCGGGCGCTGGCTCTGGCCACGCAACCCGCTCACCGGGCAATTCCCGGCCGCCTACCAGAAAGGCCCGAAAGGCAGATGCACCCTGTACTGGGGCCCGCAACACCAGGCCCGCCTGCTCGTCCCCATCACTCCCTGACCGAAGCGCTACAGCCCAGGGTGCGCTTGCATCTGCTGTGACCGTGCCGGTCAATGGCACAGAATGTCCTGAGCTGCATGGTGCGGTCGGGCAACAAGAAGTGCGCCCCGGCGCGTCGCAGATGGGTGGTCCTGACTACGCGCCGCGGCGTCGATCGCCATGACCCACTGCGCCGTACATCGCTGCACGCCGTTCGGCGGGTCGTAGCTGAGCCCCGGGGCCGGGCGCAGCGGCGCAGATCAGGCGGCCACGGGGCGCTCGAAAATTGTCGGGCAATCACTGACCGTGATGCACTGATAGGAAGACGAAGCACCGGATTGCCGATTCGGGCGCCCACGTCGGGGGCGCGAGATGGCCGCGAGGCTGCACGATATGCGCGGTGGATGCTGCCCGCTTTCTATCCAGGACGACGGCGCGGCGCTCGGTAGACGAGGAAGAGGCCTGCGGGATCACTGCATGATTATTCAGCGGCAGGGGATCATCATGTGTGGCCTGGTACGGCGTTTGATCGGCCTCTCGCGGCGTGCGTGCTGGCCGCGGCTGCCGCCCGTAAGGGGATCCCCCGCTGGGACACCGGCCGGGCGCCGCACCCCCTCTGGCTGGCTGACCCTCCGGCACCGCAGTGATCGCCAACCAGGGGTCAGTGTTCGGCGTTCAGACCCCGACCACATTTACCCCCCTCCCCCCGCGCACCCAGCGCCTATTCCTCCGTCACGACGGAACGTACTACCGGCTGCCCGCCTGGTAGGGCCCGCGCCGCCCCGGGCTGCGGCCCCAACCCAGAACGGGGCTGCGGCCCTCGGCGCGACGTGGGATGGCTGGTCCTCCCCCGTCTTCCCGCAGGCGCTGATCCCAGGTGAGCGGCACTCCAGACAAGCACTCACGCTGCCGACGCCGCCGACCATGTACGCCTCCTGCGCTACCCGCCGCAGTGAACGCATCGGGCTGCTCAGCGCCGCGCACGCAGAACCGAACAATATGCGCGCCCCAACGGCACAGATTGAACCCCGACCCAGCGCGCCGAGCATCGATCTGTATTGACGTCGGCCTGATGGCGCGGAGGCAGGGGACGCTCGCACCCCTCGCTCAGGGCGGTGCGTAGGGCCGTGCGAGGCTGACCGCTGGCCGATGCCGCTTTGGTGGGTGGAGTTGGCAATCCAGGCTCGGGATCAAGAGGTTGCCCGGTGGAGCCGCAGGCGGGAGAGTGCGTCGAAGCCGAAGAGTGCCGCCTCTGATGGTTGTCGGCACTTGCCTGTCGGTGGCCTCCGGTAGCGTCAGCGCACTCAGTCAGCCGCCGACGCGAAACCCGGGAGCCCCCCTGTGGTCGACGAAGACGAGCTCATCGAGGACTGGACGCTGGTCGGCGAGGAACTGGCCGAGGTCCCGGGAAGCGCGGGCCCACGCGGCTCGCCTTCGCGTTACTGCTGAAGTTCTACACCCGCCGCGGCCGGTTCCCCCGCGGCCGCGGGGAGCTTCCCGACGAGGCTGTCGCCTACGTTGCCCGCCAGGTGAAGGTGCCCGCCGCCGACCTTGGGCTGTATGAGTGGTCCGGGCGGACGTTCGAGTGCCACCGCGCCCAGATCCGCACGTTCCTGGGTTTCCGGGAGTGCACGGTAGCCGACGCCGACAAGCTCACTGCCTGGCTGGCCGAGCATGTCTGCTGCAAGGAGCGCCGTCCCGAGCGGGTGCGCGAGCAGTTCCTGGAGCACTGCGGAGGCGAGCGGATCGAGCCGCCGACCGCGAGCCGGGTCGGCCGGATCATCGGTTCCGCGATGCGGCAGGCAGAGCAGACCCTGACCTTGCGGATCTCCGCTCGGATCCCGCCGGATGCAACAGCGCGCATGGCCGCGCTCATCGCCGATGCCAGCGACGATCCCGAGCAGGGCGACGGCCAGGACGGCCCGGAGGTGCTCGCCGTCATCAAGGCCGATCCGGGCAACGTGAGCCTGAAGACCACCCGGCAGGAGATCGCCAAGCTGACGGCGATCCGGGCCACCGGGCTGCCCGCGGGACTGTTCGGCGGCATCGCGCCGAAGGTGCTGGCGGCCTGGCGTGCCCGCGCCGCGGCCGAGGCCCCCAGCCACCTGCGGGCACACCCGGAGGAGATCAGGCTGACTCTGCTTGCGGCCCTGCTGTACTGCCGGGAGCGGGAGATCACCGACACGCTGGTGGACCTGCTCATCGCCACGGTGCGCCGGATCAATGCCCGCGCCGAGAAGAAAGTCGTCGACGAGCTCGTCTCTGACCTCAAGCGGGTCTCCGGCAAGGAGAGCATCCTGTTCGGGATCACCGCGGCGGCCATCGAGGCGCCCGGCGGCGTGGTACGCGACGTGATCTACCCTGCGGCAGGCGGCGAGCAGACCCTGCTCGACCTGCTGCGCGAGTACAGGGCGAAGGGGTCAAGCTTCCGCCAGCACAAGCAGCGGGTATTCAAGGCGTCCTACACCAGCCACTACCGGCACGGCCTGGTCGAGCTGATCCAGGCCCTGGACTTCCACTCCGCGAACACGGCCCACCGGCCGGTGATCGAGGCCCTGGAGCTGATCAAGCGGTACGGCAGCCAGGCCACCAACGCAGTCCAGTACTACGGGCCAGGCGAGCGGGTGCCGGTCGACGGCGTCATCCCGGCCGACCTGCAGGAGCTGCTGTACCGCGCCGACAAGCGGGGACGCCAGCGCATCCAGCGCACCGTGTACGAGTGCGGAGTGTTCCAGACACTGCGGGACAAGCTGCGGTGCAAGGAAATCTGGGTGACCTGCGCCGACCGGTGGCGCAACCCCGACGAGGACCTGCCCGCCGATTTCGAGGCCAGCCGGGCCCAGAACTACGCCGCGCTCCGCAAGCCACTTGACCCCGCCAGGTTCACCAGCGACCTGCGCGAGGAGATGCACGCCGAACTCGCCGCGCTGAACGACGCCCTGCCGGACCTGGACTGGCTGCAGATCATCCACCGCAAGAGCGGGGCGATCACCCTCACCCCGCTCGATGCAGCTCCGGAGCCGCGCAACCTGCGCCGCCTCAAGGCCGCGGTCAAGGCCCGCTGGGGCACAGTGCCGCTGCTGGACATGCTGACCGAGACCGCGCTGCGCACCGGCTGCCTGAACGCCTTCACCTCGCTCGGCACCCGGGAGCACATCGACCCCGCGGTGCTATTCGAGCGGCTGCTGCTGGTCACCTACGCCTACGGCACCAACACCGGAATCCGGGCCGTGGCCGCAGGCGACCAGCCCCACAGCGAGGATGACCTGCGCTATGTCCGGCGCCGCTACTTCACCGCCGCCGCGTGCCGGGAAGCTACCCGGGCGATCGCCAACGCCACCTTCGCCGCCCGGCAGAGCTGGCTGTGGGGCGAGGGCACCACCGCGGTCGCCTCCGACTCCACCCACTTCCGGGCCTACGACCAGAACATCTTCACCGAGTGGCATTCCCGCTACCGGCACGGCAAGCGCGGCGTCCTCATCTACTGGACCGTGGAGACCGCCGGGTCGATGGCCGTGCACTCCCAGCTGATCTCCTGCTCGGCCTCGGAGGTGCACGCCATGGTCGAAGGCGCGATGCAGCACGGCACCGACATGCACCTGGAATCCAACTCGACCGACACCCACGGCCATTCGTTCATCGGGTTCGGCATCACCCGGCTGCTGGACTTCGACCTGCTGCCCCGCATCAAGCAGATCAACCACGTCAAGCTGTACCGGCCGAAGACTGGCGAGCCGGACGCCTACCCTCTCCTGCAGCCAGCGCTGACCCGCCCGGTCCGCTGGGACCTCATCGAGCACCAGTACGACCTGGTGGTCAAGTACGCCACCGCGATCCGGCTCGGCACCGCCTCCACCGAAGCGATCCTGCGCCGCTTCACCAAGGACGTCACCCACCCCGCCTACGCCGCGATGCTTTAAGTCGGCCGGGCACAGCGGACCATCTTCGCCGCCCGGTACCTGCGCGACCGCGACCTGCAACAGGAGAATCAACGCAGGGCTCAACGTCGTGGAGAACTACAACGGCGTCCAGGACTACATCCACTTCGGCAAGAGCGGCGAGCTGGCCTCCAACCGGCGCGAGGAACAAGAACTATCCATGCTCTGCCTGCAGATCCTGCAAAGCAGCCTCGGGTTCGTGAACACGCTGATGATCCAGGACACACTCGCCGAGCCGGAATGGGCCGACGTCCTCGGCGACGCCGACCGGCGCGGCCTCACCCCGCTCTTCCACACCAACATGACGCCCTACGGCGACATCCAGCTGAACATGGGCCGCCGCCTCGCCCTCACCGACCAGGCCGCACGCGGCGAGGAAGCCGGCCAGCAATGACTGCGCCAGCCGGACGGACGCCAGCCAGGCGCAAGGCCCGCCAGCTCGCCCGACACCTGCGCGGCGAGCGGCCCGACTACGCCTACCTCAAAGAGGTCTCCCGGCACCTGCGCGCCGAACTCGGCGTCGACGTCGCCAAAGCGCCGAAGAAACTTCCCTACGTGCCCACCGAGGACGAGATCCGCCGCTACTACCAGACGGTCTGGACAGCCCGCCGTGGCGGCGACATCGTGCTCATCAAGACCCTGCTCTACACCGGCGTGCGGGTCGCCGAACTCGTCCAGATCCGCCTCACCGACGTCTACCTCGACGCCTGCCGCATCCGGATCACCCAGGGCAAAGGCGCCAAAGACCGCTACGTGCCATTCCCCGCCACGTTCAAGGAGACCCTGGCCCTGCACATCAGCGCCGCCCAGGGCAAAGGCGCGATCTTCCTGTTCGAGTCCTCATGGAAGAAGCCATACTGTTCACCTGGCTGAAAACCCAGGGCATCGACGACGCGCTCATCCAGCCCTACTCCGGCCACGCGTCCCGCACCTCGCTGGAGATCTACAGCCGCCTCGCCCTCACCGACGCTCAGCACACCTACGACACCGTCATCGGCCGGTTCCCCGTATGAAGATCACCCCGGTTTACTTCCTTACCGACACCCCATCTCCCCTGGGCTGAAAGGCGGAGGCGGGCTTGCCTGCCGGCGCAGGCATCACGCGCATGCCCGGCCCACGTCGTGATCGCCACTCCCCCGGCGGCCGGGCACCTTTAGATTATCCAAACCGAGAATGTTGTCAGAGATGATATCGGGCTGTTAAGGTCGGCGCGTGGTGGGTTCCGCGGACTTGCTGCTGCACCCGGTCCGGCTCCGGATCGTGCAGGCGTTCCTGGGCGAGCGGGCGCTCACCACGACGGAACTGAGCGCGGAGCTTTCCGACATACCCCCGGCCAGCCTGTACCGCCAGGTGGCCCGCCTGGTCAGCGCGGGCGTGCTCCAGGTGGTGGCCGAGCGCCGGGTGCGCGGCGCGCTGGAGCGGACCTACATGCTCCGCCTGGCCGCCGCGAGCATCGGGCCGGACGAGGTCGCCTCGATGAGCGCCGAGGACCACCGCCAGGCGTTCATGGCCTTCGTCGCCGCGCTCCTCGCCGACGCCGACCGGTACCTGGAACGCGGTGACGTCGACCCGCTGCGGGACGGGGTGAGCTACCGGCTGGCCGGCCTGTGGCTCGACGACGCCGAGTACGCCGACCTGGTGCGCGACTTGGTCCGGGTGCTGCACCCCCGGCTGGCCAACGCGCCGAGGAAGGGCCGCCGCCGGCGCATCCTCGCGACGGTGCTGCTGCTCGGCGACGATGCGACCTAGACAGAAGGAGACGGAGTCCATGAGCGGCGAGGAAGTGAGCTTCGACAGCGGCGGATGCTCCCTGGCAGGGACCTTTACCGCGGCGGCGAGCCCGGTGGCCGCCGCGCTCCTCATCACCGGGTCTGGCCGGACCGACCGTGACTCGAACGCGCGGCTGTCGGGAGGCCGGATGCTCCGGATCGGGGTTGACCGGGCGGTCGCTGAGGCCCTCGCCGGCGCGCACGTGTCGACCTTGCGGTACGACAAGCGCGGAGTCGGCGCCAGCGGTGGCGACTACCTCCGTGTCGGGATGGCCCAGCGGCTCGCCGACGCGCGAGCAGGACTCGGCTGGCTTGCCGCCAGGAGCGCGGGGCTTCCCCTGCTGGCCGTCGGGGCCAGCGAGGGAACCTATCATGCCGCGCGGCTGGCCGCCGACGGGGCCGTCGCGGGCGTCGTGCTGCTGTCGGGGTCGGTGCGACGCGGTGACGAGGTCCTCGCCTGGCAGACCAAGCAGGTGGCGGCCAGGCTCCCGCGGACGGCCAGGATCATCTTGCGGATCATGCGCACCGACGCCATCCGGAGCCAGCGCAAGAACCTGGACCGGATCATGGCGGGCTCCCAGGATGTCATGCGCATCCAGGGCACGCGGGTCAACGCCCGGTGGATCCGTGAGTTCGCCGCCTACGACCCCGCGCCTGCTCTCGCCCGCATCACGGTGCCCGTCCTCGCGATCACCGGCGGGCACGACCTGCAGGTGCCGCCCGAGGACGTCGACGCGATCGGCCGCCTGGTCAAGGGACCCTTCGAGGGTCACGTCGTCGGCGACCTGAGTCATCTGCTCCGGCCGGATCCTGACTTGGCAGGCCCGTTCGGCTACCGCCGTGCAGTGCGCGAGCCGATGAGCCGCGAGATTCTCGACCTGCTCACCGGCTGGGTGGCGAGCCACTGGGGCCCGGCCGCCGCCAGCGCGGCATCGTGAGATGGAGTCATCGGTGCCCAGCCACGTCCTAGCCGCCGGATCCGGCGCGCCGAACCTGCTTGTGGCGTTGCTGCCGCTGCTGATCCTGATCGTCCTGCTCGACGCCTACTGCCTGATCGACCTGGCCCGGGCGAAGTCGGTCCGCAACGCGCCCAAGATCGTCTGGGTGTTCGTCATCCTGCTCGTCAGCGCCCCCCTCGGCGCGCTCGCGTACCTGTTCTTCGGCCGGGACCGTGATGGCGGCCGTCCGGACGCCCCGGCGAGCCCCGGCCCCGCGGCAAGCCCCGGCCCCGCGGCCGCCGACCGCGACCGGAGGACCGTGCCATCGCCTGCCCCGCCTGCGCCCCTGGTCCCACCCGCTCCGCCCGACCCGGGCGAGGGCGGCCTCGCCCGCGACGCATCCCCCGGCCCGCTGCCCCCCGACCGCCAGCCGGTAGTCACCACCAGCGGACTGACCAGGGACTACGGCGGCGCCGGGCTGTTCGACGTCGACCTCGAGGTGCCGCGCGGCTCGATCTACGGCCTCGTCGGCCTGAACGGCGCGGGCAAGACGACGCTGCTGTCCCTGCTGTCGGGGACCAGGCGGGCCGACCGCGGCACGATCAGCATGGGCGTCGGGCGCAGCCAGATCGCGGTCTGCCCCGACGTTCCCGAGTTCGACGGCTGGCTGACCGCTGCTGAGGTCGTCGACCTGGCCAGGTCGCTCGTCGCGCCGACCGCGGACGGCCGGGCGGTCGCGGCGGCGCTGCGCACGGCGGGCCTGGCCGACTCGGCCGACCGGCGGGTCGGCGGGTTCTCCCGCGGCATGGTCCAGCGGCTCGGTCTGGCCTGCGCGCTGGTCGGCGACCCCGAACTGCTGATCCTCGACGAGCCCTTCTCCGCGCTCGACCCGGCCGGACGAGCGGAGATACTCGGTCTGGTTACCGCGATGCGCGGCCGCCGGACGGTCATCTTCTCCAGCCATATCCTGGCCGACGTGCAGCGGGTCGCCGACCAGGTCGGCATCCTGCGCGACGGCCGCCTGCTGTACCAGGGCGCCACCAGGAGCCTCGTCGACACCTACCTCAGCCCGAGCTGGCTGGTCCGGATCGGAGGTGACACGGCCCCCGTCGCCGCCGCGCTGGCCGATGAGTCCTGGGCGACCGAGGTCGAGCCGGTCGGGCGCGACACCATCAGGATCGACGCCACGAGCATCGAGGCCGGCGAGCGCGGCATACCCGCGGTCATCGCCGCCTGCGGCGCCCGCCAGGTCTCTTGCGAACCGACCGCGGCCGACCTGGAATCGGCGTTCCTCGCCCTGACCGGGGCCGGCGCCGTGGGGATGAGCGGGGTGCGATGACCAGCGAAACGCCGACGAAGGGCGCGGCCAGACCGATGAGCCTGTGGCGGCTGGAGTGGCTGCGGCTGACCCGTACGCCGCGGGCCCTCACGCTCGGCGCGGCCTTCGTGTTCTTCGGGCTGGTCGAGCCGACCGCTACCAGGTACCAGAGCCAGCTCTTGCGCCATGTCGGCAACGGCGTCCGCATCTCGTTCCCGCCCGCTACCCCGGCCCAGGGCGTCAGCAGCTACGTCGGCGAACTCAACGGCATCGGCCTGATCCTGGTCGTCGTCCTGGCGGCGGGCGCCTTCAACTTCGACGTCCGCCCCGGCCTGGCGACGTTCCTGCGCACCCGGGTCGCGAGCATCTGGCGGCTGGTCAGGCCGCGCTTCGCGGTCTGGGCCGCCGCCGTGGCGGTCGCCTACCTCCTGGGCACGCTCGCGGCGTGGGCGCAGACCGAGCTGCTGATCGGCGCGCCCGCGGTCGGCGGCCTGCTCGCCGGGATCCTGTGCGGTGCTGCCTACCTGGTGTTCGCCGTCGCGGTGACCGCTCTGGCGGCGTCCGTGGTCCGCAGCACGCTCGCGACGGTGGGCGTCGCGCTCGCCGTGCTGCTCCTGCTGCCGATCGCCGGCACGTTCCACGCCATCGACAACTGGCTGCCGACCACGCTGGCCAGCGCACCCAGCGCCCTGCTCACCCAGGCGCACCATCTGCCGTACTACCTGCCGACCCTCGCCGTGACCGCCGCGTCGAGCGCGGCCGCGCTGGCGATCGCCGTCCTGCGGCTGCGCGCCAGGGAGGTTTGAACGCTCGTCAGGCGGTCCGCGCCGTGCCGCCGTCCGGCTCGATGCCGTGCTGGAGGAGCAGGTCGCGCAGGCGCTCGAGCTCACGGTGCACCCGCTGGTTCTCCGCCATGACGGCCCGGGCGTCGACGCCGGCTCGCCACTGCTGCTCCAGCCGCCGCTGGTCGGCACGCAGTTCCCGTTCCCGGTCGCCCAGCGCCGCGGCAGCGTCGACGTCTCCCGCATCGAGCGCGGCCTGCTTCTGCCGCCGCACCTCGGCGAGCCGCTCCGCGGCCTCCGTGAGGTCGGCGGGCACGGCCAGGCGGACAGCCGGACCTGCCCGCTGTCGCGGCGGGCACAGGCTCAGCACCCGTTCCCTGACCCGGACGTGGTCGCCGCCGAGCCCGGCCAGAACCCGCTGGAACGGCCTCGCCCTCGCACAGCAGGCCGAGCAGCAGGTGCTCCGTGCCGATGTAGTGGTGCCCGAGCTGCAGCGCCTCCTGCCGCGACTGGCTCAGCGACTGCCTGGCCTGCGGCGTGAGCGGGATGTGGCCCGCGGGCGCGGCCTGGCCGCGGCCGATGATCTCCTCGGTCCGGCCCCGCACGTCCTCCGGCGAGATGCCCAGAGACTCCAGCACATGGACGGTGGCGCCCTCCTCGAGCAGGCCGAGCAGGAGGTGCTCGGCGCCGATCGCGTGGTGGCGCAGCCGCCGGGCCTCCTGCTCGGCAAGGCCGACGGCCTGCCGCGCCCGGTTGGTGAACCGCACGAACCTGCCCCGCGGCTGCGTCCGCCGGATGGCAAGCTTGACCTTCTCAGCCAGCGGCAACGCTCGTCGCATAGGTGCCTCCTTGACGCGGGCCGCGGCCCGGCCGCTGGGTCGCAGCCGGGGCGCCAGCCAGTCCGCGACGTCCCTGGGGTCGATGGCGCCGGCCGCGACCTGGGTGACCACGGTCGCGACCGGCCGGGCCGAGCCTGAGTCGAGGTCCCAGCCGTTCATGGCCAGGAACTGCAGCATGGCCACGAGCGCGACCTGCTGGTTGCCGCGCCGCAGCGGCCGCTCCCGCACCAGCGCGTACAGCAACGCGGCGGCCTGGCGGCCCGGGTCACCGGGCTCGCGGCCCGGCCCGGCCTGGGCCAGGGCCCGCTCGGCGGCGGCGGGGTCGAGCAGGTCGAGCACCTGGTCGGTGTCCAGCCCGAGCGTGCGGCTGGCGATCACGACCAGGTCGGCGACCTCGAGCGCGATCACGGCCGGTCGTCTCGGAGCAGCTCGAGCGCCTGCCGGTGCCGGGCGAGGTTGTCGTCGAGCAAGCGCAGGAAGCTCTTGTCGCTGCGGCGCTGCTCGACCAGCACCGCGATGGCCTCGCGCACCACGTCGGAGACCGAGCGGAGGGCCCAGTAATGCGAAACGGTCCTGCGCCTCAGGCAGCGCGGTGCGGAGGACCTCATCGCGCGGCGTCCGCGCGATGCTCGCCCTGTTCACCTGGCTGAAAACCCAGGGCATCGACGACGCGCTCATCCAGCCCTACTCCGGCCACGCGTCCCGCACCTCGCTGGAGATCTACAGCCGCCTCGCCCTCACCGACGCTCAGCACACCTACGACACCGTCATCGACCGGTTCCCCGTATGAAGATCACCCCGGTTTACGGCTGGTGACAGCTTCCTTACCGACACCCCGATGACCAGGTGCAGGTCGTCGATGAGCCCGGCACGAAGGTACTGCTGGACGGTGGCAGCGCCGCCGTAGAGCCTGACGTCTTTGCTGCCGGCGGCAGCGAAAGCCTGCTCGAGCGCCGCGCCGATACCGCCGGTGACGAAATGGAACGTGGTCCCGCCCTGCATCGTGACCGGCGGACGCGGGTAGTGGGTGAGCACGAACACCGCAGTGTGGTACGGAGGGTTATCCCCCCACCAGCCGCGTCGGGCTCAGCCGCGGGTGGTAGCCGACCGCGGCGCGCCGCCGCGGTATAGGTGAACGCAGTGGTCCCCATCCCCAGCGGCCCCAGGATCTCCTCGCGGACCAGCCCGGCGAACGGCCAGCCGGTGACCGAGGCCATCGCGGCCGCCAGGACAAGCGGGCCGAAGGTTTGAGTAAGCGGCGCGCGAGCGGGCGCGAACCGCAGTCGGCGGTGCCGGGCGAGCAGGCCGCTCAGGAACAGATCCGGGCCGGGAGCTGGTCCTCCAGGTGCACCCACCGCACCGGCATCGGGTTGGCGAACCCGACGCTGTGTGAGAGCAGGTGGCGAGCGGTGATCCGCTCGGCGCGCGCCGCCGGCTGCGCCTGCCGCAGGGCCGGGACGTGCCCGGAAACGAGCGCGTCCAGGTCCAGCACTCCCCGTTCGGCCAGCCGCATCGCGGCCGTGGCAGTCACCAGCTTCGTCACCGACAGCCACGGGCAGACCATCCGCGGGGAGGCTTGAACGCTGGCGGCGATGTCAGCCAGCCCGGCCGGGCCGGCAGCCCGCACGCCCTCAGGCCCGGCCACGCAGACCGCGATCCCAGGCGGGCCGCGGCCGGCAAGCGCCCGGATAACGCGAGGCGTCGCTGCGGTTCCGTGCCGGTGACAGCTCGGTGCTGGCGCGCCCGCCGCTACCGATGCGCAGGTCACTCAGCCGCAGCCCGAGGACCTCGCAGCGGCGCAGCCCGCCGAGCACCATCGCCGCGACCATGGCCGTCGTCACGTGCTCCGCTGGCGAGCCGACCTTCGGCCCTGTTCCTGACCGCCGGATGCCTGAAGCGTTGCTTCCTCCAAAAGGCTTCATCCCTCTCACACGGTGGCGTCCGCCGAGCGGAGTAAATAGACGGCGCGTCAGGTAGTCAGGTGGGGGCACGGACTATTTTCGGCCGTGGATCGCGCGCGGAAGCGGACCGACTTCCGGCAGATGGGGGCGCACGCCGGGGGCACGGGTAGCCGCGGCGAGGACCCCGAAGAGCTCCGGGACCAGATCCCGGGGTGCCCTTTCCGTGCGCTGCCATGACCGGTCAGGTGCCTGTGGTACTCGGGACTCCGTCGCTTGTCGTCATCGTTACCCGGGCGCCGCCGCCCGGCAGGTTCTCGGCCCAGACCCGGCCGCCGTGTGCCTCGGCGATGGTCCAGACCACCGCCAGTCCCAGCCCGGCTGACTCGCGCCGCGTTTCCGCGCCGTCATGTGACCCGGCGAATGGCTCGAAGGCGCCGCCGAGCAGGGTCTGGGGGAAACCCTGGCCCGTGTCCTCGACGGTGATCCGCACCGTCCCGTCACGGCGATCAGCGCGGACGGTGACGTGACTCTCGGGTGGCGTGTGCCGCACCGCGTTGTCGATCAGGTTGCCGATGGCCTGACGGAACCACACCGGATCGACCCGGACACGCTGGTCCGCAGCGGCGAAGCTCACCCGGCCGCGAGCTCCGGGAACTAGCTCGGTGCTGCGACGGACCGTCTCCAGCAACTCCGCCAGCGAGGTTTCCAGCAGCTGAACCGGGAGCATGCCTCCGCGTGCCCGGGCCATCACCAGCAGATCTTCGGTCAGCCGCGTCAGGTGCTCGTTCTCCTGCGACACGCTTCGCAGCGCCGCCTGCAGCTCGGCAGCCGTCTGGGGTCCCGACAAGGCCAGGTCCAGCTCGATGCGCTGGACCGCGAGAGGCGTTCGCAGTTCGTGGCTGGCCCGGTCGACAAGCCGCCGCTCGCGGTCCACGGAATCCTCGATCCGGTCGAGCATCTGATTGAGGGTGCCACCGAGCAGCGCCAGCTCGTCCTTGCCCGGACAGGCGGACAGCCGCCGACCAGGATCCCAGGCAGAGATCGCCGCAGCCTGCCGCCGCATGCTCTCCACCGGCCGCAGGGCACCGGCCACCGCCAGCCAGGCGCCCAGCGAGATCAGGCAGATCGCGATGGTTCCGGCGATCGCCAGCGTGGCGGCGAGCGCGACGAGCGCGTCTTCGCGGTCTTGCAGGGAGGCGCCCACCATCACAACGAAGCGCCCGCGCGCGGCCGTGACCGGTACTGCGAGCACCCTGGCCTGATTGTCGATCCCGATCAGCCTGCGATCGGCGTATTCAGCCTTACCGGCCCTGCTGACCGCACGGACTGCAGTGGCCGACAGCAGCCGCTGCCGCGAGATGATCGAGCTGGACTGCACGATCCGCCCGGATGCCCCGGCGATCTGAGCGAACACCTCGTCGCTCTCGATGAGGGTCGGCTTGACATTTGCCAGGGCGGGACCCCGGTGCTGCAGGTCCGATGCGAGCAGCTCGGCTCGCGAGCTAAGGCCTGCCTCGATCGTGTTGAGCAGGTCGGTGCCCGTTCGCAAGTAGACGAATACACTGAGGCCGCCTATCACCACCGCCATGCTGGCCGCGAAGGCGGCGGTCAGCCTTCCTTTAATCGGCAGCCTGGCCCAGCGAGTCATCTGCGATCCGATAGCCGATGCCGCGGACGGTTTCGAGGGTGGCCCGGCCGAAGGGGCGGTCGATTTTGTCGCGCAGCGAGCGAACATAGACGTTGAGGATGCGAGGATCCCCCTCGAACGCGTAGTCCCAGACGTGCTCGATCAGGTTCTTCCTGGTCAGCACGTCGCCTGCGTGCCGCATCAGATATTCGAGCAGCGCGAATTCGGTCGGGGTCAGCCCGATCCTGGCGCTGCCGCGCTCGACCTCGTGCCGCCCCGGATTCAGCGACAAGTCCCCCACCCGGAGCATGACCGGCCGTTCGGCTGCGCCGCGTCGGATGAGCGCCCGCACCCTGGCGAGCAGCTCCGGCAGCGAGAAGGGCTTCGCGAGGTAGTCGTCGGCGCCGATGTCCAGACCGCGCACCCGATCCTGCACCGCGTCCCTCGCGGTGACCATGAGCACCGGCGTCCGGCAGTCTGCCGTGCGGATCTCCCGGCACACCGCGAACCCGTCGAGCGGTGATTCGCTGCACTCCAGAATGATGTCCAGCACGATCACGTCGTACTCATTCTCCTCCGCCATCCAGACCGCGTCCTGGCCCGACCCGGCCACATCGACGGCGTATCCCTCGCGCTCAAGGCCCTTCCTCAGCAGCGCCGCCATCTTCACAGAGTCCTCCACCACGAGGATCCGCACTGGTGGATCACCTCCAGAGTCAGATCGGCCGGGATATTGCCGGGCGCCGCAGCAGCGGAACGCGACCCCGCCGTCGTCAGCGAGGAGTCCGGCCGACATTGCCCGCTATCAGCCGCCGCGGACGCTTACCAGGCGCGCTACCTCCTGCGGGCCCCGGACTGCCAGTTCACGGACGATCCCGATGCCAGGAGCATAGAGCTTCTGGTCGATAACCTCCGGCTCGAGCCGGGTGAACTCCAGGGAGGTCAGTATGCGGTGCAGCACGCCGAACGGAACCCGGATCGAACCGCCGCTGTTAACGATCCAGGCGGTGTCCTCGGCGCTGCCCTTCAGGAACTCCTGACGGTAAGCGTCGGGGACTCGCGGGTGCGCCAGCATGATGATGCCCGGCTCGCCATCCTTGACCCCTGCCTGCCACGAGCCTGACCGGTCGACCTTCCCGCCGGGAAGGAAGGCCGCGGTGTTCTCGCCCAGGTACCAGACGTTGCCCTGTTTGTCCTGAGCGAACCAGTCAGTGGTCTTCTCGAGCAGCTTCCGGCCGTGCGTGGCGACGTCGGTCACGCTGGTGGCGGTGATTCCCTCGAGCACTTTCGTCCGTGACGTCACGTGGACTCGGTCGGTCTGCGTAACTCCGTCTCGGACACCCCGATATATCAGCGTCCGCCCGACCGGGAGCGGGTAGTACGGGTTGTCGATGACCCGGACGAAGTTGCCGGGATCCAGCACCGGCTCGTAGCCGGCACGGGCCGGTGCCCCGGCAGCGGCGAACGTGCCTCCCGCCGCGAACGTCACCGCGCCCGCAGCAGCAGCCGCGGTCAGTATGCCCAGCACCTTCACTCTCATTCCTGCTCCCTTCATCAAGCAGCCATGCGCTGATCGTCGCTCCGCGCCGGTGAAGATACGGTGAAGATGCGCGGGGCCGGGCCCGTGATGATCAGGCCGGGGCGAGCACCGGCTGCCGCACGTCAGTCGCCGGCGGGCAGGATCGTGACCGCCTCCGCATGCAGTGGCGGCCCGCGAGCGGCCGAGCCTGCTGGGCGGGTGCTTGCCGACTGCGGCGAAGTCCCCGGCCCGGCACATCCCGGTTCAGTCCGCCGCGGCTCGCCGGCCATGATGGTGGCCATGCGCGGTCTTCAAGGTGCCCGGGATCTCCTGGATCCGGTTCGCAGCCGAATCGGCGATGCAGGTTTCGCCCCCGAACTGCGTGATCTCGTCCGGCAGGTTTCAGCGGCGCCCGGGCCGGCAGCCCCGCGGACCGCGCCCCGTCCAGGGCGCAGACGTCACCGGCCACCGGCCGGCTCACGGTCAGCGACGACACCCCGTTGTCCGTCGACCCGTAACCAAGCGGCCCCGGCGTCTCGGACCGGGTCTGCTGGGCCGCCAGCTGCAATTCATAGGTGCGGGTGAAATCCAGCGACGGTCCGGACGTCGGGATCGGCACATCCGTGTTCGACTGGGTGAAAGCCCCGCTCGCGGCGGTCTACGGATCCGCCGCTGCTCGGATCCCCGACGATGATCGCCTTGTCGGACGTGAGCTGCGCCTGCGTCATCCCTGTGAACGACGAGTCCACCGTTGGGGTATACCCGTCCAGCGTCGCCTGCACCGCCTCAGCACTCGACGCCCGCGTTCACGCTCGGCGCCAGGATCTGCGCCGACCCCAACGTCGCCGCCTTTGCCGGCGCCGCCAACGCTGCCGCGGCGAGTCGCTGAGACCCCGTAGCGGCCCCGGCGAGCGGCCAGCTACTCGCGGCCGTCAACGGCTGGTGCCGAACTCCGGCCCCTAGCAGGCGCCAGCAAGCCGGGTGGCCGTCGTCTCGTTGTTCATAGCGACAACCACACGGTTGCGAACCGCCGGATGCCCGTCGCGTCGGACGCAGCGCTCGCTGCTGCGGCCGCTCCTGCCGCCAGCGTTTGGCCGACGCACGGCGTACGATGCCAACACGTATCGCAGCTCAGGGACGACATTCCATGGGCACATTAACGGCGCCTCCCTTGACCAAGCAGGCTTCGGAACCAGCGACCATATTCAGGGCTACACATGGGGAGAAGCAACCGGTGGGACGACTTGTCCGTCGCCGGCCCATGGCACGTTCACGATCTGGCAGCGGTACGACTCCGCCACTGGGTGGCATTATGTGGACGGTTCCTCGATCTTCCGCGGCGTTATAGGAACGATGAGCGGGTCTCCATGCTGGCCGACGGTGTCGGCTACGGACTCCTCGGGAGGTTTCGATGTCCAGAAGTCGTAACTCGAAGCGGTTCGGATACGTTCTCGCGGGGCTTGTTGTAGCGGCTGCGACAGCTGGTGCGGTCGGTGCCGCGATGGGCGCAACAGGAGGATCGGCCGACCCGCGCTTTGGCGGTGGCGGGCACACGGGAGATCCCGTCACCTACGCCAGCGTCACGCAGGCTCCGACAGCGGCTCCGGCATCATTGGATGGTGCGGCGGGACAGGTTGTCCGAGGCTTGGGCGGGACCAACGTTCAGGGGGGTCCAAGCGAGTACCTCGCCGGCAGGCCTGGTTGTCACCGTGGCGCTCGCGAAGAACAACGACGACGTCCCCGATGTCTGGGTGGCCGACCTGGCGGTGGGCGCCCTCGGCGAGCGCATGCGTACGAATCAGGCCGTCATCAGCGATGAGATCGCCAGCGCCACTGCCGTCGGCCCCGGAAGCAGCGGAGCTCAGGTCACGTCAAATCTCGGCCTTGGCGCCGTTTCGCTCGGCCAGGTCTTTGACTCGCCGAGCGACGCCGTCCTGACGTCCCAGGTCAACACCGTGGCCCAACAGTTCGGGTTGAAGGTCTCCAGCCTCTCGATCCTCCACCCGCTCGAGAGCGCGCTACAAGTCACCTTCGTAGTGCCGGACTCTGCCACGATCGATTGGACACTCGACCAGCTGCGCACTGCACTGGTTGGCGCTTCCCCCGACGTCGAGGGGGTACTGATCGAGCTGGACAATTCTGCCGGCCAGCCGCTCCTGCTCGCCGGCGTCGCCTACCGCACCGGCGAAGGGGGTCTCTGGTTCGCGCCTGGCCAAGACGTTCGGTTCGGCGCCGTCCACGGTGATCGACTGGTGCGGGAGGTGGTGTTCCCGGTCGCGCCGCAGCCGGTGCTACGGGAACTGGTGGCGGAGTTCAAGGCGTCCGGTCCGACGTATCAGCGCACAGTGAAGGCGACGTTGCGAGCGTCTTACACGAACCATTACCGGGTCGGGTTGATCAAGCTGCTCGACGTGTTGGAGTTCCGCAGCAACAACACCGCGCATCGGCCCGTGCTGGATGCCTTGGAGTTGATCAGGCGCTACGCCAACGCGGGGAACCTGCGGTACTACCCGGCCGGCGAGCACATCCCGGTGCATCGCGGCCTGAGCGGCGACTGGGACGCCCTGGTGCACACGACGGACACGCGCGGGCGGCGGCGGGCGGTGCGGATGGTCTATGAGATCTGCACCTTCCAGGCGCTGCGGGAGCAGCTGAGGTGCAAGGAGATCTGGGTCGTCGGCGCGGACAAGTGGCGCAACCCTGCCGAGGACCTCCCGGCCGATTTCGGGGACCGGCGGGCCGAGCATTACCACGCCCTGCGTAAGCCGCTGGACGCCACGGCGTTCGTGGACGAGTTACGCGAGCAGATGCGCACCGAACTCGACGCGCTCCACCAGGCGCTGCCCACGTGTGACTGGTTGTCCATCACCGACCGCGCGGGCGGGGCGATCAAGCT
>WNGM01001610.1_pt1 | contig 21025 bp, 13 predicted proteins | sample 5400571 | NCBI WGS metagenome assembly WNGM01 (sample SAMN13153378, study PRJNA577476) | soil metagenome | isolation source: 100 cm soil or saprolite under Garry oak tree replicate 2 | place: USA:California | collected 2016-06-15 | reverse complement strand
CGTGATCATATAAAACGTGCCCTCATGGTAACGAATGGTGGGGGCAAAAATGCCACCAGAACTTGGTACCTTTGTTAGAGGAAGCTGGCTTGCTCGTGTCAGGCAATGACCAATCTGTCGCCAGTGGATCAGATCCCGGCTATGAAAGATGGGAACGCCGGGAAAATACTCAAAGCTACTCGTCACCAGATAGTAATCCTGCCCGACACGGCAGACACTGGGATCAGGGTAGAAACCTGGAATCACCGGATTCGTATAGGCAATGAGTTCTTTCATTTCTCTGTTCTGTTTCCTTGTCTATCGCTAAAGGTAAGGCATGGTTCAAATGAACTTGACACTTTTCTGCTCACATGAGGCAACCCTTGTCAAGCAAAATGGCCTCTCTTTGAACCTTGCCTAAAGGAATCAATCTTCCAGGTTGAGCCAGCGCACTTCTTCGGGTGTCAACTGAATGTCGAGCCCTGGAATTGACGTACGCGTCTCAGAGAGCAAACGTGGTCCAATAAGCGGAAAAGTCGGAAACGACTGGCACAACACATAGGCCAGGGCGATATTGATCGGTAGGACACCGCGCTCCTTCGCCATTGCATTGACCCGCTCTAAGCGACGGAAATTATCCTCACTGTACCAGCAGCGCACAAGCTCGGCATCCGAATGGTCATTCGGATTGGCTCTGCCGGTAAAGAAACCTCGGGCCTGGCTGGACCATGGCATAAGTGGCATCTGCTGTTCAGTGAGCCAGGCCCGCGACCGCGCATCTGAGGCGGAGATGCACCCGGCCCAGACGGGATCAACCATACGAGCCAGGCTAAAGTTATTACTTATGACCTTAAAGCCACTCATCCCGTGTTCAACTGCCCAGCGGTTGGCCTCCTCTACACGTTCAATAGACCAGTTTGACGCCCCAAACACGCCAATATGTCCAGCGCGCTTCTGTTCATTGAGCACGGTCATAAACTCGCCTACAGGAATGTCAGGATTATCGCGGTGCAACATGTAGATATCCACGTAATCTGTTTGCAGCCGCGTCAGGCTCTCCTGCAACTGGCTGACGAGTGCCTGGGGATTGCAGTGCGGAGTATGCGCTCCCTTATCCAGAAGCACCACTTGTTCACGGATACCACGATTTTTTACCCAGTGACCAAGCATCTTCTCGCACGCACCACTAGCATAGATATAGGCAGTATCAAAGCAAGTGCCACCCTGCTCGAAGAAATCATCGAACATCACGGAAGCGTGAGGCCAAGACGTTTGATTGTCAACGCCCATCACCAGTCGCGAGATAGGCTTATCAACGCCAGCAATGGAGCCATACTTCATGTGATGCCCTGGACGTGCGACCAGGGGACGCTTATGGATAGGCAATGCCTGTCCACCAGGCTTTTCGGCGTCATAGACAACACCCAGGGCGGCACGCCAACGATCAAGCGTCTTCATATTCCCCAGCGTATCGTTCCAGGTCATCATAGGAGCTTGCTGTTCTTCAATATATGCGGCAACCGTATCAGCTTCCACGGCAAAGGGATCACGTGTATTATCGACAGCAATCCTCTGCATAGTAGGCTCTTGATCCTTCTTCACAAGAATGCTGAGGTCATTGCCAGCACGGTGTAGCCATGGAGTAGGGAGCAGGATGGACCCTTGGGAGCCAAAGATACGTACTACATTCTCCCCATTGACCTGCACACCTGTAAAGAGTTCTGCCACGATATCATCGGGAAAAAGCAGCGATGCAATTGCATACTCGTCGACGTGCGTCATCTCATTGAGATGACCGACAGCGGCAAGCTGCAGTGGCTCAGCCACAGCCTGACCTGTGGCGGCCCCGGCAATGAGTCGAGCCATCGAAGTACAATAGCCTCCGACATCCAGTATGCCACCGCCGCCTAGAGCGTTATTCAAAAGGCGACTCTCTGGATGAGCATTCGCCTGGAAGCTGAAGGTGGCCTGGATCACACGCACCTGACCAATCACACCCGAACGGATCAATTCCAGGAGTTTCGCTGTCTGAGGATGGCAACGATACATATAGGCTTCCATGAGGAAGACACCATGGCGCTGCGCCGCCTCGACGATGGCCATAGCCTCGGCATGATTGAGCGCAATGGGCTTCTCACAGAGCACATGTTTTCCCGCCTCAGCCGCTTTAATGGCCCATTCAGCATGGAAAGGATGAGGAAGAGCCACATAGACTGCCTGCACGCTCTGATCAGCCAGCACATCTTCGTAACGGCTGTAGCGATGAGGAATATGCCAGGTCTCACCAAAGGTATCGGCGGCAGCCTGTGAGCGGCTCCCAACGGCAGCGAGGGTTCCCGTCTGCGATTGCTTCACCCCATTGGCAAAGATGCCAGCAATCCGTCCTGTCCCAAAGATGCCCCAGGAAAGTGTTCTACTCATGATAGCCTTTTCTTCTAGAGAAATAGAAATTAGTCTCTTATGTAACGCCCACCTGAGTAGCTACGATCTCTCGCTGCCGGTACTCGACGACCGGACCGTCGAGCACAATGGTCTTTTCGGCCCGGATGTCGACCGAGGAAGCCCCGATGCTGAAGGTGAAGGCCCCCGGCTCAGTCACGAAACGCATAGATGGATCGTAGAAAGCGAGCCGGGACGGATGTACGGTAAAGCTGACCCTGCGTGCCTGTCCGGGTGGGAGGGAGAGGCGGGTAAAACCGAGCAGCATACGGTTGGGACGGGCGACCGAAGCGACTTCGTCGCGGCAGTAGAGCTGCACCACCTCGGAACCTGCTCGCTCTCCACTGTTGCACACCTCGATGGAGACCCCGACTGGTTCAGCCGTACTTGTCGCCTCTATGGACAAGTCTCTGTAGGCAAAGCTGGTGTAGCTCAAACCATGTCCAAAGGCGAACAGCGGGCTGGTCGGTGAATCGATATAATCGCCGAAGAACATCGTCCGATCACCTCCAGCACGATGTCCGACGTGGTTGGGGACCTGGCCAACCGAGCGCGGCAGGCTCACCGGCAGGCGACCGCTCGGATTCACCTGGCCGGTCAAGACATCGGCCAGACCGTTGCCCCCTTCTTCTCCCGGCGGAAACACCTGCAGCAGCGCGTTCGCTCGCCCGGCAACAGAAGCCAGCGTGTGGACGCGTCCACTGAGCACGATCACCACCAGGGGTGTCCCCGTCTCGGCAATCGCCTCGACCATTTCCTGCTGCACGCCGGTAAGATCGAGGTTGGTCGCGTCGTTGCCCTCTCCGACTGTGACCGGTCGCACGAGGCCACTGCGCCCGGCGACCACCACCACGGCTACGTCGGCATGCTGCGCCACCTGCATTGCTTCAGCAAAACCAGAGCGGTCGTGGCCCAGCACCTCACAGCCTTTGGCATAGCGGACCTCGACGTCCTTGCCTAAAGCCGTACTCAGGCCCGCAAGAGGGGTCACATGCGGAGTGAAATATGGACCGGGCGCGTAACTTCCAGCTGCCCGTGGAACGAGGAGCTCCTCGGCCTCGATATGCGCAGGGGCGGCGTAGATCATCTCCAGGTGAGCGGGATAGTGGTAATCACCCTGCAGTAGCCGTTCGTCGTCGGCCCCAGGTCCAATGACCGCAACGCGCTTGACGGTAGAGGCGAGGGGTAGGACCCCGTCGTTGCTCAGCAGGATGGTCGATTCTGCGACGGCCTGACGAGCCAGTGCACGCTGCTCGTGAGTCTGGAAGACCGCATTGGCGGCGGCTGCGTCAACGTAGGGGTGCTCAAAGAGCCCGAGCTGGAATTTGAGGCGCAACACGCGCTGAACAGCGGTGTCAACGACTTCGAGTGGCACCCGTCCCGCCTCAATCTCGGCTTTGAGTGGAGCTCCATAGCAGTCAACAGCAGGCAGCTCCATATCGAGCCCAGCCAGCAGGGCGAGCCGAGCGGCCTCTCCTGCGGTGGCTGCCACCCGATGGTACTCCTTGAGCATCAAGATGGAACTGTAGTCGGCAACGACCACGCCGACAAAGTCGAGTTCGTCGCGCAGCAACTGGGTCAAGATAACGGGGCTGCCGGCACAGGGCAGGCCATCGACGGAGGCGTAGGAGTTCATGATTGTAGCCAGTCCGGCATGACGGATCACGGCGGCGAAAGGCTCGGCGTAGACCTCACGCAATTCCCGTGGACCCACGTGAACGGGTCCCCAGTTGCGTCCACCTTCTGACATGGCATGCCCCAGAAAGTGCTTGCCTGTGGCCGCCACACCGTTCCTCAGGTCATCGCCCTGTAAGCCCTGGATGTAGGCAGTCCCGATCGTGCCGGTGAGCACAGGGTCCTCACCGTAAGTCTCCTCCACCCGCCCCCAACGTGGGTCACGAGCAACATCGAGTACCGGAGCCAGTGCGTGCCGGGCCCCCACGGCCAGCATCTGGGTACGGATGACCCCGGCCACCTGCTTGACCAGGACCGGGTTCCAGGTGGCAGCGAGTCCAATGCCCTGGGGGAAAACGGTCGCATCCCGATGGCAGAATCCCCCTGTGGATTCCTCGTGGACGATGACCGGAATGCCCAGCCGGGTCTGTTCGACAGCCACCTTCTGAATTGCATTCATGAGCGTGGCGCTCTCCTGTGGATGCAGGCCAGTCGAGGCCCCAATGCGTGTCACCTCTCCAATGCCGTGCGGCATCTTCTCGGAAACGGTATTAGGGTCGAAGGTACCCGTACTCACAAAAGCGGTGCTCCAGAGGCAGCCGAGCTGGGCCAGCTTTTCGTCCAAGGTCATGAGAGCGAGCAAGTTTTCGACTCGCTCCTCACCCGAGGCATTCGGGTCGCGATAGAGTGGTGTGGACAAATGTGTACTCCTTTTCCTCTCTTCTTGAAGTACTGGCTACTCCTGCACCGCCCCTGAGGGGCGGTGAGAGCGAGCCAGACGTCGGACTGATCGTGGACGATGCTCTGGTGGTCAGGCAAGCACCTCTTGTGTTGCACGCGGAGAGAGGTGCTCGCGTCTACGCTATCTCCTCTGCTCTCTGGACGAGCAGCCAACAGGGGAGACAGCAAGCCAGCGAACTCCTGGCCTGCTAGGTGGTGACACTAAAACCTTGCTTTTTCATGAAGGCGACGGTACTCTGCTGCACCGCATTGAGCCCATCGCTCAGGGTGCCGTGGCCATTGACCGCATTGGCGAAATTGTCACCGATGTCGTTGTAGACCTGGTCCATGGTCGGCCCCCACTGGAAATTGACATTCACATGCGCAGACGTCTCCTTGAATATCGAGCCGATGGCCTGATTGCCAAAGAACGCCTGGGGACCGTTCACCAGAGGTGAATCCGATGCTGGCTGATAGGCGGGATAAATGTTATTTCCCTTAATCATGTCATCCAGACTCTGCTGATTGGTATTGAGCCAGGTGGCGAACTGGGTAGCCTCCTTGGGATGCTTGGAACTCTTGAAGACCACGGTGGTGGACCCGCCCCAGTTGCCATAAACGTTTTGACCCCCCTGCCACTGGGGCATCGGGGCAACTTGCCACTTCCCAGAGGTCTGCGGAGCATTTGACAAGAGCGTACCAGCACCCCAGACTCCCGAGAACCAGGAGGCCAACGTACCAGTCTGTAGGTCGTGGTACCAGGCATTGGTGAAGTCCGGCTCGGTCTTGACCAGCTTCTTATTGATCAAATCTTGCCAGAAAGAAGCCACCTGTTGAGCTTGAGGGTTATTGATGGAGACTTTCCAGGATTGGCCACTGATGGTGAATAACTGCCCGCCTGCCTGCCACACCAGCCCAGTGAACCAGCCAGGTTGCTTTGGGGCAAAGTCGGTGATGTAGACATTGGGATCGGCGGCATGCAGCTTGGCGGCCGCATCAGCGTACTGCGCCCAGGTGGTGGGCACTGAGATATTATACTTCTTGAAGATGTCCTGCCGGTAGAACAGGCCCATGGGGCCACTATCTTGCGGAATCGCGTAGACCGCGTTGCCCAGGCTCACCTGCTTCCAGGTCCAGGGTACAAACTTATCCTTCACGTCGTTGGCCCCGTATTGGGACAGGTCGACAAGCGAACCGGTCGTCTCAAAGGTCGGCAAGAGCTGGAACTCAACCTGGGCAAGGTCGGGCTCATTATTGGCTTTGATCGCCGTATACAACTTGTCGTATTCTGTTGGGCCTGCCCCAACATTAGCCAGCTTGACCTGGATATTGGGATGGCTCTTGTTCCAGAGCGCCACCGACTTATCGATTCCCGTCACCCAGGACCAGAAGGTCAAGTTCACCGGTCCACTTGAGGTACCGCTGCTTGAACTGGAGCCACCCCCGCAGGCAGCAAGGGAAATCATGAGCGCCAGCGCGAGGCTGACGAAGGCAGGCTGGAGTGCGAAGCGGCGTATCCAGGGAAAAGAGGAGATAATGTGCATTGCTTGATGCCTCCTTTTGTGTGTGAATACTAGAAATTAAAAATAACTTACTGGGTCTGATCTACAAAAGTCTACCTACGATGGTGAGGCCTCAGAAGGGCTACAGCAGTATGAATCCAAACATTTGGAGATAAATATTCCGTCACCTCCGATTCTCTCAAGCGATTGCCTGTCATGTACGACTTAAAAAGGCCCGAACCGGGGTCATCGTTTCAGCATAGCGGTCACGGTGGACGTTGTGGCCGGCACCACTCATGTGTAGCACCTTACCATGCTTCCACAGTTGTGCCGCTTCCTGAGCAATCTCAGGTGTGACAATCGCATGCAGCTCAGGATCGCCTGTAATGAGCAGGATGGGGCACTCAATGCGTGAAATGACCTCGCGCCATGGAGCAGCGTTAGCAACTGCTGCCAATGCAGGCTCCAGGGTATCGATATTCAGCTCAGCTTTGGAGTCAGCCCAGGGGATGATTTCCTCTTTGGCCCAATTGGGATTCAGGGCGAAGCCCCTGGCGATGCGCTCCTCGCGTGGGAGTGCTCTAAGTTCGAAGAGCCATTGCCACGCGTACTGCTCTTGTTGCTCCCCACCTGTCTGAAACAGCTCCTTGTCCGGAGCTGTTTGAAACAGTGGCTTATCCGTCAGAGGCGGGTCTTCCAGCACGACGGCTCGGACCAGGTCGGGATACGCTGCAGCAAGCGTTGCGGCCGTGATGGCCCCCATCGAATGTCCCCACACATAGGGCTTTTCCAAACCCAACGCTCGAATGACTGCTGCCGCATCCTCGGCCAGCAGTGCAATCGAGAAATCCGCCGAGGTACCAGAGTGACCATGACCACGCGCATCGGTCATGACGATGTCGTAACTGCCTTCCAGGTCGTGAGCCACTCGCGGCCAGCACTGGCCACTATCCGTGATCCCGTGCAACAGGAGGATGGGCGGCTTATGGTCGTTGCCGGTGCGGTAATAATGAATGGTGATACCATTGGCCTGCACATTACCTTCAGACCATGCTGTCATTTCGTACTCCTCCTTTTTCGGCGCCAAACCGGCTCGTTGCCGTCAGCGTGAACGCGGCATTGGCTCGGATATCCTGTGACGAGGCGCCGACGAGCACCTCGAACTCCCCGGCTTCGGCGACCCATTTCTGTGCCAGGTCATCGTAGTAGGCCAGCGCATCACGCGCGATGGAGAGCGTCACCGTCTTGCGCTCGCCGGGCTCCAACTGCACTTTCGCGAAGGCTTTGAGTTCTTTTTCCGGCCGCTGCAAACTCGCTTGCCGATCGCAAACGTACAACTGCACAACTTCTTTACCCGTCCGCTGCCCGGTGTTCGTGATCTCGACCGACACCTGCAATGTGTCGTCCGGGCTGATTTCTGGGGCACTCAGTGAGAGTGGACCGTAGTCGAAGGTCGTATAAGAGAGACCGAAGCCAAACGGGAACAAGGGTGTGATCTTTTTCTCGTCATAGTAGCGATAGCCAACGAACAATCCCTCACCATAGTAGACCTTACCATTTTCACCTGGAAAGTTGAGGTAGGCCGGGTTATCCTCCAGGCGCACGGGGAAGGTCTGGGCAAGTTTTCCTGACGGATTGGTGTCGCCAAAGATCACATCGGCGATGGCGTTGCCACACTCCTGGCCGGGATACCACGCCTGTACCACCGCCGCCACGGATGAGAGCCAGGGCATGGTGATGGGAGAGCCAGTGTTGAGCACCACAATGGTGCGCGGATTGGCTGCCGCCACCTGCTCAACGAGCGCATCCTGCTTGCCAGGCAAGTCTATATTTGGCCGATCGAAGCCTTCGCTCTGCCAGTCCCCGCCAAACCCTACGCACACGATGGCGACATCCGAAGTTGCAGCGAGTGCCGATGCCCGTTCGATGGCGTCGGAAGGCTGTGGTGGCAGGCACCCCAGCCGAACCATAGCCAGGGGACTCTCCTTAGGCTTGGCATATTCAAGCGTCAGCAGATAGGTACCTCCGGCTTCCAGGGTGAGGGTCTCTTGCGTCTCCGCCGCTCCAAGGAAATCCTCTACCCCCATCGCCTTTGGCTGACTCCACTTATCAATCAGTACTCGCCCGTCGATAGAGAAGCGTCCAGGCCCTCCACTAACGAGGCCAAAAGTGTAGTTCCCGGTCTCCCGGGGCGTAAAGCGGCCGGTGACACGAAACGAGAACTGCTGCGGATCGACTCCCTCGGGCATCTCACCGAACCACATCAACTCCGATGTCGTTTTCGTCTCCTTAAAGATGGGAGCACCAGACAGGTCGCTGTTATTGAAATACTCAATGGCTAACCCGTGCTCGCTTCCCTCTTTGTCAGCCAGCAGCAGATCCATATCGAGTAAGGGCTGATACCTGTGGTTGGTGCAGCCCTGCTCGTAGCGCACACTGGTATGCTCGCCGACCTTGTTTGCGATGCCCTCGAAGGGTGTTATGGCGTAATGGACATTGACCTGAGCACTTCCTCCACCCATGATCTGCGCCACCCTGGCGTTGGGGCCAATCACCGCAATGGAGGTGAGCCGTTCGCGTTGAAGCGGAAGCACATGCTGTTCGTTCCTGAGCAGAACGCATCCCTCTGACGCTACTTGCCGAATGAGCGCACGGTGTTCCGGCAGATCAGTGGACTGCTCCGGCATGGTTTCCGGGTGTTCGAAGAGGCCGGCTTTGACAAGCAATTGCAGCAGGCGACGCACGCTTGTATCAATGGTGGCTTCCGTAACCTCGCCTCGCTCGACGGCTGCTAGCAGTTTCTCACCCCGCCATTTGGGAGAAGGCATTTCCACATCGAGCCCGGCATTCACTGAGGCTGCGGTGCTCTTGACAGACATAAACCAGTCGGACACCACTACTCCCTCATACCCCCACTCGTGACGCAAGATCTCAGTTAAGAGATACGGGTTTTCCGAGGCCGGGGTGCCGTTGACCAGGTTGTAGGCGGCCATGATGGTCCATGGCTGTACTTCGCGCACAGCCGCCTGGAAGGGCAACAGATAGATTTCGCGCAGCGCCCGTTCGCGCACCTCGGAACTGATGGTGAAGCGCTCGAACTCCTCGTCATTACAGACGTAATGCTTGATCGAGGCTCCCACTCCTCCACTCTGCAGGCCGTGGATATAGGCTACGGCCATTCGGGCGATCAGGTAGGGGTCTTCGGAAAAACATTCAAAATTGCGCCCTCCCAGCGGGGAGCGCTGAATGTTGACCGTTGGGCCTAACAGGACCCGGGCACCCTTCATTCTGGCTTCCCGCGCCAGGGCGTCCCCAACACGTTCAAGCAGGTCTGTATCCCATGTTGAGGCCAGTGAAATCCCGGCTGGAAAGCAAGCGGCCTTGACATCACTGGCGAAGCCCCCTGCTCCACGGGCTCCATTAGGGCCGTCGGTCATCTTTATGGAAGGGATACCGAGTCGCTCCACAGGGACCGTGTACCACGTATTCGTGCCAGCCAGCATCGCGACTTTTTCCTGTAAGGTCATCTGACCAAGCAGTTCTTCTATATTTGGCAAGTGTTTGCTCCTCTCGTTATCCATTATCATCTCCTTGCAACAGCAATCTTCAGAGCAGAATTTATTTCCACTCAGGCCAGTCCAAACCAGTTACTCCTTCTTAGCCTGGTGGACCCGCAGCGTACCGGTGAGGCGGATATCCCGCGAGGAGGCCCCTACGTACACCTGGTAGTCGCCGCTTGCTATCTCCCAGCCGTTCGTGTTGACATCCCAGTATGAGAGTGGATGCGACGAGGCGTTCGGGTCCAGCGTTACAGTGACCTCCCCGGCCTCGGCGGGCTCCAGCTCGACTTTCGCCCAGCCCACCAATCGTTTGGGCGGCTCGCCCGTGCTGGCAGGTAATCCAAGGTAGACTTGCGCGATCTCGGCACCCGCACGCGCTCCGGTATTGGTGACCGTGAAGCGTACCTGCACGGCCGTGCTACCATCGCCTGTTCCGGGTTCCACGTGGAGCTTGTCATAGGCAAAGCTGGTGTAGGAGAGTCCATGCCCGAACGGGAAGAGCGGCTCGATCTCGAACTGGTCGTAGCCCCGGTAGCCGATCGCGAGACCCTCACTGTAATGGGCAATGAAGTCGTCTCTCCTGGCATACTGCTCCGGCGAGGAGACCGGGGTGTCGTGATCGCTGCGCGGGAACGTGACCGGGAGCTTACCCGAGGGATTGACGTCGCCAAAGAGGACGTCGGCGAGAGCATTGCCTACCTCCTGGCCGCCATACCAACTCTCCAACACCGCCGGAACCTGGTCGAGCCAGGGCAGCAAAACCGGACCACCGGTGGCCACCACCACGATGGTGCGCGGATTGGCAGCGACAACCGTCTGCACCAGCAAGTCCTGCTCATTGGAGAGCGTGAGACTGGGCAGGTCAGCGTGCTCATTCCTGTAGTCCCGCACCACCACGACCGCCACGTCGGAACGAGCAGCGAGCGCTGCAGCTTCCTGCATCGCCGGAGGAACCATATCTGCCGGGTGCTCCCAGCCCAGGCGTACCTTGCTACCAATGAGACCAGAAGTGGAAACCTCCCCGGGAACGGGAGTATACTGCTCCGGTCGATCGGCCGCATAGTCGATCCGCAGCGCGTGCGGCTGGTCTGCAACCAGGTGCAACCTCACCGACCGGGTTTCCAGCGTGATGCCTGGATCATCGATGAGCAGCTGGTCATCGAGATACAGGCGGACCGTCCCCAGATGGGTGAGCGACAGCGTGTACTCCCCGGTGACTGGGGCGGTGAGGCTCCCTGTCCAGCGCACCGAGACAGCGTTGTTGAACTCCTCGGGCGTCTTGAGCGAAGAGGCATTAAAGATGCTGTAGTTGAAGAAGCCCAGGTTGAGTGCCACCTGCCTGTCGGTGCGCACCAGTTCCGGCTCACCCTCGAAGCGCGTATTCCTCCAGTACTCGGCATGCAGCCCGTGGACTTCCGGGCTGGATCCGGTCGGAGTAAGAACCGAGGATGGCACCAGTGGTGGACCCGGCAGCAGGTCGACAGCGGAAGCCGGGTCGACGCCCTCGGCGTACTCCACCAGCAGGCGCTCGCCCACTCGGCGCCGGATGCCCTCCAGCATGCTCACCACATACGTCGGCTTCACGAGAGAACTCCCGCCCCCTGCGATGTAGTGATCGGCATCACCACCGATGACGGCTACCGAGCGCACTTCCTGGCTCGACAGGGGTAGCAGTTCCCCAGCATTCTTCAGCAGGACAATCGCTTTACCGGCGATCTCGCGCGCCTGCTTGCCATCTTCCTCGATGGGCAGAGGGCTGACCTGGACGAGATGCTCGAAAAGCCCGAACGCGAACATGATGCGCAGGATGCGCCTTACCTTGTCGTTGAGCGTGTCGATGGTCACTTGACCCGCCTGGATCGCTTCCAGCAGGTGGTCACCGAAGAACTTGGCGCTGGGCATCTCCTGATCTAATCCTGCGTTAGCGGCCTCCACGGTGCTATGCGTTGCTTCGTAATCGCTCATCACCCAGCCTGTAAAGCCCACCTGCTGCTTGAGGATCTCGGTCAGCAGGTGCCGGTTCTCGCAGCAGTAGACGCCGTTCACCTTGTTAAACGCGCCCATCGCCGCGCCGACCTGACCGTCTTGCACTACCATCGCGAACGGTAGGGTATAAATTTCCTGCAGCGTTCTCTCGTCGACCTGCGCATCGACCTCGAAGCGGTTCTCATCCTGGCTGTTCACGTTGTAGTGCTTGGCGGTGGCTACGATGTGGTGACGCTGGACACTCTGGATGCAGCGTACAGCCATCTGCCCCGTCAAAACGGGATCCTCTCCAAATGCCTCGAACAAGCGCCCGTAGGCGGGGACGCGCGCAAGGTCCAAGCACGGAGCCAGGTAGACGTTGTGGCCTGTCGCCTGCGTCTCACTAGCTAACAGTTCGCCGTACTGCTCGGCCGCGCCGAGATCCCAGGTCGCCGCCAGCCCGATGGGAGCGGGAAGTGAGGTGGCCTGGCCCTCGTTGACGCCGGCAGGGCCGTCGGTCATAATCAGTGCCGGGATGCCCAGGCGAGCGATTGCTGCCATGGCGTAGGCATCGTTGGATTTCCCATGGACCATGCTGATCTTCTCTTCCAGCGTCAGTTGTGCCAGCACGAGAGCCGCCCGCTCCTCCGGGGACAAGGACGTGTTCATCCACGACCTATCGTGCGCTGCAGCTGGTGAGCCTGTACTCTTGTTCTCCATCATTTCCTCCTTACCCTTTGACACTGCCCGTCCCCAATCCAGCGCGCCAGTAGCGTTGCAGGAACACGCAGCCAATCAACAGTGGAATCGCCGAAACCAGTGATCCTGGTATGGCCAGGAAGCGGTCAACCGTTAACCCCACCGTAATTGGAAAGAGCTTCTCGTTGTTCAACATGATCAACGGCAGAAAGTAGTTGTTCCAGATAGCCACGAACTGGAAGAGCAAGACCGTCACCTGCGCGGGCATCATCAGCGGTGTGGCTATGGTGGCGAAGATGCGGAACTCCCCAGCCCCGTCAAGGCGGGCCGCTTCCAGCAGTTCTTCGGGGACCGAGGCCGCCGCATAAATACGCGAGAGATAGACCCCAAAAGGACTGACGAAGCCCGGCAAGAGCACCGACCAGTAGGTGTTGGTCAAGCCCACCGCGCTCATCATTAGAAACAGTGGCAGCGCCAGGGTGGTGGCCGGCACCAGGACCGACCCCAGGATAATCGAAAAGATAAATCTGCGGCCAGCAAAGCTATATTTGGCCAGGGCGTAGCCAGCCATGCTGGACAGTACTGTAGCCACCACCGATCCAATGCCGGCATAGATAAGTGTATTGAGCAGCCAGCGCCCAAAGATCGATTGATTGTACGTGAAGAGGAACTCCAGGTTGGCGAACAAATTAAAGTGCGGCGCAAACCAGAGTCCATATGTGGTGACCAGGTCTTCCCCGTTCTTGGTTGCCGAGACAAATAGCCAGAAAAAGGGTACAAGAAAGTAAATCGCACACAGAAAGAGGAACGTCATGGCTGCAATGCTACTGAGATTGAACTGTCTCGGACCAGGGCGTCTCTGACGATGTTCAGGAGTCACCCGTTCACGGGTACTTGGATAGGGAGCAATGGCTGATTGTCGACTCATGTGACTTCTACTCCTGAGAGGGTAACGCCAGGAAAGTAATTAAAGGTACTGGTCACCAGGGAGAAAAGGGGCGCACAGCACATGCGCCCCTCCAACACTCTCCCCATCCTCCACACGACCGTCGTCGTCAAAGAAATCAGCCTTTGACGCTGCCGGCCCCCAATCCACCCCGCCAGAAGCGCTGCAACATGATACAGCCAATCAGCAGCGGGATCGAGGAGACCAGGGCGCCCGTCACAATCAGATTGTAGATGGTCTGCGTATTGGCTCCCGCATTGGAGGCCGTCACATTCCAGCTCTGTAAGCCCACCGTAATCGGGAAGAGATTGGGGTCACTGAACATGACCAGCGGCAGAAAGAAGTTGGTCCAGATGCCCACAAAGCCGAAGAGTAAGACGGTGACCAGGGCCGGAGCGAGCAGGCGCAAGGTGATGGTGGTGAAGATGCGGAACTCGCCGGCCCCGTCAATGCGGCCGGCCTCCAACAGTTCATCGGGCACCGAGGAGGCCGCGTAGATACGGGCCAGGTACACCCCGAAGGGGTTGACCAGGCTGGGCAAGAGCACCGCCCAGATGGTGTTGGTCAAGCCCACCTTGCTCATCATCAGGTAGAGCGGCAGCGCTAGCGTGGTGGCCGGCACCAGGATCGAGCCCAGAATCACCGAGAAGATCAGGTTGCGTCCACGGAAGTGATATTTGGCCAGGGCATAGCCGGCCATGGCCGCCAGAAAGGTGCCCACCAGGCTGCCCACCCCCGCGTAGAGCAGGGTATTGAGCAGCCAGCGCACAAAGATGCTATTGTTGTAGCTAAACAGTTGCGAGAGATTGGTGAACAGATTGAAGTTGGGCGCGAACCACAGCCCGAAGGTGCCGAACAAATCGGACTGACTCTTGGTGGAGGCGATCACCAACCAGATAAAGGGGATCAGAAAGTACAGGGTGAACACCAGCAGGAAGGTCATGGCCCCAATCGTGGAGAGATTGAAGCGGCGCGGACGCTCCTGCTGGGTGATGGCCAGTTCCCGAGCGGTGGGCATCGGGACGGAAGCGGTTTGTTGACTCATGGTGGTTACACTCCTGCTTGTCGCTGGGTGACACGTAACACGCTAAACGAGAAGATACAGGTGATGACCGCCAACACCACCGAGAGGGCCGCGGCATAGTAGTAGTTGTTGTTGGCAAAGGCCGTGGTGTAGGCATAGAAGACCGGCGTGTAGGACGTGGACACGTTGTTGGAAATGGCCGACATGACCTGGGGCTCGGCGAAGAGCTGCAGCGTCCCGACAATAGAGAAGATGCAGGTCAGCACCAGGGCAGGCGCTACCAGCGGGATTTTGATGCTCCAGGCCACCCGCCAGGCTGTCGCGCCGTCGACGCGTGCCGACTCGTAGATCTCGCTGGGGATGGCTTGCAGGGCGGCGAAGATGATGAGCATGTTGTAGCCGGCGTAGGTCCAGGTGGCGATGTTGGCGATCGACCAGAGCACGGTGCCCGGCCCCAGAAAATCGGGTGCCGGTAAGCCCAGGGCCACGAAGCCTTTGACGATGGGGCTGAAGACCGGTTGGTAGAAAAAGGCCCACAAGAGCGCGGCGATGATGCCCGGGATGGCAAAGGGCACAAAGAAGGCCACGCGGAAGAAGGCTTTGAGGCGCACTACTGCCGAGTCCAAAAGCAAGGCCAGCACCAGGGCTAAGATGAGCATGACCGGGACTTGCACGATGCCGTAGAGCAGCACCCGACCCACACTGCTATAGAAGTTGGGATCATGCACGACATCCAGGTAGTTGGAGAGCCCATTGAAGCTGACGGTGGCCTCTCCCAGTCCCAGACCGCTGCGCTCGGAGCGGAACAAGCTTTGATCGAGGGCATAAATGATCGGGATGATAAAAAATAGGATGAACAACACCACGAAGGGTAATAGAAACAGATACGGGGCTAGGGCCTCCGCCCGCAGGGCCTTGGAAGTCCGCTGGCTTTGAGATGGGACCTCCTCGACCTGAATCGCCTTTTGAGCCATTTTCGCGTTCTCCTCTCTTCTTGGTTCTAGCTCGCTCTCACCGCCCCTCAGCAGAGCGATGAGAGCGAGCGGGAGGTGTGACTGATCATGGAAGAAACCCTGACGAGTCCGCTCTGTTCGCAGAGGGAGTAGAGCGGACTCGTCCTGCTAGGTGCTGACACTAAAGCCTTGCTTTTTCATGTAGGTGATGGTGCTCTGCTGTACGGCATTGAGCCCATCGGAGAGCGTACCGTGGCCAATGACCGCGTTGGCGAATTGGTCACCCATGTCATTGTAGACCTGTTGCATCGACGGCCCCCACTGGAAGTTGACATTGACGTGCTTGGCCGAGTCGCTGAAGACCTGGTTGATCACCTGATTGCCAAAGAACGGCTGGGGACTGTTCAGGGTGGGCGAGCTTAAGGCGGAGAGCAAGGCCGGATAGGCCCCCGAACTAAACTCCATTAAGGCACTCTGTTGGTTGGCGCTGATCCACTGGGCAAACGTACTGGCCTCCTTGGGATGCTTCGTATTCTTGAAGACGACGGTCGTGGAACCACCCCAGTTGCTAGTGACGGTTTGACCCGCCTGCCATTGGGGCATGGGAGCCACGCGCCACTTGCCGCTGGTCTGGGGGGCATTTTGCTTGAGGATCCCATTACCCCAGGCGGCGGAGACCCAGGTGGCCAGCTTTCCGTTCTGGAAGTCACTGTACCAGGCGTTCGTGAAGTCCGGCTCGGTCTTGACCAGCTTCTTGTCAATCAAATTTTGCCAGTAGTCAGCCACCTGCAGGGCTTGAGGATTATTGATGGAGACCTTCCAGGACTGGCCACTGATGCTGAACAAGTTCCCCCCATTCTGCCAGATAAACCCGACGAATTGTCCTGGTTGTTTGGGTGGGAAGTCGGTGATGTAGACACTCGGGTCGGCGGCATGCAGTTTGGCGGCGTCGTCGGCGTACTGGGCCCAGGTAGTGGGGACCGGGAGATTATACTTCTGGAAGATGTCCTGCCGGTAGTAGAGCTCCATAGGACCACCATCCTGAGGGATGGCGTAGATCCCATTACTGAGGAGGACCTGACTCCACATCCAGTTCGGAAAGACATTCTTCACTGAGTTCGCTCCGTATGGGGTCTGGTCAACGAGCGAGCCGGTCGTCTCGAATTGTGGCAAGGTCTGGAACTCGACCTCGGCTATGTCTGGCTCGTTATTGGCCTTGATGGCCGTAAACAACTTGTCGTATTCAACCGGGCCGGCCCCGACATTCTGCACCGTGACATGGATCTTGGGATGGGTCTGGTTGAAGAGGGCGACCTGCTTATCCATCCCTCCGATCCAGCACCAGTAGGTCAAGTTCACCGGGCCACTGGAGGTAGTGGAGGTGCCCGAACTGGAGCCACCCCCACAGGCAGCAAGAGGAAGCATGAGTACGAGCGTGGCCGTGATGAAGGCAAATATGGACGCAAAGCGGCGCATCCACGGGAAAGAGGACAAAAGCTGCATCATCTGAAGTCTCCTTTAGCGTATGCAAATAAATACCAAAGGGCAATGATACTCTCTTAGCTCTACAAAAACCTACCTACGATGGTAATTAAGATGAGCTCTTCCATCCTGAAGAACCCCCTGGTGGGAATAACCGTCTGTCGGCCAGAACAACTTTGTCTCAAGATTGAAGGCTCTCCAAGCTCAACAGGTGATACATGCCACTTTTCCTTATATATAAAGGGGTAATGTGTATGGCATATTCTTGTCAAGCAGAACATTTTGTACTTTTCTTTCTCAGCTACTCCAAGATGGATTGCTGGATATGTTTTTAACACGATGGCGGAGACGCACAAGACTCGCGCGTGATCAGTGTTGTCGGCAGCTCTACCCGACGACTATCAAGCCGTTCGCCTGCGATCAGGCGCAAGAGCATGGTAGTGGCTACTCGTCCCATGTCAAAAAGAGGCTGGCGCACGGAGGTGAGACTCGGACTGACGATGGTCGTCAATGGGATATCGTCAAAACCGATCACGCTCATGCGTTCAGGCACATGTATCTTGCGCAGGTAGAGCGCTTTATATGCCCCCATCGCTTGCAAGTCATTTCCTGCAAAGATCGCCGTGGGCGGGTCAGGCAAAGCAAGCAAAGCACTGGTTTGAATGTAGCCAGACTGGAGACGAAAATCGCCGGGGCGAATAAGTTCGGGGTCGATGGGAATACCGGCTGCCTCCAAAGCAGCACGATAGCCCGCAATCCTATCCAAACTACACCTCAATGAGGCGGGGCCGGCAATCATAGCAATGCGCCTATGCCCAAGCGACAGTAAATACTCCACGGCCACCCGGCCACCCGCCCAGTTCGTCGCTCCTACTGATGGAACATCTGGACCAAGTTCACCTCGGTGATCAACAACGACGAACGAGATCCCGCGTTGTCGTAATTCATCTAGACGGGAGGATTGACCATGGGTTAAGACAAGAATCGCTCCCTCTGAGAGCATCCTCAACGCCACGAACAATCTCGGTCACATAGGGATTATCAAGACCAGGAACCACAAGGTCGATAATTCCATTGCTACCTTTCCTGAGCCCTTTGGCCGCACTACTCCGAATGTATCCGCTCTCTTTGATGATCTGCTCGATGCGTGCCCTGGTAGCAGGGGCAACATCGGGCCGCCCGTTGAGCACACGTGAAACGGTCGGAATAGAGACGCCAGCTTGAGTTGCGAGCTCAGCAATTGTACTGCGATTGGATAAAGTTTGATTCATTTTCTGAAAACGCCCGGCCTCTTCTATCGGAATAAAATAGAGTATTCCTCAAGACTTTCCGCTTATCAAGAGAATAAGGAAATCGTTCATCTTCAGACGGTATGTTCCAGCTTTCCCTGGTGCCCTGCACAACTTCTACTCTGTAGAGATGAATAGACCTGCCACCGGTATGTCAATGATGCTATCACTCTCCTTTCGTCAGCCATTCGCTTCTCGGCTACCTATACATCGGCTTTCTTGGACCACCTGTTTCACCCGCTCACGCGTTCCAGGTGTTACATCAGGTCGATTATTCAAGACACGCAAGACGGTGGGGATAGAATCCCCAGCTTTCGCTCCAATGTCTGCAATTGTTGCGGACGTTGGAGCGGATGTCGAAGAGGTTTGATTCCTTGTGTGAAATGTTCAGCTTTATGTAACGGAATATATCTATATTATTCCCGAAAACTTTTCATTTGTCAAGGGGAAAGGGAAATCGTTTTGTGCTGCTGGGCAAGCTGTGCAGATCGCCCGTGGGCAGGCCCATTGTTTGGAGGAAACGTCGCGTGGCCTCCATCAAGAGAGATCTCCTTTCATGTATGTGAAGCGTCGCCCATGTGCAGGGATATAGCATGTCAATGTGGGATGGTATGCCCGCACGTAGTCTACCAGCACACCCGGTCTGCCCTGGTTGGCGGCAAACATCTCATAATGTGTCGGCACAAGCAGTTTCATGCCAGCAGCGGCGGCCAGATCCGCGGCCTCGCGTTCATCCAGGTTGCCCACAATATCGAGCTGCTCGCGAAAATAACTCCGACCGTTGATAGGCAGCAGTGCAATGTCTGCTTCGAGCCGACGCAAGCGCTCGACCAGGCCGTCGAAAACAACTGTATCACCTGCGGAGTACACTCGTACCCCAACCACCTCGATAACATACCCAAGATAGCGGTAGAGAGGCCTATCATCATGCTCAACGAAACCGAAATCATAGACGGCCGGCGGTGCCTTGAGGCCATGCATGGCAGGGACGGGAAAGAGTTTAACCCCTCCCAAGCTCAGCTCCTCATCTGGTTGAACACCTGTCACTCGTTCAGGTGAGATGCCGAGAGCCGTCACCTGTTCTACCATTGACAGAGGCACCACAAAGCGAGCCCGTAGTGACGCCTGAGCCAATCCGTACAGGGTGTGCGGATCGAAGTGATCCCAGTGCTCATGGGTACACAGCACCAGATCAGCAGGCGGTGCCTCCTCGGCTCTGAAGAGCGGGGGTATCAACCGAGCAGGATGGTCAGATAGAAATGGGTCCAGGTAGACAGTGGTATGAGCGCTGCGCAGCAGGAAACCAGCCTGCCCCAACCACCAAAGTGCAATTGTGTCCGGTGGAAGCTGCGTGTTGAGAAAATCCATGGCTGTAGCAGAAAGGTGTGTAGACATCATTGCTCCCTTCCTTCCTGATCTCTATCGTGGACGATCACTACCTTCAGTGTCTTCGGCTGGCGGTGCATCAACGTCTCCAATGCAGCCGGGTATTCAGCGAGCGCGAAGCGGTGGGTGATGAGCGGAGCTAAATTCAGCAGACCGGCGCGGAACATCTGTACGGCGTACGTCCAGGCTGCCGAAGATGCCCCGAAGATGCCCATGACGGTCAGGTGCTTGAGGACGAAGATATCGCTTTCCACGTTAAGGCGAACTCCTTCTCCGGCGATGCCTTCCAGCAGCACCGTTCCCCCCCGCCGCACCAGCAGTATTGACCGCTCGATCCCTTCCGGTCGATTGCCCCCTTCAAAGACGATATCCGCTCCCTGCCCCCCGGTCAAACTGTGTATCAATGGCTCAGGATCGTTTTCCTTGCTGTTGAGCGTGTGCGTTGCGCCCAGGTGCCGTCCCAGTTCCAGCCGGTCAGGACGAGAGCCGAGCAGGACGAGGTTAGTGGGATTGAATAAATGAGCAATCTGCACGGTTAACAGTCCAATCGTACCATCTCCCACCACCACAACCGTATCGCCCGGCAGTGGCCGCTTTTGTAGGAAGGCATGGGCCACCACGGAGGTCGGCTCTAACAGCGCGGCCTGCTCAAAGGATGCATCAGGTGGTAAGACGTGCACCTGCCGCGCGGGAACGACGACATATTCGGCAAGTCCGCCGGTGCGCGTGAAACCGATCTCTTCGTAGCCAGCCTGGCACAGATTGTTCAGCCCCAGGCGGCAATTGCGGCAGGTACCGCAGGAGAGGAAGCCTTCCGCCACGACCTTATCGCCCGGCGCGAGGTTGCGCACCCGCTCACCAACAGCGGAAATCTCCCCCGCCCACTCGTGGCCTGGCACAATCGGATACTGGTAGTAGCCAACAGGTCGAATCCCGCGGTAGAGTTCCACGTCGCTACCGCAGATGCCGACCGCCCGCGAGCGAATCAGCACATCGTCTGGTCTGATGGTCGGCTGCTCAAGTTCGGTGAGCATGACCTCACCTGGGCCTTTGATCACCACTGCTTTCATCTTTTTGTCGCCTCTGTCCTGTATCAAGGGAGGTACTGGTACGCATGCAGCGTCAAAACCTCCACAAACCGCTCATCGGTAATGATATTGTCAAGCAATTGAGCAGCCTTGTCAAACTCATGTGAAGCGTATTGCTCCTCGCCAATTGCCTGTTTAATCTTCTCCAACTCCTCGGCCTCTATTTGGCGGAATAATTCGACGGTTACCTTTAGCTTTTGTGCCCAAAGTCTGGGATGGCTCTCCAACGTTCCCTGAGATAGTGTGCTGCCATTTTCGGCTTGCGAACGCTGGTGAATACTCCCTTTTTGTTGCCCTGGACGCGTATAATCCCTTGACT
>WNGM01001263.1_pt1 | contig 21049 bp, 20 predicted proteins | sample 5400571 | NCBI WGS metagenome assembly WNGM01 (sample SAMN13153378, study PRJNA577476) | soil metagenome | isolation source: 100 cm soil or saprolite under Garry oak tree replicate 2 | place: USA:California | collected 2016-06-15 | reverse complement strand
TCTTCCACCTGAGGCTTCCTTTCCGTAGTCCCGGATTTCGCACTTCAGGACCATACGGAACGGAAGCCTCACTAACACCCAGCCACGCCACCACCACCGGGCAAATCAATAACTCACTCCAGAAGAGCCACACCCATGTGGCATCGCTGTTCTGGATAGCAGCTCTCGGCCGACATCGATGTGACAGCGGTGCTCGCCGGCGAACATCGATGCGGCATCGCTGTTCTGGAAAGCCCTCCTCGGCGGACATCGATGTGACAGCGATGTTCACCCGGCAGACAAGCGAGCCTGGGCTCGGCGGGGGCGGGGTCAGCGGAGGGTGAGGATGTTGGCGGTGATCAGGGCCGCGGCGTCGGAGCAGAGGTAGGCGATCACCTCGGCGACCTGGGCGGGGCCGACGACGTGCAGCATGGCCGGGTCCGCCGCGACCGCGTCGCGGACCGCGTCGGTGACCCAGCCGGTGTCGGTGACCGGCGGGTACACCATGTTCGCCGTGATCCCGAACCGGCCGAGCTCGAGCGCGGCCGACATCGTGTAGTTCTCCTGCGCCGCCTTGGCCGCCCCGTAGGACACCTCCTCGGGGAAGCCGAGCGCCCCGCCCGAGGTGAGCCCGACGATCCGGCCCCAGTCCGCGCCCCTGGCGACATGCCGGCGCGCGAACTCGGCGATCAGCAGCGCCGGAGCCATCGCGTCCACGCCGAACTGCTGCCGCCACGAGGCCGCGGTGACCGGCCGGAGCGACCGCCCGTGCCGGTCGCTGGCCGCCGGGGCGAAGGTGTCGGCGAGCCAGCCCGTGGCGTTGTTGACCAGGATGTCGACCGGGCCGAGGCGATGTTCGGCCAGGTCGAACATCGCCGCGGGCGTCTCCGGGTCCGAAAGGTCGGCCTCCGCGGCCACCGCTTCGCCGCCCGCCGCTTCGATCTCGGCCACGACCGCCTCGGCGCCGCCCGCGCGGCGATCCCGGTAGGTCTGCGGGATGCCGGGATCGGCCGGATCGCGCACCCGCCAGAACGCGCACACGACCGCGCACCCCCGCGCGGCGAGCGCGGTCGCCGTGGCCGCGCCGATGCCGTGGTTGGCCCCGGTCACGATCGCGGTGTGGCCTACGCGGGCGGCCGGCCCTGCTGTCGCCCCGGCCGCAGACGTCCGCGGACCCGCCGACGCGGCCGACCCGGGCCCGGCCGTCACGCGACGACCCGCAGCGCGGACGAGCCGTCGGGCAGGCGGCGGATCTCGAGCCGCTCGGCGACCCGGTCGCGCAGGTCGGCGACGTGGCTGACGATGCCGACCGCTCGGCCTCGGTCCCGCAGTTCGTCGATGACGCTGAGCACCTGGTCGAGCGTGTCGGCGTCGAGCGAGCCGAAGCCCTCGTCGATGAAGAGCGTCTGCGTGTCCACTCCCCCGGCCTCGGCCTTGACCACGTCGGCCAGCCCGAGCGCCAGCGCCAGCGAGGCGTAGAAGGTCTCGCCGCCGGACAACGACTTCGGGCTCCGCTCCTCCCCGGTGTGCCGGTCGACGACCGACAGGGTCAGCCCGCCGCGCTGCCGCCGCGACTCGCCCTCGTCGCTGCGCCGCAGCTCGTAGCGGCCGGACGACATCACCGCCAGCCGCACGTTGGCCGCGGCGACGACCTGTTCGAACCAGTGCCGCAGCACGTACGTGGTCAGCGCGACCCTGCGGCGCCCGTCCATGCCCTTGGCCAGGCCGGCTAGGTAGATGACCGGCTCGGTCGCGGCGTCCAGCGCCGCGGCGGCGGTCTCCGCGGCCCGCACCTCGGCCAGCCGTGCGCTGAGCCGGCCGTCCCTGGCCCGCTGCGTCTCGTGCCCGGTCCTGGCGTCCTGCTCCGCGTCCCTGGCGCGGGCCAGTGCCGACGCCGCCCGTTCGGCGGCCGCGTGGACCTCGCCGGCCAGATCCGGGTCGAGGCCCGTCAGGTCGGCGGCCGCCGCCGCGGCCTGCAACGCGGTCAGCTCCCTGGTCCACGACGCCACCTGCTCGCTCAGCGCGGACTGCTCGGCCGGCCTGAGCACCGCCGACCTGGCGAGTTCCAGCGTGTCGAAGCCGCTGGCCTGCGCCTCCCGCGCCGCCCTGCCCCGCGCACCCGCCGCCGCGTCAACCGCCGCCGCCAGCTCGTCAAGCGCCGCCGCGAGCAGGCGGCTGCCCTCGGCCGCCTGGCCGAGCGCCGCGCTTCGCGCCGCGACCGACGGGCAGCCCTGGGCGGCCTGCGCCAGCGTCGCGTTCAGCGCCGCCAGGTCCGCTCTGGCCTGGTCGGCCTCCTGGCGCGCCGTCGCCTCGGCGGCGGCCGCGGCGCGCAGTTCGTCCCCGAGTCGCTCCTGCTCGCCGCGCAGGCGGGCCAGCTCGGCCTCCAGGGCGGGCGCCTGGGCCGTGCCTCGCTCGGCGGCCGTCAGCCGCTCCGCCACCTCGGCCTCCTCGGCCGCCAGGCCGGCCAGGGTGCGCCCGGCGGCTATGGCGGCCTGCTCGGTGGCCTGCGTGGCAAGCTCGGCGTGCTCCTGCTCGGCCCGCGACCTGGCCGCCGCCGCGGCATCCCGCCGCTCGCGCGCGGCCTGCACGGCCTTGGCGGTCACCCGGGCGGCGCGGGCCGCAGCGGGCGCCGGGTGCCGCGCCGAGCCGCAGACCGGGCACGGCGCCCCGTCGGACAGAGCCGCCGCCAGCTCGGCCGCGATCCCGGCCAGCCGCTCCTCCATCGCCCGCTGATGGTCGTCGACCAGCCGCTGGTGCGCCTCGACCGCCGCCCGCACCCCCTCGGCCTTGTCGGCCAGCAGCGGCTCGAGTTCGGCCAGGCGGCAGGCCGCCGCCCGCAGCCGCGCCAGCTCCGCCCGTCGCTGCGTGCTCGCCTCGAGCCCGGCGGCGGCGTTCTTGGCCCCGGCCAGCCGCGCCTCCGCCGCAACGATGCGCCCGGGGAGTTCCTCGCGGGCCGCCGCGAGCGACTCGGCCAGGGCGGCGGCCCGCGCCGCGGCCCGGTCGAGCTCCCCGACGGCGGTCTCGCGACCTGGCACTGTTGATTCGGCCGCTACGAGATGCTCCAGGCTGGCCGCCTCCCGCAGGCCGGCACCGGCACGGGCGGCTGACTCCTTCGCGGTCCGCCTGACCAGCGTGCTGTCGGCGGACTCGCCGAGCAGGCAGGAGAAGTCGGCGGCCGCGGCCGCACCCACCAGCAGCCTGAGTCTGTCTCGCGCCCGGGCAGCCGACGCTTCGGCGTCGTCGAGCGCGGCAAGCAGCGGCCGCACCGGTTCGGCCCGCCTGGCGGCATCCAGCCGGGCCGCCCGCTGACCGTGCGCGGCGCGGGTGGCCTCGTGCCGGCCCTGCGACGCCAGCGCCTGGGTCAGCCGCGTCATCAGCGCGGCCCGCGCGGTCGCGGCCTGCTCGGCCGCCAGCGCGGCCCGAGCCTGCCGCACGGCACGCTCGAGTTCGGTGCCCGCGCTGGCCAGCGCCCCGGCCAGGTCGTCGCCGATCTGCTTGAACCTGATCCCACGCTCCCCGGCGGGCAGACAGATCAGCTCGCCGCGGGCGGCCGCGTCGAGCCCGGCGGCCTCGGCCGCTGCCGAGACCGCTTCGGCGATCTCGGCCCGGGCATCCTGCCGCTGCTTGAGCGCGACCGCCCGGCGCCGGTCAAGTTCGAGCGTGATCTTGTCGTACAGCTCGGTGCCGAAGAGCTTGGTCAGCACCGCCCGCCTGGCGTCGTCGTCGCACCGCAGGAAGCGCGCGAACTCGCCCTGCGGCAGCAGCATCACCTGGGTGAACTGGGTCCGGCTGAGCCCGATGACGTCCGCGATCGCCTCGCCGGCCTCGGCCTTGTTCGACGACATGGTGACCCACTGGCCGGCCTCGCGGCGCCGCAGGTGCACCCGCATCGCCTCCGTGGTGTACCCCTGGCCGCGCCGCTTGGGCCGCCGGTGCTCGGGCACGCGGGTGATCAGGTAGCGGACGGCGCGGACCGAGAACTCCAGCGTCACCGACGGCTCGACGCCGGGGTCGGCGAAGTGCGAATGCAGCCGGTCGGCTCCGGCGTCCTCCCCGGCCAGGCCGCCGTACAGCGCGAACGTGATCGCGTCGAGCACGGTCGTCTTCCCCGCGCCGGTCGGGCCCTCGAGCAGGAACAGCCCCCCAGCCGCGAGGCGGTCGAAGTCGATCCGCTGCGCCGTCGCGAACGGCCCGAACGCCTGCATCTCGAGCCGGTGCAGCCGCATCAGGGACGCACCCTAGGCCGCCGCAGGGTTCCCGCCCCGCTCGGGGAACGCCAGGTCGGCGTCGAGCAGCCAGTCGTCTGCCCGGCCCGCGTTCGCCAGCCACTCGTCCACGGAGCCGGCGTCGGATCCGGCTGTCCGCCGGCCCGCGGGGGCGCCGTCGGCCGCCTCGTCGTGCTGCACCGCCTCGACGACGTCACGCAGCACGGCGAGCTGGTCCTCGTCGGCCGGGCCGCCGCTGGTGAACTCGACGAACAGCTCGCAGATCTCGACCGGGTCGGCCGTCTTCGCGAGCCGGCCGAGGTCGGCCGCGGCGCTGACGAACTCGCCCTCGGGGTCGAAGTCCAGCACCAGCGTGTGCGGCCACTTCTCGCGCAGCCGCTCCATCGGCGAGGCCGGCCGGACCGCATCGGTCAGCACCACCCGCAGCCACGCATCGGCCAGCTCGCCGCCCGGGCGGCCGGCGCCCCGGCCAGTGCCGCGCTGACCCGGGCCGGTCTCGGCCAGCAGGTCGTCGAGCTTGCCGCGGATCTCGCGCAGCGGCCGCGGCATGGGTGCCGCCAGCTTGGCGATGCTGACCTGGCCGGACCCGTCGATCTCGGCCAGCGTCACCGACTTGGCGTGATACCGCTCGGAGAACGAGAACGCCAGCGGCGATCCGCAGTACCTGACTGTGGTCCCCGCGCCGCCCGAACTGACGTCCTGCTGCCCGTGCAGGTGGCCGAGCGCGACGTAGCTCAGCCCGGCGAACACCGACGCGGGCGCGTCGCCGATCCCGCCGACGCGGATGTCGCGCTCGGAGTCGCACGGCGCTGCCCCCGTGATGAACGCGTGTGCGACGACGACGGTGCGCCCGATGCCCCGCTCGGCCGCGTCGGCCCTGATCAGGGCGGTCGCGGCGGCGAGCACCGAGGCGTGCGACCGCTCCGCGCCCAGCTCGTCAAGCACCGCGTCGGGCAGCAGGTAGGGGATCCCGTATACGGCCACCTCGCCGTGCTCGTCGGCGACCAGCACGGGCCTAGCGATGTCGGCAACGGACGTGCGCAGGTGAACGCCGGCCAGTTCGCTGAGCCGGGAGCCGAAGCCGAGCCTGACGGCCGAGTCGTGGTTGCCGCTGGTGATGACGACCGGGATCCGGGCGGCCGCGAAGCGGCGCAGCGCGCGGTCGAGCACCATCACCGCGTCGGTGGGCGGGACCGCCCGGTCGTACACGTCCCCGGCGACCACGACCGCGTGCACCTCGTGCCTGACCGCCTGGTCAAGCAGCCAGTCGAGGAATGCGGCCTGGTGAGTCAGCAGGTCCACGCCGTACAGCGTCCGCCCGAGATGCCAGTCCGAGGTGTGGAGCAGTCGCATCGGCGCTCCATCGGTCGTGACAGAGTTGGTCGTAACAGAGTTGGTCGTGACAGAGTCGGTGGTGACAGCGGTGACGTCTGAGGTCGGAATCCATCATCGCGGGCAGCCGGGCGGTTCCCGGCGATTGAGCGCCGACGGCGTGTCGCGCGGGGCTGTTGATAGCGTTGGGCCGTGATCGACGCGCTGTTCCCCCCTGACCTGCCGGAGCCTGGGCACTGGGAGCGGCGCTACCCGCCCAGGCGGTTGCCCGAGGGCGCGAAGGTCACCAGGCTCGGTCCGTCACCGACCGGCCTCATGCACATCGGGACGATCTACAGCGCGATGATCGACCGCGACGTCGCGGGCCAGTCGGGCGGCCGCTACCTGCTCAGGATCGAGGACACCGACCAGTCGCGAGAGGTCGAGGGCGCACTCGGGCAGTTCGCGCGCGCGTTCGGCTACTTCGGCCTGACCCCGGACGAGGAACAAGGTCACGGCGACTACGGGCCATACCAGCAGTCGCGGCGCGCGGCCATTTACATGAGTTACGCGCGCGAGCTGTTGCGCCAGGACAAGGCCTACCTGTGCTTCGCCACGGCGGCCGAACTCGCCGATACCAGGAGGCGCCAGCAGGACGCCAAGGTCCCGCCCGGCTACTACGGCCGGTGGGCGATCTGGCGGGACGCCACCGACGAGCAGGTTCGGGCCAAGCTCGCCGAGGACGTGCCGTACGTGGTGCGGTTCCGCTCGCCGGGCGTGCCAGGACGGCGGGTGGAGTACACCGAGGCGATCCGCGGCCGGCTGTCGTCCGAGGACAACTTCAACGACGTCGTGATCCTCAAGTCCGCCGCCCAGGCCCATGGGCAAGACCGGCTGCCCACCTACCATTTCGCGCACGCCGTCGACGACCACCTGATGCGGGTCAACCTGGTGATCAGGGGCGAGGAGTGGCTGTCCTCCGTCCCGATGCACCTGCAGCTGTTCGCGGCGCTCGGATTCGCGGCACCGGAGTACGCCCACACGTCGCAGCTGATGAAGCAGATCCCCGGCGGCAAGCGCAAGCTGTCCAAGCGCAAGGACCCAGAGGCCAGCGTCGACTTCTACATCCGGGAGGGCTACCCGGCCAGGGCAGTGCTGTACTACCTGCGCGGGCTGGCCAACGGCTCGCTCGCCGAGATGCCGCTCGACGAGGCGCTCGCCGCCCCGATCAGGCTGTCCGAGCTCGGCGGCGCCGGCCCGCTGATCGACCAGGTGAAGCTGGAGGACATCAGCGCCGACCACATCGCGACCCTGTCCAGGCAGCAGATCCTGGACGCGATGCTGGCCTGGGCCGCCGACCACGATCCCGAGCTCGCCGGGGTCCTCGCGGCCGAGCCTGACCGGGCGCTCGCCGCGCTGGCAGTCGAGCGGGAAGGGGTCGAGAACCCGCGCAAGGACCTGCGCAAGTGGTCCGACTTCCGGTCCGCGTACGGCTTCTTCTTCCCCGACCTGTTCACGCTGGTCATGGTCGGCGACGAACGGCTCGGCAGCCTGCCGGACGAGCTGGTGCGCGAGTTCGCCGCCGACTTCGTGGCCGACTATCGGGACCTGGCCGACCCTCAGGAGTGGTTCGGGCAGATCAGGGACCTTGCCGCCAAGCACGGCTTCGCGCAGAACGCCAAGCTGTACAAGCAGGCGCCGGATGACTACCCGGGCTCGATCAGGGAGGCGTCGCAGCTGATCCGGGTGGCGCTGACCGGCTCGACGAGGAGCCCCGACCTGGCCAGCGTCGCCCGTGTGCTCGGCCGGGACGAGGTGATCAGGCGGGTCTCCTCGCTGACCGGCTGAGCCAACGCTGCCCGGGTGACCCTGGCGGTCTAGTCTTACCAAGCGTGTCAGCGCTTAGGCAGATCTTCGCGTTCTCCGGGATTCTGGTACCCGAGCCCGGCCAGAAGAACTCGCTCGCCCTCGTCGAGCATGCCGTCAGCCTCGCTCCGCCTAGCGACCGCAGGCGGATCTGCTACCTGCCGACCGCGGTCGGCGACGCCCAGGCCAACATCGACCACGTGACCGCTGCGTTCGACGCCAGGCCCGATATCGAGCTGAGCGTGCTGCGCCTGTTCACCCAGCCGAGCGTCCCCGACGTGCGGCGGCACCTGCTGTCGCAGGATGTCTTGCTGGTCGAGGGCGGCAGCGTGGTGAACTTGATGGCGATCTGGCGCGCGCACGGCCTCGCGGAGGTCATGCGGGAATGCTGGGACGCGGGCGTCGTGCTGGCCGGGTGGAGCGCGGGCAGCCTGTGCTGGCATCTGGGCGGCCCCACCGACTCGTTCGGCGACTCGCTCGACCCGTTCACCGACGGGCTGGGCCTGCTTCCTTACAGCAACGGCGTCCACGACGACTTCGACGGCCAGCCGCGCAGGCACGTGTACCGCAGGCTCGTCGCCGAGCACGTCCTGCCCGCCGGCTACGCGAGCGAGGACGGCGTCGGCCTGCACTATGTCGGCACCGATCTGCATGAGGTGGTCAGCGTCGCGCCGGCCAAGCAGGCCTGGTGGGTGGAGTCCGCGGCGAACGGCGGCTTCCGCCAGCACCCCGTCCGGGCCCGGATGATCTAGCCTGTCGTGCGGATCAGCGTGGAGGAGGCGAAGCGGCTGCTCGGCAGCGCCCGGGTAGCCGTCCTGGCCACCGTGTCGGCGGACGGGCGGCCGCACACGATCCCGGTCACCTTCGCGCTGGACCGCGACAGCATCTACACCGCCGTCGACGCCAAGCCGAAAAGCACTCGTGCGCTGCGGCGCCTGAGCAACATCCGCGCCGATCCTCGGGTCGCTGTGCTCGCCGACCACTACAACGAGGACTGGACGGCGCTGTGGTGGGTACGCGCCGACGGCGAGGCGGTGGTCATCGACGACCCGGCTGAAATGACTGCGCCGGTCGGCCTGCTCGCCGGTAGATACGCGCAGTACCGGGCAAGGCCGCCCGCCGGGCCGGTCATCGCCATCCGCGTCATTCGGTGGACCGGCTGGTCGGCTAGGCAGCGCCCAACCTGACCTGCCTGTCACTCGCGGTCAGAGGTCCGCTACGGCAGGAATCACCTGGCCGCCGATGATCTCGAGCGGCGTCATCTCCCAGACGTCGGCGACGGCCCCGATCGCGGTGTCGAAACCCAGTTCCGCGAGCTTGCCGAGGTTGTCGATGACCTCGTTCGCCTTCTCGCCATGAGGCCCGACGTCGAAGATGAAGTAGCAGGACTTGCGGATCTCGTCGTAGATCCGGCCCTCCGCATCGCAGTGCGCCCGGAGCACGTCGAGCTTGCGGGCGAGGTCCGGGCCGGGGAACAGGTTGCACGCCTGGGCGTAGCGCGCCACGAAGCGCAGCGTCTTTCGCTCTCCCCCGCCGCCGATCATGATCGGCGGATGCGGCTTCGACAGGGCCTGCGGGGAGTTCAGCGGCCGGTCGAGTTCGTAGTGGGTGCCGCGGAACGGCGACTCGTCGCCGCTCCACATCTGCAGGCATATCTGCAGGGTCTCCTCGAGCCGCTCAAACCGCTCGGCGACCGGCGGGAACGGGATGCCGAGGCCCCTGGACTCCTCCTCGTTCCACGCCGCCCCGACGCCCAGCCACGCCCGGCCGCCGGAGAGCACGTCCAGCGTGGTCACGATCTTCGCGAGCACCCCAGGATGACGGTAGACCGCGCCAGTGACCAGCGTGACGAGCTTCGCCCGCGACGTGCACGCGGCCAGGTATCCGAGGGTCGTGTACGCCTCGAGCATCTCGCGCTCGGGCGGGCCGACCGCGCCGATCTGGAAGAAATGGTCCATCACGCTGATGAACTCAAATCCCGCGTCGTCGGCGGTGCGGGCCACGGCGGCCAGGTCGGCGCCGAGCCTGGACGGCCCCGCTGGCCAGGTGAAATCCGGAATCTGCAGTCCGACCTGCATGAAGCGACACTCCTCAGGGGTAGCGAGCGGCTGATCGACGAGAATTCAGGGCGCCCTGTCATTGTGCCGTCCGCACCGGCCCGTTCCATGACAGGGGTCCTCGCCCGCGCCCGGCCCGCGGCCGGCAGCTAACGGGCTGGGGGCTGACCGGGACGGCGGTGTTTGCGCGGCGCACCCGGGGGCAGTGGGCTACGGGTCTGTCAGTTTCATTGAATAGGGTGATCAGTTCGTGATGATCCTTATGTGCTCTCCGGCCGCAAAGGAGTGATCGATAATGGCTGGGATGCTGAAGGTCTCGAGGAGCCGCGGCGCCTTGAGCGGTGTGCTGCTTGTTCTGCTGGCGATCTGGGGCGGGCTTATCCCGCTCGTCGGGCCGTACGTCCATTACGCCTACACACCTGATCACGCGTGGAGGATGACGTCGGGGCGGTTGTGGCTGGAAATCCTGCCCGCCGCTGGCGCCTTCCTCGGCGGGCTTGTCCTGGTAGCCAGCAGGCTCAGGCCGATGGCGCTGCTCGGTGCGTCGCTGGCCGCGGCCAGCGGCGCGTGGTTCGCGGTGGGCAGCGCGCTGGCGCCGATCTGGACGAACGCGCTCCCGGCGCAGGGAGTCCCGGTCGGCGGTCATATCGCCAGGGCGATGGAGCAGATCGGCTTCTTCACCGGCCTCGGTGTCGTGATCGTCTGCATCGCGTCGGTCGCACTCGGCCGGCTCTCGCTCGTCTCGATCAGGGATACCAGCGTCGCCGAGCGTGCGACCGACGGGATGACGGCCGGTTCCGACGGGGAGACCGCCTCCCGCAGGTGGCCGATCCCGATGCCCGCGTCCATGCGCCGGGTCGCGAGCACGTCGGACGGCGGCTCGACCGAGCCGGTCGGCTCGTCTGCCAGCAAGTCCTAGGCCTGCGGCCGGTGCGGATCCGGTGGCGCCTGACTCGGTCCCGGCGCCACCGGATCCTGGCCGCGTTATGCGCCGAGGCGGACCAGCGACATGTGGCCAGCGGAGAACGTGACGACCGCGCCCTGCGGCCCGGTCAGCAACGAGAAGGCGTGCGGCACCGACAGCGTGCCGCTGACCGTCCCGTTGGTCGCCAGCTTGCTGACGGTCGCCGACGCGCAGGTCACCTGGGAACATGCCTCATTCAGCACGAGCAGCCCGAGGCCGGTTCCGGCGAGGGCACGGTCATTGTTGGATACGCGCGCCGAAGCGAGCCTGATCAGGCTGGTCAGGCCGCAGCTGTCGAGGAACTGATGACTGCTGTTCGAATGAAAGATCAGCACGTCCAGCCGACCGCCGGCGATCGCCATCAGCCCGTTGACCCTGGCGCGCCGGGGCGGCGTCGTGAGCCGACGCTCGCTGCGCGGCTTGTGCCGCAGGCAGCCCGGCGACGCCGGCCATCAGCAACCCGGTCGCCCGGCCAGCGGTCACTCGGCCACCGGAAACTCGGCGGGCGCGGCGGCCGGCCCCCTGGCCGCGGCGCCGCAGTACTCACGGTGGATGGCGGCCCAGTGGCCGGTCGCGCCGAGTTCGGCGAGCACGCCGGCGATGCCCAGGTTGACGCGGACCACGGACAGGAAGTCCGCCGGTATCGTCAGTCGCCTGATGACCCCGGCATACCGGCCAGACCTGGCCAGATCCGAGCCGCGCAGGGTCGCCGCGAAGTCCGGTGAGTAGGTATAAGGCTGTTCGGCCACGATCGGCTGGTGCGCCTCGTGGAACCACGCAAGCAGGGCGCAGGCGTCGGGCGGGTCGGCCTGGTCCACGTATCCGGCGTCGCTCATCACGCGAAGGAGTTGCGTTGCCTCAGAACCGACAATGGCTTGCATGATGCCCCGCACGATGAGGATCTGCTTCGCGCTGTAACGCCTTACACAGCCGAAGTCGAGGAACGTCACGCCGCCGTCGGCATGGAACAGGTAGTTGCCGGGATTCGGGTCGGCGTTCAGCATCCCGAGCCGGGTGAGGCTGCCGACCGCGAACCGGTAGATCACCTCGCCCCACCTGTCCCGCAGATGCTGCGGCGCCGACCGGGCGCGCGCCCAGCAGAAACCCTCGCTCAGCTCCATCGTCAGCACCCGGGCGGTGCACAGCTCGGGGACGGTCTCCGGGATCCTGATCAGCGGATGCCCGCGGTACGCGGCGGCGAACGCCTCCTGATTGACGGCCTCCACCCGGTAGTCGATCTCTTCGCCGATTCGCGCCGACAGCTCGCGCGCGATCGCGGGCACGTCGGCCTGCACGCAGGTCGTTCCGCAGCCGAGCCGCAGCAACGCGGCGAGCAGTTCGCCGTTGCACAGGTCGGCGCGGATCGCCTGCTCGACACCCGGATACTGGATCTTGACCGCGACGTCCCGCCCGTCCTGGAGCCGGGCGGCGTGCACCTGCCCGATCGATGCCGCGGCGATCGGGTGCGGGTCGAAGTCGATGAAGATCTCGTGCAGCGGCAGGCCGAGCTCGGTCTCGGCCAGGTCGGCGGCCAGGCCAGCCGGCATCGACGGCGTATCGCCTTCGCGCCCGGCCAGCGCCGACTGGTAGATGACCTGATGCTCCGGCGACCCGACGGGCGGCAAGCTCGCGAGCGAGAGCAGCTGGCAGGCCTTCCTCACGACGCAGCGGGAGCTGCCGAGCTGGTCCGCGTACCGCTCGGCGACCCTCCCGTGCCGGGCCGCGATGGCGGTATCCGCGCTGCGCCTGCCGGCCGCCGCCGACGCCGAGCCCTCCGGCCGGCGCATGGTCAAGCCGACCACCGGGAGCGTCTCGGCCAGCCTGCCCTGCGCCAATTGATACCCGGGAGCAACTGCATGCGACGGATCGGGAGACTTAGACGCGTACATACCGGAAACTGGAGGCTCCGCCACGGTCCGCTCCGCAAATAGCGCGTTACTTAAATAACGAGTCAGGGCCAGTATGCCAGCGCCGAATGCAATCTACAGGCCGGTTCGCAGATACAGCCGTACGACCGTACGGGATTATTGCCGCTATTGCGGCTTGCGTGGCGGTCCGGCCGCGCCGGCGCTGCCGTTAATGTCCGCCTCGGCTCCCTCACCGCGCCGTCCCCCGCGCGGCGTCCCGCTGGCGTGGCGTCCCGCTGGCCGTGGCGTCCCGCTGGCGCGGCTCCGCCGGCGCGGCGCCGGCCGGCGGTTTCCATGATCGTGGTGGATTCTCGGCCTGGCGCACCCATACCCGCAAGGTTTCAGCTCGGTCTTGTACAGGCCGTGGTAGCTTGCGGCGACCGCATTGTCGTAACTATCCCCTTACAGCGGGTTTCTTCGCGCGGGAGCTCGACCCGCGCTTGCCCCGCCCCGCTGCCGCGTCCTTGAGCAGCGCAGCGAGCCGATCCCTCGCAAACTGGTTCAAATCAGCTACCGTCAGTCGTGCAGTTCCGCGATCGTGGATGATTCTCAGCAGATACGCCGAAAATCATCCACGATCTCGAGATCCGGGGAGCGCCGCGCGGAGGGCGGGCGGCGTTAGCGGTAGGCCGAGATGCCGGTGAGGGGCTGGCCGATCGCGTTCATCACCGACCTGTTCTCCCGGATGATCACCGGCTGGAAGGTGGCCGGCACGCTGGCCGCCTCGGGTCGTGTGTATGAAGGCATTCTGAATAGAATTACGGATACTCGGGCGCGCTTATCTTGTCTGGCGCTTGTGGGACAGTTTCGGTGATTTATTCGTGGGTCCCGGGATGCACCGTGCTCGGACCCAACCGCCAGTCCACGTCCGAGACCCGCTCTGCCGGGAACCCGGCGACCGCGACCCGCGCCTGATGCGCAGACACCATGCCCCGCTTGCCGCCTATACCCCGGCTTGTCCGGGGCGGTGCAGGCGTTCGTGCCACGCGAGGCGCTGCGCGCGAAGCTCGGCGACCACCGGCCCGCGGTCGTCGCCCGCGCCTCGGCGGTCGGGGCGCTGTCCTCGTCCTGCTCGTACGCGGCGCGGTTCGCCACACTGGCGCCAGGGCTCCGTTAGGCCAAAAATCTCTGACGCCGTGTCGATCTGGGCGAGCAGCGTTCGACGCACGGGCAGAAGAGCAGATGCGGCATCCCGGCCGACCTGCCGAACGAAGGAGAGACAGATGCGATTCCTGGGATACACCCTGGCCGACCCGTCCGTCCCGATCCCCCCGCCGAGCCCCGAGATGTTCGCCAAGATGGGCGCGTTCGTGGAGGAGGCCACCAAGGCGGGCGTGCTGCTGGCCACAGGTGGCCTCGCGCCGGTCGAGGAAGCCACCAAGGTCAAGTACGCCGACGGCGAGTTCACCGTGCTGGACGGCCCGTTCTCCGAGGCGAAGGAGCTGGTCGGCGGCTGGGCGCTGATGGAGACCCGCGACAAGGCCGAGGCGATCGAGTGGACCAAGCGGTTCCTGACCATCGCCGGCCCGGGCGAGTCCACCATCCGGCAGGTCTACTGACCCGTGAGTTCCCGGCGGGGCCGGCGGCCAGAGCGAGCCGCACGGCCCCGCCGCCGCGCGCGCGAGGCGCACCCCCGCCGCTCCCACTTGCCCGATCGCCCGGCCGGTGATGTGATCGGACCTCGTGGCAGGCTCACAGGCAGACCAGGCACGCGCGGCGATCGAGACGGTCATCCGGCTGGAGTCGGCCCGCCTGATCGCCGGGCTGGCCAGGTACGCGGGCGGCGACATCGGCCTCGCCGAGGAACTCGCGCAGGACGCGGTCGTCGCTGCCCTGGAGCAGTGGCCTCGCGACGGGGTCCCCAAGAACGCCGGCGCATGGCTGGTGACGGTCGCCAAGCGCCGCGCCATCGACGTGTTCCGCCGCAACCGCGACCTGGAGCGCAAGTACGCCGAGATCGGCAGGGACCTGGAAGCCGACGACGACGGCACGGCGGACTTCGACCGGGCGGTCTCCGACGACATCGACGACGACCTGCTGCGGCTGATCTTCACGGCCTGCCACCCGGTGCTGCCCGTCCCGGCCAGGGTGGCGCTCACGCTGCGCCTGCTCGGCGGCCTGACCACGGCCGAGATCGCCCGCGCCTACCTGCAGCCGGAACCCACGATCGCCCAGCGCATCGTCCGCGCGAAGAAGACGCTGGCCAGCGCGCGCGTGCCGTTCGAGACGCCGGACAGCGAGGCGCGCCCGGCCAGGCTGGCCTCCGTACTCGAGGTCATCTATCTCATTTTCAACGAGGGCTACTCGGCGACTGCCGGCGACGACTGGATGCGCCCGGCGCTGTGCCATGAGGCCCTCCGGCTCGGCCGGGTCCTGGCTCAGCTCGCGCCGGACGAGCCCGAGGTACACGGCCTCGTGGCGCTGATGGAGATCCAGTCGTCCAGGCTCGCGGCGCGGACCGGGCCGTCCGGAGAGCCGGTCCTGCTGCTCGACCAGGACCGGACCCGCTGGGACCAGCTGCTGATCAGGCGCGGCCTGGCCGCGCTCGCCAGGGCCGGAGAACTCGGCGGCGACCGCGGGCCCTACATGCTCCAGGCCGCGATCGCGGCGTGCCACGCGCGGGCGTTCCGGCCGGAGGAGACCGACTGGGCGCGGATCACCGAGCTGTACGGCGTCCTCGCCGAGGTGATGCCGTCCCCGATCGTCGAGCTGAACCGGGCGGTGGCGGTGTCGATGGCGTTCGGCCCGCAGGCCGGGCTCGACCTGGTCGACCAGATCGCCGCCGAGCCGTCGTTGCGCGGCTATCACCTGCTCCCCAGCGTCCGCGGCGACCTGCTGATGAAGCTCGGCCGGGCGGCCGAGGCGCAGGCGGAGTTCCGGCGGGCCGGCGAGCTGACCGCCAACGCCCGCGAGCGCGAGCTGTCGCGGCAGCGAGCCCGCTCCGCGGCCGAACGCGACGGGCGGTCAGGAGACCGAACCGTCTCGCCGTAGCACCTCGTAGCACATTGCACTAAGATAGGAGACATGACTGGTCAGCCGGGACGCGAGATTACCCAGCGCGAACTGCGCAACGAATCTGGTGCGATCATGCGCGCGGTGGAACGAGGAGAGTCCTTCACGATCAGCCGCAACGGAACACCCATCGGGCGGTTGATCCCGCTGCGCCGCCGGGTCTTCGTTCCGCGGGAGGAAGTCGTGGCCGCCTTCGCGACAGCCCCGGTCCTTGACGCGGAAAAGTTCCGCAGCGACCTGGACGCGGCCGTCGATCAGGATCCGTTCGGCCGTGCTTGGTGAGAGCCGGACACGCGGACTCATCGACACCAACGTCGTCATCCATCTTCCGGCCCTCGACCCGGCTGGCCTGCCTGAGGAGATGGTGATCAGCGCGGTGACGCTGGCCGAGTTGTCGGCAGGACCCCACTGCACCGACGAGCCTACCGAGCGGGCGAAACGGATGAGCGTCCTGCAACACGCGGAAGCCACGTTCGATCCGCTGCCTTTCGACGCCGAGGCCGCGCGAGCCTACGGGCTGATAGTTGCCGCCGCCATTGCCGCTGGTCGGCTACCTCGGCGTCGCATCGCGGATCTGATGATCGCCTCGACTGCGTTCGCCCACAGGCTTCCGCTCTTCACCATAAATCCCAGCGATTTCGCGGGCCTGGACGCGCACGTGAGCATTGTCCAGGTAGGACGGCCGTCAGAAGACCGCCAGCCAGGGAGATTACCGGTCAGGCCCTTCACGTGCACCCGAAATCGAATCTGTGTTCTACTAGTACCGTGAGTGAGGGTGCGCGTCCGCGGTGGTGGCCGTATCCCGGGAAGTGCCCGGCCGGTCATGAGTGGGGGCCTGGACAGGTCATCGTCAGCTGGTCGCCGTGTGACTGCCCGGGCGCGCTGACCCATCCGGGCCGCGGGCATCAGTGCGTGCGCTGCGGCACGCCAGGATGCACGGCGGCCTGGTACCAGCCGCGGCACGGCTGGCCGCCGGAAGAACGGGACTCCTAGCCGACGCCTGGATGACCAGCCTGCCAGACTACGGACCATGCAGACTCTGGTCGCCGATCATCCGCTCATCGCGCACAAGCTCACCGCACTCCGCGACGCCAGCACCGAGACGCCGGTGTTCCGCAACCTGGCCGACGAGCTCGTCACGCTGCTCGCCTACGAGGCCACCAGGGATATCAAGGTCGAGCAGGTCACCGTGCGTACCCCGCTCGCCGAGGCCACCGGGGTCCGGCTGGCCAGGCCGATGCCGCTCGTGATCCCCGTGCTGCGGGCCGGGATCGGGATGCTTGACGGCATGTCCAGGCTGCTCCCGCAGGCCGACGTCGGCTTCGTGGGGCTAGCCAGGGACGAGGAGACGCTGATCGCGACGACGTACGCGACCAGGCTTCCCGCCGACCTGACCGGGCGCGACACGTTCGTGCTCGACCCGATGCTGGCGACCGGCGGCACGCTGGTCACGGTCTTCGAGATGCTCGCCGCCCGGGGCGCGGCGTCGATGACCGCGATCTGCCTGCTCGCCGCGCCCGAGGGCGTCGCCAGGGTGGAAGCGGCGTTCGGCGGCGGCTGCCCGATCCCGGTCAAGGTCGTCACCGGCGGACTCGACGAGCGGCTGAACGAGCGCGGCTACATCGTGCCCGGTCTCGGCGACGCCGGCGACCGCCTGTACGGCGAGATCTGACTGGCGCAGGCCGGCGCTGACCGCCGTAGGCCGGCGCCGACTGCAGGGCCGGCGCTGACTGCAGGCCGGCGCTGACCGCCGCGGGCCGACTCAGCCCGCCGAGCCCGGCGACGGCCAGCGCGGCGAGCGGCCGAGCATGGCCAGGATCCGGTCCATCGGGTCCGCGTCGGCCGGCACGGCCAGGCCGGGCCGGAACGCGGCGCCCGGCCGCAGCCGCCGCTCGCCCTCCGGAACGGCCGCGGCGACCGGCAGCGCGGCCCGGACCAGGTCGGGGTCCGGCGCATAGGCGAGTCCGAGAGCTCGCGCGACATCCCAGCCGTGCACGACATAGTCGATGAAGTGGAAGCTGATCGCCTGCGCTGCCGGGAACTGCACGTCCGGGATGATCTCGGGAAGGGCGAACCCACGTTCCATGACGCCCGGCTCGGCGAACGCCGCGATGACGCGTTCGGCCGCCGCGGCGTACTCTGCCGCGGGATCCTCTGCCGCGGGATCCGATCCAGCGGCAGGAAGACCGGCTGCTTGCCCGGCTGGCGCCGGGCGACCGGAAGGCCTTCCTCCGCGCGCTCCAGGCGCTGTCGTCGGTCTCGCCGCGCGAGCTGACCAGCTGACCCGCCCCCCAAGCCGCCCCGCCGCCCCGCTCCCCGGGCTTCGCCTGGCCCGGCCCTTCATGATCACGGACACTTATCGGTCCCCGCGTCGAAAGATGTCCGTGATCACGGCCGATTCCATTAACGCCCGCTTAACCACGCTGAAAAACGGCTCGGGTAGCCTGCACAGGGAAACGGAGTCGGAACTCGACCGGGGGGAAATCGTGACAAGGCGCAAGGAGATCGCTCTCATCGCGCACGACAACAAGAAGAGGGACCTGATCGACTGGGCACGGTACAACCGCGGGCTGCTGAGCTCCAACGCCCTGATCGCCACCGGCACGACCGGCCGCATGCTGGCCGAGGAACTGGATTTGGACGTCGACTGCCTTCTGAGCGGCCCGATCGGCGGCGACCAGCAGATCGGGTCCCGGCTCGCCGCAGGCGGCGTCGACCTGCTGATCTTCTTCTGGGATCCGCTCGAACCGCAGCCGCACGATCCCGACGTCAAGGCCCTGCTGCGGCTCGCGGTGGTGTGGAACGTCCCCGTCGCCTGCAACCGGTCGAGCGCGGACTTCCTGATCTCCTCGCCGCTGCTGACCGGCGGCTACGACCGGATCCAGCCCGAGTACGCGATCGCCTGATCGTGATCACGGGCGCGGTCTCAGATCCCGACCGGGTGCCAGACCGTCTTTGTCTCGAGGAACGCGAGCATCCGCCGCGGCGTCGGCGGCGCGGCCCAGTCGTCCTCGGCGCAGAACACCCGCTTGACGTTGCTCGCCGCCAGCCGCTCAAGCTCGGCCCGCCCGCTCGCCGGCACGCCGGTCAGGTCGATCGCGTTCACGTCGTAGTGACCCGCCAGCACCGGGGCAAGCTCCGCGGCCCTGCCGGTCAGCACGTTGACGACGCCGCCGGGCACGTCGGAGGTCGCGAGCACCTCGGACAGCGTGATCGCCGGCAGCGGCCGGCCCTCGCTGGCGACCACGACGGCGGTATTCCCGGTGGCGATCACCGGCGCGACCACGCTGGCCAGCCCGAGCAGGCTCGACTCGCCGGGCGCCACGACCGCGACCACCCCGGTCGGCTCGGGCACGCTGAAGTTGAAGTACGGCCCGGCGACGGGGTTGGCGGCCCCGGCGACCTGCGCGACCTTGTCGGGCCAGCCGGCGTACCAGACCCACCGGTCGATCACCGCGGCGACTGTCCGCCGGGCCGCTGCCGCCGAAACCCCCTCAGCCGCAACAATCTCCTCCGCGAACTGCCCGGCCCGCCCCTCGATCATCTCCGCGACCCGGTACAACACCTGCCCCCGGTTATAAGCCGTCGCCCCAGCCCACTTCCCGACCGCCCCGCGCGCCGCGACCACCGCGTCCCTGACATCCTTGCGCGAACCCCACGCCGCCCACGCCAGCAACTCCCCGCCCCGCGCCGCATGCACGGGATAAGTCCGCCCCGACTCCGACCGCGGAAAACCCCCGCCCACATACAGCTTGTACGTCTTCCGCACCCCGAGCCTGGGTGCCGTCGCCGGGATGTCGGCTCCGGTCACCGTGCTGCTGGCTGCGGCGGCGCGTGCCGGTGGCGCGGCCGCCCGGCTGCTGGGGTTGGTCTTGGTTTTTCTGGTGCCTGACGGGGTGGTCGACGCGGCCCTGGCAGCTGACGGCTCGCCGGACGCGCGTTCAGCCGCGGCCGGCGAGTCGTCAGCTAGCGGCTGAATACCCCGCCCGGGTGGCGCCGAACCGCGCCTGGGTTTGCCGCTAGACATCGAGATACGCAGCCAGTCCGTGCCGGCCGCCCTCCCGCCCGAACCCCGACTCCCGATACCCCCCGAACGGACTGGCCGGATCGAACCTGTTGTACGTATTAGCCCACACCACGCCCGCCCGCATCTTCTGCGCCATCCACAAGATCCTGCTGCCCTTCTCGGTCCAGACGCCGGCCGACAGCCCGTACGGGGTGTTGTTCGCTTTCGTCACCGCCTCCTCCGGGGTGCGGAAGGTCAGCACCGACAGCACGGGCCCGAAGATCTCCTCGCGGGCGATCCGGTGCGACTGGCTGACCCCGGTGAAGACCGTCGGGGCGAACCAGTACCCCTTCTTCGGCAGCTCGCACGGCGGCGACCAGCGGTGCGCGCCCTCGGCCTCGCCGGCCGCCGAGAGCTCGGTGATCTTGTCGAGCTGCTGGCGCGAGTTGATCGCGCCGATGTCGGTGTTCTTGTCCAGCGGGTCGCCGAGCCGCAGCGTCGCCAGCCGCCGCCGCAGCCGGTCGACCACGTGCTCGGCCACCGACTCCTGCACGAGCAGTCTCGACCCGGCGCAGCAGACATGGCCCTGGTTGAAGAAGATCCCGTTGACGATGCCCTCGATCGCCTGCTCGACCGGCGCGTCGTCGAAGACGACGTTCGCCGCCTTGCCGCCGAGCTCGAGGGTGAGTTTCTTGCCGGTGCCCGCGATCGCCTCCGCGATCGCGATACCGACCTCGGTCGATCCGGTGAACGCCACCTTGTCGACCCCAGGGTGAGCGACGACCGCGGCGCCCGTGTCGCCCGCTCCGGTCAGCACGTTCACCACGCCGGGCGGCAACTCGGCCTGCTGGCAGACCTCGGCCAGCAGCAGCGCGGACAGCGGGGTGGTCTCGGCCGGCTTGAGCACGCAGGTATTGCCGGCGGCCAGCGCGGGAGCCAGCTTCCACGCCGCCATCAGCAGCGGGAAGTTCCACGGGATGACCTGCCCGGCGACGCCGAGCGACCGGAGCCAGCTTCCACGCCGCCATCAGCAGCGGGAAGTTCCACGGGATGACCTGCCCGGCGACGCCGAGCGACCGCGGCTGCGGACCGAAGCCCGCGTAGTCCAGCTTGTCCGCCCAGCCCGCGTAGTAGAAGAAGTGCGCCGCGGCGAGCGGAACGTCGACGTCCCTGGTCTCCTTGATCGGCTTGCCGTTGTCGATCGACTCGAGCACGGCGAACTCGCGCGAGCGCTCCTGCAAGATCCGCGCGATGCGATACAGGTACTTGGCCCGCTCGGACCCGGGCATGGGCCCCCAGATCCGTTCGTAAGCGTTGCGCGCGGAGGCCACGGCGCGGTCCACGTCGGCCGGGCCGGCCAGGGCGACTCTGGCCAGAGGTTCCTCGGTGGCCGGGTTGATGGTCGGGAACGTCCGGCCCTTCTTGGCCGGCCCGAACTCCCCGTCCACGAACAGCCCGTACTCGGGCGCGATCGACACGATCTCACGCGACTCTGGCGCGGGCGCGTACTCCCAGCCCATGCCCGCTTGCGTCGGCGTCAGGCCCGAAGCCGGTGATGTCGCACCTGCGGCCTTCTTGTCACTGACCGCCGCTCCGCCGCCGCGCGTCGCCTTGTCCGCCAAACCCTGCCTCCCGCAGTCCTGCCTCATTGTCGCACGCAGCGCGAAAAGGCATTCTCGACGACGGGCACCGATGCGGGTTGCGGAGCCGGATGCTCGCGT
>WNGM01003886.1_pt1 | contig 21054 bp, 15 predicted proteins | sample 5400571 | NCBI WGS metagenome assembly WNGM01 (sample SAMN13153378, study PRJNA577476) | soil metagenome | isolation source: 100 cm soil or saprolite under Garry oak tree replicate 2 | place: USA:California | collected 2016-06-15 | reverse complement strand
ATGACCAGGTGGACCGTGTGGTGCAGCCGGTCGCTCGAGATGCGCAGGTCGTCCACCATGTTTCGGATCAGGAACAGCCCCCAGCCCCGCGGGTCCTGCTCCCCGGAGAGCTTGGCGCCCAGGTCGGGATCGACCGTCTCCGGGATCGGCCGGTCGCCCCCCTGGTCGGTGATGGCCACCTCCAGGTCGGTCGCCGAGGCGGTCACGCGGATCGCCACCGGCAGCTCCGGCCGGCCGCTGTTGCCGTGCTCGACGGCGTTCATGATCGTCTCGGCCACGGCGGTCCTGAGCTGCTCCATCCGCGAGGGCGGCAGGTCCAGCGGGGCCACCGCCCGCACCACCCGCTCGGCGGGGGCGCGCTCGCCGCCGATCTCGCTCGGCACCTCGAACTCGTCGAGGACCCGATCGTCGGCCGCGGCGGCCGCTTCCGCGCCGGCGGCTTCGGCGATGGCGCCGCCGGCCCGGCGTTGGAGGGTGACCAGGGTGATGTCGTCCTCCTGCTCCCAGCCCTGGCCGGTGAACGCGGCCAGCTCGGCGAGCAGCAGGTCGATCAGGGCCTCGCCGCCGTCGCGCTCGCCGCACAGCTTGGCCAGCCGCGGGAAGCCGAACATCTCGCCGTCCGGCGAGTGGGCCTCGGCCAGCCCGTCGGAGTGCAGCAGCAGGCTGTCGCCCGGCCCGAGCGTTGCCTCGTGCTCCTCGTAGTCCATGTCGGGCAGCAGCCCCAGCGGCATGCCGGCGGCGCGCAGCTCGGTGACGCCGTCCTGGCTGCGCAGGTTCGGCAGGTTGTGTCCGGCGTTGGCAAAGCGGAGCATGCCGGCGGCCGGGTCGAGGACCGCGTACAGGCAGGTGACGAACATGTTCGGGGGCATCTCGTCGAGTAGCAGCTCGTTGGCCCGCTTGAGCACCTCGCCGGGGGCGACCAGCCGCAGCGCCTCGCCCCGCAGCACCGTGTGGGTGGTCGCCATCACCAGCGCCGCCGGCACGCCCTTGTCGGTGACGTCGCCGACCACGATCCCGACCTTCCCGTCGGGCAGGTCGATGAAGTCGTAGAAGTCGCCACCGACCGCCCGGGCCGGGCGATAGTAGGCGGCAACGTGCCAGCCGGGCAGGTCGGGCAGCTCGCGCGGCAGGAACTGCTGCTGGATGAGCTGGGCGACCTTGAGCTCCTGCTCGATCCGCTCCCGGTCGCGGATCTCGGCCTGCTGCTGGCGGACGAGCTGCGCGACCCGCACGGCCGGGGCCGCGTGGGCGGCCAGGTCGTCCAGCAGCTTGCGGTCGTCGTGGGAGTACTCCTGCTCGCTCCGGCGCGGCCCGAGACGCAGCAGGCCGATCAGCTCACCCTGGCTGACCAGCGGAACCACCAGGCGCGTGCCCTCGGCCCGCAGCGCTTCCAGCGCCGGGGAGCCCAGGTCGAGCGTGTCAAGGTCGACCGTGGAGTGGGCGCCGGAGAAGTAGGCCAGCAGCGGGTCGTTCGGAGCGATCTCCGGTTCGGCCATGCTGGCGGGCGGGCGCGCCAGGGACCTGGCCGCCCCCCGGTCGGTCGGCTCCGGCTGGGGCGCCCGCCACCATCTGTTGCTCTTCGTCCGTCTAGACATCGCAACCTCCGGCCCCGTTGTAGCGGAGGATCGTTCCGGCAACGTTACGGTTCGGCGTTACGGCGAATGGCTTGGCCGGTTTGGTGTTGCGCGCAGCATGGCAGGCGCGATATCCAGGGGCCAATGACTGGACTGCGGGTTGCGCTGCTGGGCTCGCCACGCATCGAGGTGGCGGGCGTGCCGCTGCGGGTCGACACCCGCAAGGCGGTCGCGCTGCTCGCCTACCTGGCGTGCAGTGGCCGCCGCCACGGGCGCGACCAGCTCGCCGTGCTGCTGTGGCCCGACGCCGACGACGCCCACGCCCGCGCCGCCCTGCGGCGGACCCTGTCAGCCCTCAACCACGCGCTCGGCAGCGCCGCCCGGGTGGGCGGGGACCGCACCGGGCTGGAGCTGATCGCGCCGGGGATGGACCTTGACGTGCGCCGCTTCCGCGAGCTGGTGGCCGCCTGCGACGCCCACGACCACGGCCCCGAGCGGGCCTGCGCCGCCTGCGCCGAGCCGCTGGAAGCCGCGATGGCGCTGCACCGCGGTGACTTCCTGGCCGGCTTCTCGCTGCGCGACGCGCCCGAGTTCGAGGACTGGCAGCTCGCCGAGGTCGAGGCGCTCCGCAGGGAGCAGGCGGGCGCGCTCCAGCGCCTGGTCGAGGCGCACGCCGTCCAGGGTCGCTGGCAGGCGGCGATCGCCGGCGCGGAGCGGTGGCTGGCGCTCGACTCGCTCCACGAGCCGGCCCACCGCCAGCTCATGCGGCTGTACGCGTGGAGCGGCCAGCGCGGCGCCGCCATGCGCCAGTACCGCGCCTGCGTGCGCGTGCTCGACATGGAGCTCGGCGTGCCTCCCCTCGAAGAGACCACCGCGCTGTACCAGGCCGTCATCGAGGGCCACGTCGAGCCCCCGCCGACCGCCGCCGCGCCGCCGGCCGCCGCCTCCGGAGCGCCATCGGCGGCCACGGAGGCGCCAAAGGAGCGGGGCCGCGTGCCGGACGGCCCCGCGCCGGTCCCGCTGGTCGGGCGCCAGCAGCAGTGGGCGGCGCTGCTGGAGGCCTGGGCCGGCGTGCGGCCACCCCCCAACCGGGGTCGGCTGGTCGCGCTCACCGGCGAGGCCGGCATCGGCAAGACCAGGCTCGCCGAGGAGTTCGCGGCTCACGTCACGGAGGCTCGCGGCAAGGCGCTGCTCTGCCGCTGCTACGAGGGCGAGCGCGTGCCCTACGGGCCGCTGGCCGACGGCTTCCGCGCCGCCATGGCCGGCCCCGACGGCGAGGGCTGGGCCAAGGAGCTGGAGGCGCACTGGCTCGCCGAGGCCGCCCGGCTGCTGCCGGAGCTGAGCCCGCTGGTGCCGCCCACTTTCATCCCCACGGCGCCCGATGGCCCCGGAGCGCAGGGCCGCTTCCTGGAGGGCCTCTACCGCGCGCTACTGGCCTCGGTGCGCGGCGGCCAACCAGGGCTGCTGGTGCTGGACGACCTGCAATGGGCCGACGACGCCACCCTGGACGCCATCGGCTACCTGGCCCGCCGGCTGGACCGGGCGCCGGTCCTGGTGCTGGCCGCCTGGCGCGGCGAGCACGTGCCGCGCGGGCACCGCCTGCGCCGCCTGGTCGCCGAGACGCAGCGCGCCGGCACCGCGACCAGCATCGCCCTGGCGCGCCTCGACCGCTCGTCCGTCGCCGAGCTGGTGCGGGCGGTGGCTCCTGGCCGAGCGTCGGCCGCCGACGAGCTGTACCAGCGGACCGAGGGCCTGCCGCTGCTGGTGGTCGAGTACCTGGCCGCCCTCGACGGCCAGGACGGCCCGCTGCCGGCGCTGCCCAGCGGCGCCCGGGAGCTGCTCCAGGCCAGGCTGGAGCGGGTCTCGGCGCCGGCCTGGCAGCTGCTCACCACCGCGGCGGTGATCGGCAGGTCCTTCGACGTCGACACCGTCCGCGAGGCCAGCGGCCGCAGCGACGACGAGGCGATCGGCGCGATCGAGGAGCTGGTGCGGCTCGGCCTGATCCAGGAGGTGGCCGGCCCGGCCACCAGCTACGACTTCAGCCACGAGCAGGTCCGCCTGCTGGTCTACGAGCAGGCCGGCCTGGCCCGCCGCCGCCTGCTGCACCGGCGCGTGGCGCAGGCGCTGATCGGCAGGGTCCGCGGTGAGGCCACGGCCTCCCAGGCGGCCTCGATCTCGCACCATTTCCAGCTCGCCGGGCGGGACGCCGAGGCGGCCGAGTGGTTCGCGCGGGCCGGCGGCCGCGCGGCCGCCCTGTACGCCAACCGGGAAGCGGTCGCCCACTACCAGGCCGCGCTGGCACTGGGCCATCCCGAGGCGGCACGCCTGCAGCTTGCCCTCGGCGACCTGCACACGCTGCTCGGCGCCTACGGCGATGCCCTGGCCGCCTACGAGGCGGCCGCCGCCCACTGCGACCCGGACGACCTGCCCATCGTCGAGCACCGGATCGGCAGCCTCCACCACCGCCGCGGCGACTGGGAGGCAGCCGAGGCGCACCTGGAGGCCGCCCTGGCCGCGCTGCCCAGCGATGGCGCCGACGCGCGGCGGGCGCGACTGGTCGCCGACCGCAGCCTGGTCGCGCACCGCCGCGGGCGCGAGGGCCAGGCAGAGGAGCTCGCCGCCCAGGCGCTCGACCTGGCGGAGGCCGCCGGCGAGGAGGCGGCACTGGCGCAGTGCCACAACCTGGTCGGCATGCTCGCCACCAGCGCCGGCGACCACCAGCGGGCCCTGGAGCACCTGGAGCAGAGCCTCGCCCACGCCGGCAAGCTGCGGGATCCCGGCGCGCGGGTGGCCGCGCTCAACAACCTCGCGCTGGTCCACCGCGCCACCGGCCGCCTCGACCTGGCGCTGGAGCTGACCGCCGCCGCGCTTGACCTGTGCGCCGCCCAGGGCGACCGGCACCGCCAGGCCGCACTGCACAACAACCTCGCCGACCTGCTGCATGCCGACGGCCGCCGCGACCAGGCGATGACCCACCTGAAGCAGGCGGTCGCGATCTTCGCCGAGGTCGGCGAGCCCGACCGCCTCCAGCCGGCGATCTGGAAGCTGGTCGAGTGGTAGGCGCCCCGGCGGTCCCGCGGTTAGGCTGGATCGACGGGGCGGCCGGTCCGCGCCGGGGAAGGAGGGTCCGCATGCAGGAACGCGAGGCGAAGCTGGAGGCACCGCCCGACTTCCAGCTTCCCGATCTGGCCGATCCCGACGAGGGCCTGGTGGCCGAGCCGCTGGAGACCAGGCAGCTCAGGACCACCTATTACGACACCCCCGACCTGCGGCTGGCCCGCTGGGGCCTCAGCATGCGCTACCGGACCGGCGAGGGCTGGACCGTCAAGCTGGCCGGCGAGGGCCACGGGCCAATGCTGGTGCGGGAGGAGCTGGTCTTCGAGGGGCCGGCGAACCAGCCGCCCTCGGAGGCGACCGACTCGGTCAGAGCGTTCGTGCGGGACTCCACGCTCGGCCCGGTGGCGCGGTTGCGGACCAGCCGCCGCCCGATCGAGCTGCGCGACGCGGACGGCCGGCGGCTCGGTGAGGTCACCGACGACCGCGTGGCGGTGCTGGACGGCCGCCAGGTCAGCCGGCGGTTCCGCGAGATCGAGAGCGAGCTCGGCGCCGAGGCTCCCGACGGGGCGCTCGACGGCGTGATCGGGCGGCTGCGCGCGGCGGGCGCCGAGCCGGTCGAGGTCCCCTCCAAGTACCTGCAGGCCCTCGGGAACCCGGACCCCGGCCCGGCCGAGGTGCTGCTGAAGGACATCGACGGGCACGCCACGGTCGAGGAGCTGGTACGCCACGACCTCGGCGCAGCGGTCCTGCGGCTGTTCCGCCATGACCCGGTCGTGCGGATCGGCACCGACCCGGAAGGGGTGCACCAGGCCCGGGTGGCGACCCGCCGGTTCCGCTCGTCGCTGCGGAGCTTCCGGCCCGTGCTGGAGGAGGGCTGGACCATCAGCCTGCGGGAGCAGGCCAAATGGCTGGCCGACCGGCTCGGCGCCGCCAGGGACGCGGACGTGCTGATCGAGCGGTTGCGCGGGCACCTGGAGCGGCTCGGAGAGCCCGACGCCCAGGCCGGCGGCTGGCTGCTGGAGCGACTGGGCCGCGAGCGCGACGCGGCGCGGTCCGCGCTGCTGGCGGCGATGCGCGAGAGCGCCTACGTCAAATTGCTGGACGACCTGATCGCCGCGGCCAACGGGCCGATGGTGCTGGACGGCGGCCGGCCCGCCCCCGAGCCGCTGGTGCCGCAGGTGGCCAAGACCTGGCGCAAGCTGCGCAACGAGGTGCGCCAGGCCGGCCCGGAGCCGTCGGACGCGCAGCTCCACCGCATCCGGATCCGGGCCAAGCGCTGCCGCTACGCGGCCGAGGCGGTCGCCCCGGTCGTGGGGAAGCCGGCGGTGCGGTTCGCCGCCGCGGTCGAGGCGATCCAGGAGGTCCTCGGCGACCACCACGACGCCGTGGTCGCCCAGGACTGGCTGCGGAAGGCGGCCGAGCGCGCTCCCGCTCGCGGCGCCCTGGCCACCGGTCTGCTGATCGCCGTCGAGCGCGACAGCGCCACGCGCACCCGCGCCGAGTGGGAGGCCGCCTGGGCGAACCTGGACCGCAAGAAGCTCCGCGCCTGGCTCTGAGCCGCGGCCAGCTAGCGCTGTCCGAGGAAGATGGGGTTGGTGAGCGCGGCCATCGGGCCCGGGATGACCCCGGAGGGGTCGCTGGAAGGATGGCGGACCTCGGCGCGGACGTAGGCCGAGACGGCAGGCGTGGTCTGCCAGCGGACGGTCCCGGTCCCGCCGGCGGGGAGCGCCTCCGCGTGGGTCTGGCCTTCGTCGCTGCTGAACAGCACGGTGCCGTTCGGCACGCCGCCGACCTCCAGCGTGGCGGTGGCCGCCACGTTCGAGGCGACCGGGAGCCGCTCGCCGATGCCCGCCGAGCGGCCGCCGCCGCTGACGCTGAGGGTCAGGTCGACGTCGGCGGACTCGGCGATCCAGGTACGCCCCGCCCGGAGCCCGTCCAGGACGTCGTCGCGGGTGAGGTCGCCGGCCAGGACCACGTTGTGGGGCAGGCCGATCACCTGCGGCTCGCTGTGCGCGTCGCTGTTGCCCATGGCCGGCAGCCAGGGCCCGCCATGGGCGGCCTCCACCAGCATGCCGTTCCAGAGCTGGACGGCGACCTCGTCGTCCAGCGTCCAGGGACCGTTCCAGACCTCGACGGCGTCCATGCCCGCATAGCCGAACTTCCATGCGCACGCCAGGCAGGGCGCGAACGGGTGGGCGGCCAGGGCGATCGCGCCGCCGTGGTGGATGTCGTGCAGGAAGCGGGGCAGTTCGCCGTCCTGGGCGCGGTAGCGCCAGTCGATCCAGGTCCCGGGCGGCAGGCCGGCCGCCACGAAGTGGCCGTTGCGGCTGGTGATCTCCTCACCGGTGACGATCAGCAGGTCGTCGCCGGCGAGCTGGCCCCAGGCCCCGTGCGAGGCCGAGGTGTTGTGGTCCGTGGAGACGATGAAGTCCAGCTTGCGGGCGCGGGCACCGGCGGCGACCTCGGCGGGCAGGCGCCTGCCGTCGGAGTAGACCGTGTGCAGGTGGCAGTCCCCGCGATACCAGGCGCGCCCGCGACCCTTGGCGCGGGTCGGTGGGAAGTCGGGGACGAACGCCGGCCCCGGCTCCCCGAACGTCAGGGTGATCTGGACCGTCCAGTTCAACCCGGCCGGCGCGACCGTATAGGGCCCGAGCACCACGTTCCAGGTCCCCGGCTCGATCGGGCCGGGCAGGTAGCCGGGCGTGGCCTGCGAATTGCTGATGCTGAAGCTGTCGCGGAGGCCGCCCGACCAGCCGCGGAAACCCGAGTGGTCACCGAGCTCGTGGCCGCGCTGGTCGAAGATCCCGATGTCCAGGGCGTTGCCCGGCACGCCCGGCGGCACGGCGGGGCGGTCGTACCTGTAGCTGACGTCGAGCTGGCGCACCCCGCTCGGGACCTGGACCGGCAGGTACACGAAGTCCGGCACGCCCACGTCGAAGTGGCCGGTGATGGTCCTGGTCTGCGGCGATGAGTCGGCCGCGCTGGCGAAATCCACCGCTGCCAGGGTAGCCGCGCCGACCATGGGCTGGGCGCCGAAGGCGTCCTTGCACGCCTTGGCCGCCACCGACGCCGGCTGAGGGGACCTGGCCCATTCCGGCGAGCTTTCGGATCGATCCCTACGACAGCCTGCGTAGCAGTCTACGGTCGCTGCGGGAGGCGTCCGGAAAGGGATTGCGCCACCATGGCCGCTTGCCCGGCCGGGCCGCATGCCGGCTTGACGGGCCATGAACCGCCTGCAGCCCGGCCTGGGCGGGCCCGGCGGCGAGCGAGTTGCCCCCCCCTCTCGCTCGCCGCCGGCCCATCTCCCGATGCCGTTGTCAGGCCGATCGGGCGGCCGCCTGACGGCGGATCCCGATGGCCGCATGCGCGGCCAGGGCGCCGACGATCAGCGCCCACCCAGCAGGGCCGCGCCGCCGGGAGCCTGCCCGAGGATCACCCATGCCCGCCGCCGCGGCCCCAGCCCAGCCAGAAGATCACCCCCAGGCCCACGGCCATCAGGGGGCCGCGCACCAACAGGATCGTCCACTGGCTCAGGTCCAGGAGCCGGACGATCGTGCCCTCGAAGCTGAGCACCACCACGCCCGCCGCGGTGACCGAGGTCCACTTCCCCGGCGCCGACCAGGTATTCGGATCATGAAAGGCCATTCCATCGAGTGATGCTACCCCGTAGGCTTGGCCCATGACCCGGCGGACGGTGACTCCCTCGCTGCTCGTGCGCGACGCGCGGGTGGTGACCATGGACGCCGACCGCCGCGTCCTGTCACCCGGCTACGTCGCGGTCGCCGACGACCGGATCATCGGGGTCGGACCGCAGGCCGAGTGCCCCTACGACCGGGCCGAGCGGGTGATCGACGCCAGCCGGAAGGCGGTGCTGCCCGGCTTCGTCAACGCGCACACGCACGCCATCCATATCCTGATGCGGGGCGGCCTGTCGGACGACCGGGCCCTGTACGACTGGCTCTTCAACGTGGTCCTGCCCGGGCTGCGCGCCTACCGGCGCGAGGACGTCGAGGTGGCGGCCAGGCTGTACTGCCTGGAGGCGCTGCGCTCCGGCGTCACCACCTTCGTCGACAACGTCGAGTTCCCCACCGAGCGCTGGGACATGGCCGCCGACACCGCCATCGGCGTCTACCGCGACGCCGGCCTGCGGGTGATGTTCGCGCGCATGTTCTACGACCACACGCCCGACGACTTCGTGCCCGTCATCGAGGCCATGGAGGCCAAGGAGCCGGGCGTCCGCCGCGATCCCGGCGGCCTGGAGCCGACCGCCGAGGCGCTGGCCGCGATCGAGCGGCTCATGCGCCGCCACCACGACAGCGCGGACGGCCGCATCCAGGTGTGGCCGTCGCCAGGGGTCGCCCGGTTCTGCACCCGCGAGGGCCTGCTCGGCGCGCGGGACCTGGCCAGGCGCTTCGGCACCATGGTCACCCTCCACCTGGCCGAGTCCCCGCTGGACCGCCTCCAGGGCGGGCTGCCGAGCGTCGAGTACCTCGGCTCGATCGGCTTCCTGGGACCCGACGTGCTGGCCGGCCATTGCGTGCAGACCGACGTTGCTGCTGGCCTCCGGGATCGCGCCGATCGCGGAGATGCAGGCGGCCGGCATCACCGTCGGCCTTGGCACCGACGACGGCAATTGCAACAACAGCGTCAACATCGTCGCCGACATGAAATTCGCGGCGCTCGCGCAGAAGGGCCGCTACCGCAGCGCCGCCGCGATCACCGCCGAGAAGGTCCTGGAGATGGCGACCATCGACGGGGCGAGGGCGGTCGGGCTCGGCGACCGGATCGGCTCGCTGGAGCGGGGGAAGAAGGCGGACCTGGTCCTGCTCGACCTGGCCCACGCCAACCTGGTGCCCTGCCACAGCGTCGCCTCCGTGCTGGTCTATCAGGCCAACGGCACGGAGGTCGACACCGTGGTGGTCGACGGCCGGATCCTGCTGGAGGGCCGGCGGATGACGGCGATGGCTCCCGGCGAGGAGGACGAGCTGCTTGCCAGGGCGCAGTCCGCCTCCGAGCACGTCGCCACGCAGGCGCGGCTGGCGGGCTTTGGCGACCGCGGTTGGCAGTCGATGCGTGGCGTCTGAGCCGGGGACTTTCGCATGTTAAAAGTAACTTTCGCGGAACGGGACCCGATGCTACGGTAGGCCAGCTCAACGCCGGGCGTCGCCGTGTCCAGTCCCCCGTCGCGTCCCAGGAGGGGTGCCGATGGCTCAAGCAGGAGTCCCGCCCGTCGATGCCAGCGCAGCGGTACCACTGAGCGTTGAAGTCCGCTCCATCGACTACATCCCCCGCAGCGAGCGCCACGGCACGGCCTGGCACCTGGGTGCGATCTGGTTCGTGGGCAACGCCGAGCTGGTCAGCTTCGCCACCGGCCCGATCGGCATCAGCCTCGGCCTCAACTTCGCGTGGACCGCGGTCGCGATCGTGCTCGGCACGCTGCTCGGCACCTTGTTCATGGCGTTCCACTCCGCGCAGGGCCCCAAGCTCGGCCTCTCGCAGATGATCCAGTCGCGGGCCCAGTTCGGCTACTACGGCGCCCTGCTGCCGATCATCGCGGTGCTGTTCGTGACCATCGGCTACGGGGTCTTCGACACCGTGCTGGGCGGCGAGGTGTTCAACGCCACCATCAGGACCAGCACCAAGGCCTCCTACGTGCTGTTCGTGGTCCTGGCCCTGCTGCTGACCGCCTTCGGGTACCAGGTCATCCACCGCTTCAGCCGCTGGGCGTCGCTGCTGTACATCGTCAACTTCGGCCTGTTCACGGTGATCGCGCTGGCCAACACGAATCTTCCCTCCGCCCAGCTCAGCCTTTCGAGCAGTGCCTTCAAGTGGGGCCCGTTCCTGATCGTCCTCGGCGCGCTGATGAGCTACAACCTGACCTGGGCGCCGTACGTGTCCGACTACTCGCGCTACCTGCCGGCGGACAGCTCGACCCGCTCGACCTTCACCTGGACCTACTGGGGCGCCGCGATCGGCACCATCTGGCCGGCCACCGTGGGGGCGTTCGTCGGTGCCGCCCACCCGGACCTCTCGCCGGTCGGAGCCGTGAAGACGGTCGCGGACACGCTGTTCCAGGGCTGGGGCGCCTGGACCGTGATCCTGATGGCCCCGACGCTGGTCGCCGCGGCGGCCTTTGGCATCTACACCGCGGGGCTCTCGAGCCTGGCCGCGGTCGACGTCGCCAAGCGGGTCCGGTCGGGCGCGGTGACCAGAGTGGTCGCGATGTGCTGCGTGGCGGTGGTCATGCTGGTGGTCACGCTGCTCATCCCCGAGGACTTCCTGTCGAGCTACAACGCCTTCCTGCTCCTGGCGCTGTACTTCCTGATCCCCTGGACGGCCGTGAACCTGGTCGACTTCTTCCTGGTGCGCAAGGGCCAGTACAGCATCAAGCAGATCTTCAACCCCACGGGGCTCTACGGCCGCTGGGGCTGGCGCGGCCTGGTGTCGTACCTGGTCGGCCTGGCGGTGATGATCCCCTTCTTCAGCACCACCATCTTCACCGGGCCCGTGGCCAGCGCGATCGGCGGGGGAGACCTGTCGCCGTTCATCGGCTTCCCGGTCGCCGCCGGCCTCTACTATCTGCTGTCGCGGAGCCTCGACGTCGAGGCAGAGTCCCGGCTGGCCGCGCGGGAGAACGAGGAGCTCGAGCAGGAGGCACGGCTGGACCCGCTGGGCTCCTGAGCGAGCCGTTCCGGGGTCGTGATCGCGGAGAGGAGCGGACACCGTGACGACCACCCGGCGGCAATCGACCGACGCTCATCCCTTGCCGCGGGACTGCACCTTCACGGAGTCGGACTGGCGGATCCTCGCCGACTTCTGGCACCCGGTCGCCTTCAGCCATGAGGTCGGCTCCACGCCGGCGCGTGCCCGCCTGCTCGACGTCGACCTGGTCCTCTGCCGGACCTCACCGGGCGTCATGGTGGCCCGCAACCTCTGCCTGCACCGCGGCTCGGAGCTCACCCAGGGCCGCTTGGACGGCGACGAGCTGGTCTGCGCCTACCACGGCTGGCGCTACGGGCCAGACGGCCAGTGCACCCGGATCCCGGCGCAGCCGGCGAGCCGTCGTATCTCGCCGAGCATCCGGCTGCTCACCTATCCCGTCCGCGAGCGCTACGGGCTGGTGTGGACCTGCCTGTCCGGCCAGCCCCGCCGCGGCCTGCCTGACTTCCCGGAGGCCGAGGACCCGGGCTACCGCTGGCTGAGCCTGCCGCCGCTGGACTGGAGCACCTCGGCGGCGCGCCAGGTCGACAACTTCCTCGACGTCAGCCACTTCCCGTTCGTGCACCAGGAGACCTTCGGCAACGCGGCCGAGCCCGAGATCCCCGAGATCCCGGTCCACACCACCGAGTACGGGCTCACCTACGACTACAACTTCAACGCCAACAACCCTGACGCCTCGCCGATGGACGGCGCCGACACGCTGGTGTGGGAGACCTCCTACCACGTGACCCTGCCGTTCGCGGTGCGGCTGTGGGAGCGCTTCCCGGACAAGGGCGAGGCCTACCACGTCGTCTTCAACGTGGCCTCGCCCGTCTCGGCCCGCAAGGTGCGTGCGTTCTTCTTCGTCTGCCGCAACTTCGACTTCGACGTGCCCGCCCACGAGATCATGGACTGGGAGGGCAAGGTGATGAACGAGGACAAGGCGATCGTCGAGGGCCAGCGCCCCGAGGAGCTGCCGCTCGACCTGGCCGCCGAGCTGCACGTGCAGTCCGACCGCATGACCATCGCCTACCGCCGCCAGCTCGCCGGCCTCGGCCTCGGCGCCGATTACAGCGCCTGAGGGAGCCGGGAGCCGCGGCGCCGGTCCTGCCGCGGCACCCGGCCGGGCCGGCTAGAGACGTAAGGCCTCCCACCCCTCGACACTCCCTCACAAGCGCTGTGTGCTTGTGGAATTTCGAGCTCTTACCGCGGCGACCAGGCGCGCGGCTGCGGTGTCCACATCACGGAGGCTGGTAAAGCGGCCGACGCTGATACGCAACGTTGCCCTCGCGAGGCGTGCCTCGACCCCGATGGCGGTGAGGACGTGGGAGGGTTCGGCCTGTCCTGTGGTGCAGGCCGATCCGGTGGAGAGGGCGAGGTCCGGGACCGCGGCCATCAGGTCGGTGGCGTCGGTGCCGGGGATGGTGACGCTGAGGTTCCCTGGGAGCCGGTCCGTGAGTGGGCCGTTGACGATGAGGCCGGGGATGCCGTCGACGAGGCGGGTCCGGAGTCGTTCGCGGAGGAGGAGGGTGTGGGCGGCGTCGCGCTCGCGCTCTTCGCTCAGCAGCTGGGCCGCGTGACCAAAGCCCACGATGCCGGCGACGTTGGTGGTGCCCGCGCGCAGGCCGTGCTCTTGCCCGCCGCCCAGGAGTTGGGGGGTGAGTGCGATCCCCCCGCGCAGTGGCGGCCGCACATACAAGGCGCCAACGCCTTTTGGGCCGTAGATCTTGTGGGCGGAGAGAGATGCGAGATCGACGTTGAGCTCGGCGACATCGATCGCGAGGCTGCCGATGCTCTGGGCGGCATCGGTATGGAAAGCGACGCCCAGGCGGCGGGTGACGGCGCCGATCTCGTGGACCGGCTGGACGGTGCCGACCTCGTTGTTGGCGTGCATCACCGAGACCAGGATGGTGCCGGCGGTGATCGCTTGTTCCACGCTCGCGGGATCGACGCGGCCGGTTTGGTTGACAGGAAGGTAGGTGATCGTGAAGCCGGCCTGTTCGAGCCGGGCGCAGGTGGCCAACACCGACTTGTGCTCGATTGCCGTTGTAACGATGTGGTCGCCGCGGGAGTGCAACGCCATGGCCGTGCCCATGATGGCGAGGTTGTTGCTCTCAGTGGCGCCAGAGGTGAACACGATCTCGTGGTCAGAGCGGGCGCCGAGCAGGCTGCAGAGCTGCTGGCGGGCTGTTCGGGTCGCGGTGGCGGCCTCCTGGCCGTAGTGGTGGCTGCTCGAGGCGTTGCCGAACATGGTGTTGAGGTATGGCAGCATCGACTCGAGCGCGCGAGGGTCGAGCGGGGTCGTTGCCTGGTTGTCCAGGTAGATCGGGCGGCTGGTCATCGGCCTGCTCCGGCGCCGTGGTTTGCGGCGGCGGGTTGGGGTGATGCGGGTCTGGTGCCGTGCTTGTGTTCGCCGTCCACCACGTCCCAGTAGACGACCCTGCCTTTCCCGAGGTTGGACAACGGGAGACTCAGGCAGCGCCAGCTCCGAGCCTTGAGCGCGTTGCCGAGGACGAAGGCGTCGTCGTACCAGCCACGGATGCCGCGGATCACGACCATTGGGTCCCATGGCTGCCACAAGCCGAGATAGCCGCGCGTCTTGAGCCATGCGCGGGCGGTCGCGGGATTGTTGCTCGGCGCCGTCCCGCCAATGTCGGGGATGATGTCGGTGGCAAGGCGCAGGAGGCGCTGATGGCGACGTTCCCGCTCCGACTCGTCACTCATGCGGACGGCGACATGGAGGTCGCTCCACCACAGCTCGCGATAGCACCACCAGTCGACGTCGTGAACGGATACGGTGAGCTGGGGCTGGATGCCGCCGCGGTTGAGGTCGCTGACGTCATAGCCTGGGCCGAGCGCCTCCAGGATGAAGCTGCCGTCGCCGTGGCGGTGGTTGCGGTCGATGCGGATGACGGCGCTGAGCCGGTTGGTGAAGCGGTTGGTGGGCTCCGTCAGAATCACGGCCCGACCTGCGTGCAGCAGCGCCGCCGCCCGCGGCTCGAGCTGCCCGAGGGCGAAGGTGTTGCCACCGCGGTAGTACTGCGTGGTCTCGACGCCGCCGTCTGACCTAAGCAGGAGCTGGTCGGCGCCGACCGCGGAGCTCAGCCGCTGTACGGCGGCTCGCAGGAGCTGGGCGCCGTCAGTGGGCCGGATGCAGCAGGCGTTGAGCACGGGATGCCCGAGCTGCCGCAGCAGGCACATGGTGGACCACTTGGGGTAGCGGCGGTCCTGGGCAGCGCGGGCGAGTGTGCGGTCGTCCAGCTCGTGGAGCAGGACAGCGGGTGCCGACGGCATGGGCATTGCTCGTTCAGACGGTGAGGCCAGGGAAGGGCTGGAGACCGCCCCGCAGCCGCGTCAAGGTGGCGCGCATGGTGCGCTCGAAGGGGTGGTCTCGCCAGTCATAGCGATCGGGTATGCCGAGGATGTCGGCGCACACACGCCGTACGAACTGCCGCGGGAAACCAGCCGCCGGCCATGCAAGATGCAGGCCGGACCGGGGTGACAGGTACAGATAGGGGCGTCCGGCCAAACCCCTAAGCCCCGCGAGCCCCGGCAGCACGTCGGGAGCGCCGCCGATGTGCCGGTAGGCGTCGGTGACAGCATCACTGGCACCGACCGGGATGAGGTGCAGGTGTGCGTGCGCACAGCAACTGGCGCCGAGGTCGCAGGTGCCTGGGCCATGCTCGGCGACGATGGTCGCGCCGAATTCGTCGGCAACCTGGCGGCGCATCCACTCTATGCGGGCTTCCAGGCTGTGCAGCGCCCCGGCTTCCAGGTCGGCGATCGCTTCGACGTGGTCGATAGGCATCAGCAGGCAATAGCCAGCGACGAAGCACCCGATGGTCGGCAACAGGACCCAGTCGCCGTCATGGGTGATGATCCGCTCGCCGCCGCCTGGACGGGCGAACTCGGCGCAGAAGCCGCAGTCCATCTCAGTCTCCCTCAGCCTCCGGTCCGGGAGTGTCGTTGGTCGCGAACTCGTCGGCGTAGCGGCTGCCGAGGTGCGTGCTGGCGCCGTAGTAGGGGCTGGGCCGGGCTGAGTTCAGTGGCCCCTCCAGGCGGTAGAGCAGCGCCTTGGCGACCGGCATGCCCGGGCGCAGCAGCAGCGAGGCCGGACCGGCGTTGTACAGCTCCAGGGTCAGATGGCCATCCCAGCCGCTCATGATCGCAGGGCTGGCGAGGTGGCTCATCAGGCCGACCCGGGCGGCATGGCTGAGTGTGGCGATCCAGCCGCCGATCTGCGGGCCGAGGCGAAGTGGGTCGGCGACCTGGCATAACACCAGCTGGCCTGGCTGTAGCAGGAAGCTGGCCCAGTCGGTGAGCGGCGGCTGGTACAGCAGGTCGATGCTCGGCTGATCCATCAGGTCGACGGCATCCGCCGTGGCAGCCAGTGGCTGGAGCAGGGCGCCCAAGCGGAGGACCAGCGAGTCGCCCCGCAGCGGACCCGGCCAACAGAGTGCGCCCTGCTGGCGGAGTGCTGCGATCGCTGCGCCGGTAAGCATGAGAGTCAGCCAAACATGTTGAATTCGCTGATTCGCTGAATAGGGCAGAACCACCATAGGATGAAACTGTCCAAGAGACAAGCAAAACTCGAAAGACTGATCTTTAGATCATCTTGTGATAAGTTCCAGGAACCGTGAGATCAGGTCGACCGGAACTGCACTCCAGGACAGTTCCCGGCGATGCCACTGGCCGCGGCCGGCCCCAGAGCGCGCTGGAGGGACGTTCGTGTCACGATCACCCGCCTCCCCGCGAATGCCAGGTCCCGACCAGCTCGCCGAGCTGCTGCGCTGCGACCCCTCGCTGCTGGAGCTAACCTTCGACCAGCTCCGCACCCTGCTGGTCGTGCAGCACACCGGCTCCGCCCTACGCGCCGCCCAGCAGCTCGGCCGGGAGCAGTCCAGCGTGCAAAAGCAGCTCGACACACTCAACCGCCACTTCCACCGGCTGTGCGGCGAGTTGCTCGTGGTCAAGCAGGGCCGCGGCAAGGATGTCCTGCTCACCCCTACCGGACGGGCAGTCAGCGTCTTGGCGGACGAGCTGTTCACGGACTGGACAGCCGGCATCCAGGACTCCCGCCGCCGGCTCGGCAGGACGCTGACGGTGGGGACCACCGAATTCACTCTCGGCTATCTTGGACGGATCTGGCCACGGGTCCGCGAACAGCTTCGCGAACGCGAGGTCGACCTCAAGGTCGTTCACGTCCGCACGCGGCGGTTCTGGGAGCAGCTCGACAGCAAGGAAGTCGACCTACTGTGCGGCGGGCTCGCGGCCCTAGCCGGCCAGGCCGACGTCGCCCCCGGCTACGACGTCATCCAATGGCACCGCGACACCCTGGTGCTGCTGACCAACATGGACCGCCGTGGTCTACCGGCTCGCCGTGTCGGGGCCGAGCGGCTGCGGGCCCTACCTCTGGTCATCCCCGCGGCCGGCATCATCGTGGACTTCCTGCGTCGCTGGTACGGCGCCGGCTATCGCAATCAGCTCACCGTCGCTGCCGAGATCGACGACATCTACTACGGCCTCGGCCTGCTTCGCTCCCACCTGGTCGACGGCTTCATGATCGTGACCAGATCGATCGGCGAGCGGGCGCTCCAAGGGGGACTGCCAGGCGGCAGCGACTTTCGGATAGTCGAGTTCGACGACGACTTCCACCCACGACTCGAGCTCGTCAGCGGCGTATTCGCTCGCAGGGGCGAGCGGGAGCAATACGCCCCGTCACACCCCTTGAATATCCTGTGGGACGCCTTCACTACCGAGGCAACCGCGAATGCCGTTGCTTCCCCGCCCGTGTAGCAAGGTCGCACCGACCGAGGGAGGTATCTTGCCGTGCGGGTCGCCTCCGTGAACCTCAACAAGCGTGTCGGCGCCGCCGGCGCCCGCACCCTTCTGGTGCAGTGGCTGGCCCACAACGACATCGGCCTGCTACTGGCCCAGGAACCTTGGCGACCACCAGGCAGGGATGCGGTGCAGCTGGACGGGTTCTGCCCCATCGGCGGCACCGACAAGGTCTTCGCCTGGGTCCAGGAGCGTTTCGAGGCACCGAGCTACCAGCAGCTCGCGCCGCACTGGCAGCGGCTGGAGCTTGGCTATGTCGCGGTTCATCACGCTTACCTCGACGCCCACGCCCAGAGGACTCGCGCTGCACAGCTCGACCAGCTGCGGAACGGCATGGCCACCGAAGGCGTGCGGCCCATGCTCGCGGTTGGCGACTTCAACCTCGCGCCCCGGCCCCAAGACGGCCTGCTGGACAGTCACGCGAGCACCTTCAACTCCAGCACCGATCGCGGGCCGTTCCACTCCTTGCTTGCCGCCTGCCTCCTGCACGATGCCACCGCGGCAGACCCGCCCCAGTTCTCGGTTGCCCGGTCTGCCCGCGGCAAGCGCTGGGAGTTCCGCTGCGACCTCGCGCTCGTCTCCGACTACCTCGCCCCCTCCGTGATCGTGACGTACGACCACAGCGTGCGCACCGGCGCCACCGCTTTCAGCGACCACTCCGCCCTGCTCATCGACTTGCCCGTCAGCCCACCCCAGGCGCCTTCCCACCGCGAACGCCTTTTCTCTCTCGCCAACGCTCTCCACGGGCAATCCAGCGCCGACCAACACATCCCAAAGGCGCCACCAGTTCCCGCGAGTTGCCAGGCCTACAAGACGGCAATGGCCAGACGGAGCGCCTCCCCGTTCGCTCGCAAGGTCCTGGAGGTCCTTGTGCCCAAGCTGTCGGTCGGCTCAGTCTTCGACTACGGCTGCGGCCGTGGCGCTGATGTCATCCGGTACCGCAAGGCGGGCCTGCGCGCGGACGGCTACGACCCTTATCCGCCCTTCGGGTGGGCACGCCAACCCACCCCCACCGCCGGGTACGACCTGGTCACGATGATCTTCGTCCTCAACGTGCTGCCCGATCCCTGGGAACGGGTCCAAGTCCTCGAGCAGGCGGCCAGGCTGCTTGGCCGCAGAGGCCACATGCTCGTGGTCACCCGCTCCCCGCGCGACATCCAGACGCGCGCCGCACAGGCCAGGTGGGCCAGCCATAATGACGGCTACTGGTCGAGCGAGCCGAAGCAGACTTTCCAGCGCGGCATCTCCGAGGCGGAGATCGAGCAACTCGCCAGGCGTGCCGACCTCAGCGTGGCGGCGCCGGAGGAACAACGCCTCCTGCGGCCGGTCCCCGCTGCCTGCCAACTCCTTCTGACCAGGACGCCGGCCTGATGCGCCGAGCCAGCGACACAGCGGCTACGGGACGCGAGCAGGCACCGCCGATCTCGGCCCATGCCAGACGATCCGCCTCGCGAACGCGCCCCGCTGCTCAGCCTTTGCCTGCCGCAGAGCCTCGAGTTTGGCAGCGTCCAGGCCGAGGCAGCCCGCCAATGCGTACAGCACTTCGAGGATGTCTGCGAGCTCCTCCGCATCCTGCGAGATCAGGAACTCGTCGACCTCCTCGGTGAGCTTCTGCCGCAGTAGCACCTGAAACTCAACAGGATCGGCGGGATGCACGACCGCGACCTGACCGGCGGCACGCATGATCTCCGGGATCTTGTCCCGGACGAGTTTCATACCGGCCATCTGACCATGGGACCTGGACCGGCGGGTGAGAGGCAAGCAACGACACGATGCTTCACCGAGGCCTTCTCCTTCGTTCATTGCTGCGTGCAAGCGGCAGCCACGAAGCACACAGGGCAGGGGGAAGGCGTGCCAGAACCTACTGAACCTGAGGTCCGCGCGCCAATATCGGCTGAAAGCGGCGATGCGGGACGACGATTGGCAGAGACTGTCCACAACCTGGCCCGGCTCTACCGCGCCTCGGCGCGGCCCTTACCGCGCTTGGGCCCGGCTCCGGTCGATCGCGTCCAGGACCTTCTCGGGGGTGAGGGGGAGGCTGGTGATGGGGACGCCGATGGCGTCGTGGACTGCGTTGGCGATGGCGGCGGCGGCCGGGGTGACGCCGCTCTCGCCGATGCCCTTGTTGCGCAGCGGGTGCGCGGGGTCGTCGCTGGAGAGGGTGCGCAGCTTGCCCTCGATCAGCGGCACCTCGGGCGCGGTCGGGACCTGGTAGTCGACCATGCTCGGGTTCAGCATCGTGCCGGAGGAGTCGAACAGCAGGTCCTCGCCGAGCGCGTAGCCGATGCCCTGGGCGATGCCGCCCTGGATCTGCCCCTTGAGCAGGTCCGGATGGAGCGTGCGGCCGGCGTCCTCCGCCGACGACCAGTCCAGCACGCGGATCTTGCCGGTGGCCGGGTCGACCTCGACCACCGCGATGGTCGCCGAGCAGGTGTAGTTGGCGGCGAAGTTCCCGTAGCCGTTGGCGTCCGGCACCTCGGAGGGGGTGTCGTAGCTGGCGGTCGCGACCAGCGCGGCGGCCTCCATGCCGGGCGGCAGCGACTTGCGGTCCTCGTGGACCATCGCGGCGACCGTGGCCAGCTCGATGCCCCGCCCGGTCCCCCGGACGACGATCCGCCCCGGCTCGACCGCCAGGTCCTCGGCGTCGGCCTCCAGCGCGTTGGCGGCGACCCGCAGGAGCCGCTCGCGCAGCTCGCCGCAGGCACGGTGCAGCGCGCTGGCCTGCACCACCGACGTGCGGCTGCCGAAGGTCCCGAGCCCGAAGGGCGCCCGCGCGGTGTCGCCGCGCACCACCGACACGCCAGCCGGCTCGACGCCCAGCAGGTCGGCGGTGATCTGGGTGAACAGGGTCGCGTGCCCCTGGCCCGAGTCGGCCGCGTCCGATGCCACCACGGCGCTGCCGTCGGGTTGCAGGGTGACCGTCACCGAGCCGATGTCGGCGTCCCAGTCGTCGAGCCAGCGGCAGCCGCCGCCCCACTCGATCATATTGGCGATGCCGATCCCCTGGAACGGCCCCAGCCGCGCGCGGAGCCCATCGAGATCGATCGCCTCGGCCGCCACGGTCATGGCCTCCTCGATCGGCAGGGTGTCGAGCTTCAGCCCATTGGCCGTGCGGGTCGGCAGGTCGCGCTGGCGGATGACGTTGCGCCGCCGCAGCTCGAAGGGGTCCATGCCGAGCGCCCTGGCGGCGATGTCGAACATCACCTCGCGCGCGAAGGTCGCCTGCGGGTTGCCGAAGCCGCGGAAGGCGCTGGCCGGCGGCTTGTTCGTGTAGACGCAGACGCCCTCGATGTCGAGCGCCGGCGTCCGGTAGGGCCCGACCGTCACCCACTCGGACAGCGCCAGCACCGACGGTCCCAGACCCGAGTAGGCGCCGACGTCCTGGACGATCCGCTCCCGCCAGCCGAGCACGGTCCCGTCGCCGCGCAGCGCGATCTCGACGTCGCGGATCTGCGGGTTGCGGCTGACGGTGGCGGTGAACTCCTCGGTGCGGGTCAGCACGAAGCGCACCGGGCGGCCCAGGCGGCGTGCGCCGAGCAGGGCCATGGCCTCGTGGGTGTGCAGGCCCTCCTTGTGGCCGAAGGCCCCGCCGACGAACGGCTTGCACACCCGCACCTTGCTCTGCGGCAGGCCGAAGACGTGGGCGGCCACGTTGCGGACCACGTGGGGCTGCTGCGTCGAGGTCCACAGCGTCGGGCCGTCCAGCGGGTCCCACTCGGCGACGGCGGCGTGGGTCTCCATCGGCATGGCGTGCGCCTTGCTGGTCCGGAACCGCTCCCGGAGGATCAGGTCGGCGCGCTGGAAGGCGGCCTGCACGTCCCCGACCCTGGTGACCTGCCGCCAGCAGACGTTGCCCTCGACCCCCGCCAGGCCCGCGTGGAGCAGT
>WNGM01009273.1_pt1 | contig 21056 bp, 28 predicted proteins | sample 5400571 | NCBI WGS metagenome assembly WNGM01 (sample SAMN13153378, study PRJNA577476) | soil metagenome | isolation source: 100 cm soil or saprolite under Garry oak tree replicate 2 | place: USA:California | collected 2016-06-15 | reverse complement strand
AAACAGTTTGCCTCTATGCCCGACGCCTCCCGCATGGGAGACCTATCCAAGAGCATGAATAAATTCTTCATGTTCTATAAAATGGGCCTTCAATATCAACATCAATGGTCCGCCGCTCTCCGTAAGCAGCCGTTAAAAGTCTTCGCATGGATCGCCGCCTTTACAGGCGCGGCCCTTGGGAATGCTTACTGGAATAGCCTACAGGTTGACTCTCACGGTAACAACCTCCTTCGTAAAGAATCCGTCTTCCAACGAGATCGTAACTGGATCATGGAACTTCCCTTCACCTACCACACACACGCGGGCGCAGAAAAAGGGTGGTCTATAGTTATCCCTAAACCACCATTCTTCCGAAACCTAAATCCTATTGAAGACGCCGCCAACTATGCCTTTGGGAAAGAAGCTCGCACAGGGAAACAACAAGCTATTGATGCTATCGCAGGTCTCTCACCAATTCATATGAACGTTCGAGCTGAGCATCCGCTTGCCACAGGCGTTCAAAGCGCAGTTAGTGACATACATCCGCTTGCTAAACTTGGTGTTGAACAGTTCGCAAACATTGACGACTACGGTCGTCCTATCGTTCCACCCAAACAAGAAGGTACAGATATTCAATTCCAAGAAGGTCCGTATACCTCTGCAGTAGCAGAGCGTATGGGCCAAGGCGGAGTTAAGGGTGCGGTAGCTGGTGGAGCATTCGGGGCTACCTTAGGTGCGCCATTTGGCACCCTTGGCACTGTTGCAGGCGGAGCCTTAGGCGCTGGCATAGGAGCCTCTGGTGTCTCACCACGTCGCATCGACGTAGGTGCTAATACCCTTGCAGCCGCTACCTCTCGGCAAGCTGAAGGATTGTTGGACCCATTTTTCGGTGGGAAGGAATCTCGCAAGTCCCTCGAAGGTCCAGAATACATCCGTAACCTCCCAGTCGTTGGGCCAATCGTTGGTCGCTTCCTAGGCGGGCCCTCTGACGCCGAGTTCAATGAACTCAGCACAAGGTTCTACGATGTGTTTGAGGAAGCCAACAAGGTCCAGACCTCATATCAATACCTGCTCGACCAAGGTAAGGGACCAGAAGCCGCTAGATATCTCCAAGCCAACAAGCCCCGCTTGCATATGGCGCTTGTGTTAGCCTCTTTGATTCCAGGCATGAACAACCTCAATAGCGCTATTAGCATGTTACAGGGCCGCCCAGACGCTAACTCAGACCAGGTTCGCTCATCTATTGAGAAGCTCTACGAGTCTCGGATGATGTTGCTTCGCACGGCGAAGAACATGATTGACGCCCAACCCACCAAGGCTAGTGATACAGGGCCGATGGGCAACGTCATTAGTAACACGTCACCTTCAAAGTAGCAGCCCTCTTTAGAATCCTAATCATCTCTTTATGCCAAGTAGGTCCGTGACCTACTCTAAACCTATTAAGGCTATAGAACTTTAGATGTGCCATTTCGTGCAGAAGGATTAGCCGCACGAACCTTGAATCTATTCGTAGAATAGGTGAGAGAAAGATTTTGTTTGGGTAGCATATGCCGATAGCACCTTCTTTATCTATCAGGTTAGCTTGCCAGCGCACTGTTACTTTAGGCAGCTTACCCCCAAAGAAAAGTTTATTAAACTTGTTAAAGAGTCTTTGTAATTGTGTCATATGAAATTCCGTCCTAAATATCCGGTCCGCAAATGGCTCGGCAAGTACGAAGTCTGGCTCCTCCACCTCTATGGCAGGCAGTCCATGACCTACAACGATACCTACTTAGAACGCTTCTTCGGTCACTTCCCAGAAGCCACAGGAATCGAGCAGTTTACCACCCCTGACGTTCAACAGTATAAACTTTGGCGTGAACAGGAAGGCAATACCAGTGCCTTCAAGATCATGCAAGAGATCAAGTGCCTCGACCGTTTCTTTCGGTACCTTATCGAAGATCAAGGTCTGCCCCTCTCCAACCCCGCCAAGCCCTTCATCAAGAATGTTAAGCTTCATGGTGTCGTCCTTAGAAAAAAAGATAGCCTCCGGCTTTTTGAGTACCAGAGGCTAGTCGATGTTTGTTTGAAGACTGAACCGCGTTTAATTTTTTGGTTGATGCGGATGGTACAGGGTATAGGTTCTTACGATAGGCAGAACACTGGACGTGAGATGAGTTGGCTGCTTCGTCGAGTGGCGAAGGCTGCCGGACTGCCTCATGTGACGATGCGGCTTATTAAAGTGTCCCTGCGTAACGGGCTCTGGCGAGAAATTATACAAGATTGGCAGAATCGTTTCCTCGCTGATCTTGGCTATGTCAAGGGTGCAAACGCCCACTTGAAGCATATCCAACTTCCTGGCGACCCCTTTGGACACGTCGAGGTCCCGGCCATTGATATACGGCCCCCGGTCAGTAACCCGAGCAATAACCCACTTCCCATTGCGGGGATTGACAATGTGAAGCAGGGTGCCGAAGCGTAGAGTCCTGGATGCAACCGTCATTTCCTCTTGGTGGTAAGTAGTTCCGTTAGCGGCACGACGACCATCAAAACCAGGACCATACCAAGAAGAATACAGACTACCATACTTCAGCCTCACTTCCTTAACAGGAGTGGGGCTTTTTAATTTGGCGATTACCCCACCCACAAAAGGGTCCACAGGAGGCTGGCTAATCGCAAGAGCAGCCAGTGGCGTCAGGCACACTATCAGGAGTAGCGCACTGCTGATTAATAATTGTCTCAAGAACCCTCTGCGACTTAAGTCTAAGTGAGTCAAGATCACCCGATTGGCAACGAATGATGAAATCCCACCCTTCATAATCATCAAGGGACGTTTCCGACTTGTGCGTTTTGTCTCGGCCTGGATCATAATATCTTGTACCATCCTTGTTTATTCGGATAACTTCTACCATGTAGCCATCGTGGTTTTTAATAAAGTAGGCTTCATTGGCGAAGCGGACATCTGTGATGATAGCTATTGCGGGCTCATCTAGCTTAATCTGATCTGCCACGCAATCGACCCAGTGATTAGGACTTTGTTTACGTATTACCTCCGTGCCAAACCATTGTAGGATAGGTGTATATCCATAGATAGGATCATCCTTATGAAATGGCATCAGCTTTGTTTGCTGAAACAACTGCCACTTCGGAAGGAGTTCGTCATGATGATCCCGACAATATTCCTTCAACATCCTAGCATAGCTATATAGCTTTATACCAGGGATCATCTCCCTCATATAATTCGCTACATAGTCCTTGCCCTGTCGTGCCTTCGATCCTAGTCCAATTAGAATCATTTAAGTCTCCAGTATGATTTTAGCAAACTCGTCGAAGTTCTCAACCGACCTTGGGAAACCTTCTTGAAACTCCGGCTTCCATGGCCACTTACACATATACGTCTTGCACTCTGGAGCAGCCTGAAGTACCTCACGCACGTTCTTATCTCGATCATCAATATAGTAATCAAGCTTTAGTGCTTTAACAAGCGGACCTTTGTCATCAGAGATTAAAACCGTTGGAAATTCTATCTTAAACTTAGTCTTTAACCAATGAGCACTCTGCCACTCAATGGGCATACCAACGTGGCCATCTTTCCTATTAGTGATAAATACTACACGATGCGTATCATCTAATTGACCCAGCCTACAAGTATTAGGTAAGCAACGAAGATCGAGCCACCAATCTGGCGTCTTATCAATCACCTTCCACATCCACTTTTCTTCTTCTGGTGTGATACCTAGTGAATCAAATCCCCACCCTGTTTGGACAAGATTATCATTTGGCCTACCATCAAACCACTTTTTACATACCTCACGGGCAGCCTGAGTAAAATTCGCCAACACTCCGTCAATGTCCACTCCAATTTTTTTAAGCATTAATCCTTCCCTCCATACAACTTCCCGCCATAACTAAACTTCCCTTTATGTACATGGATCAAGTGAAGATTGAAGTTATCATCCGGGTGAACTTCGAGTATTGCAAAGCCATGGCTCCAAGCAGTTGGTCTATTGCGTAGGTAGCTAGGATTAGTCTCTCCCAGAATCCCGTTAATATAACCCGCCCATTTTTGCGTGTGCTCCACCGGACTAATCTTTGTAAACATCTGCATGGCATGAGTATGGGCCGCAAGTACGTTACCTGCGTATAGCTCGACGGCCTTTCGAGCTGGATACATACCCGCCTGGTTGCCGATTCCTGATAGAATTTCGCCATGTATGATGTTCAACTTCCCGATCTTGATCCCATGTCCGAGAGGTATGACTTTATATCCTCGTCCAGCAAGATCAAGTATTCTCTGGTGGTCAACGAGTTGTTCAAGCTCGGGCTGTTCTTCGATAAGGTCTTGCTCGAACCTTTCGTGGTTTCCCACGATCCAATATCTTTCAGCTCCTTTAGGGAGTCTCTTATCGACTGGAATAAGAACATCCTTGAGGAATCCATTAACATGTTCTCCATATCCAACTGATCCCCTTGGAATACAATCCCATCTACCTTGTTTTCATCAAGATAGTGGAGGACCGCATTAAGGGTGGGCTTGTGATATTTAGGATAATGAATGTCTGCTAGCACAACATAGGTCTTAACTTTATTCGGCATTAATGTATCGTCCTTCAGGTAGAAGATTTAAGTGCTTTTCAGTTCCGTGTTCGTATCTACCAAAAAAATAAAAGTCTCTGGTCCTACCGCCGTCTTGAGGTGTGTCCATAACGACGATGTGACCCGCACCGCCAACAAAGGCTGAGGAACCTCTAGCCCATTGTAGTGTAGGTCTATCGTGCTGTCGTCTTGGATCATTATCTTTCTTCTTATTGTGATGCGTGAACACCACAGACAAGTAGCGGTTCTTAAACAAAGCATTCAGCTTGTTAATGTTATTTTGAATAGTAGCTGAGTCATTCTCGCCTTCTGGCGGAAGCTTAGCCAGTCCGATGAAAGTATCCAGAACAACAATCTTAGCCTTAGTGATTGCAAGCATCCTCTCAATGAACACCAACATTTGATCCCACGTTTTTATTTCCGGCGGGGTGTCTTCCGCGAGTAGGACGAAGAAGTTAGGGTTCCCAAGTAGGTCAGGAACCTCTCGGACCTGTCGCTTAAACTCATGCTCCGTCTGTTCAGTGAGATATAATACTTTAGTAGGCGTGCAGACTTCGCCAAGGAAAGCTCCGCCAGTAACAACGGCTTTGAGAATGTGGAACAGAAGTATAGTCTTTCCACACTTCGGTTCTGCGGATATGATAGTCTTCGCACCAACAGGAATCCAGGAAGGGCAATACCACTCGACTTCCAGGTCTGGTCTAGCTGCAAGTTGTTCAAGCGTGATGAGCGGAGACCACGCTTGAGGTGACTCCGCCCATTGCTCATGGTCGTAATTTTGGAATTCGATTTCATATTCTTCCTTTACGACCTGACTTGCATACTCTGCATACTCCGCATACTCAATTGAAGTATTCTTTTGGCTCATCAGGTGTGACCGCTTCTAACGCCTTCACCTTAGCATCCATAATCTTCTTTTGAGCTTCCAGCTTGGCGTAGGCGTCCTTAACACCACGTTCGATATTCTCATCAGTTGATTCTAACTCCGCAGCCTCAAACGAATCATACCGATGCTCGATGCCGTTCTGTGTCAGGACGGGTCGATGAACTTCCCACGTTGCATCGTCGTTCTGCTTACCAGTGAAGTATACATACTCTCCAGTGGTCTTGATACTAACTATATCCCCCTGCTTAAGTGCCATTCTATTTTATCTCCTTGATTTCGCCCCATGAAGCGCCGGGTGCTCCGACCTTAAAGGCGATCTTAAACTTAAAATCTCCCAACTCTTTCCATGGTTGAGTCATGGCCTTCTCCATCTGTGCCTTACATTCCTCTACGAGAGAAACAGGTGACGCAACAAGTAAGCTATCATGCACCTGAACGTTAAGAGTGGCGGGTTTTGGTAGTGGCGCGAGAACGCTCGAAACTTTAAGAACATTTTCCTCCGACCAGCCAATCCTCTCATACATTAGAGCTATCATGCTTCGTATGCATATGTCAGCCCCACTCCCTTGTAACATCATTCGGATACCTTCTGTGTAAGCCTTCTGAGTAAAGAACCAACGCTTACGACCGAAGGGATTCCGTAGTACACCTTCTCTTATAGCTTGGTTACCACATCTCTCCTGCCATTGAGCAGAGGGCCAGTTAACCTTCTTCCACTCATTCAAGAGAACTTTACAATCCGCCTCAGGAATATTATATTGGACTGACATCTTGCGCGGACCCATGCCCGCATCTGCCCCGTGATTAGTATGCTTAGCCCGATCATACTGCCAACTAGATTTGTCAATCTCATTAATCGGGAGACCGTATATCTTGTTTGCAAGCCACTTGTGCTCGTTGAATCCGGGCTCATTCATCCTCCTTAATCTATCTTCATCATTTGCGAAATAAGCTGCAAGCGTATTTTCAAGAGAGCTGAAATCAGCTTCGATCCAGCACCAATCGTCATGGTTTGGAACATAAATATACTTCGCCTTGGGGGTAATGTTTTGCATATTCGGTTCACTAGATGACAGCCGCCCAGTAGCGGTGCCATGAGGAAGGAAGTTAGCATGAACAATACCCTGAGCAGCTTGGCTGTCTTTATCATCATCTAAGAATCCATTTATAATAGTTGAGAGTGAACTGACCTTCAACAACGTTGATAGCACTTCATTTCCACTCTTGCGCTGCAACCTCTCTAACGCATTCTTATCCGTTGTTAGCTTTCGAGTCTTTGGGTGGTACTGTTTGGGCAATCCGAGAGTCTCGTATAGATAGCGTCCGACAACATCCGGCGAATTCCAAGGGTCGATACGTTTCGTGGCAGGGACGTGTATAAATTTAACAGGCTTGCCAGATTTCCCGAGAGTACCTGCCGGAGCAGGTTCGCGCTTACGGATGGGTTTATCATACGATTGGAGTATCGGAGGCAACTGTTCTAATAGTGCATTCAGTTCCTTCTGATATTGGATAGCTAACTCTGCTAGTTTCTTTGGGTTTGTCCTCACACCAGTATGGTGCATCAACGTACAAATTTTGGTCAGAGGTACTTGCGAGTATTTGTATAGGTCCTCCATCCCAAGCTGCTTGACTAGGGGACGTAACTGTAGATACGACTGTATGGTAACATCCACATCTCGGGCACAATACAGGGGCATATCCTGTTGGTTTAAGTGTTTCCATGCTGGCTTCTGTGTAAAGATACTAGAGATAAACTCCAACCCGTGTGGCATATCTGGCTGTACTAGGTGATGCAATAGCATGGTATCCCACACTTGCGTCATGCTCTTGAATCTAACCTCAGCCCTCTCTAAGAACGGTATGTCAAAGGCGATGAGGTTCTGGCCGACCAACTCTTCCGCTGATGCAAATACCTGAAGCAGAGCGCCAATATAGTTCCCACTCCAAGGGACAACAGTAACATGATAAGGACGAACTGCAAGCCCGACCATAGTAATCTTATTAGTACGTCGATCAGTTTCGATGTCGAAGCACAAGACCTTTGAGCCGTAGAAACTAAGCACGTCGTCCACTGTGGGTTGGAGGTTATAGTGTTCAGGAGGTACATCTGTGCCCTTCTTAAGATCACTGATAGTCGCAGGGATCATATCTTGATCCCTCATTAGATATGAAGGATGGAGAATCCCAATGACTTTCTCCTTCTGCTCACCTGCTAGAGGCAGCGGGCTACCCCGCCACTTCATTATGCCATCGGTCTTGCCAGTAAGTGCTCGTAGACTCTTCTCGCCAATGGCATCAATTCTAACCCAGGGGCGGCTATCAACCACGGGTTTAACATGGTTTCTATAGCACTGGCTAACCGCCTGCTCTGCTTCCTTGATAGGAATATAGCATCTCGCAGCAGCATCTGTCGGATAAAGGTTGTTCGGGGGGCGGCAGTTAATGCAATTGAGTATCGTAACTGATTCACGTTTGATCCCTGCCTTTCCCCACAGCATGTTCATTACACGGCCTGAGCCGCCTACAAGTGGCTTACCTTGCAAGCCCTCATCTTCACCAGGGGCCTCAGCTATTGCCAACCGTAGGCTATTCCCAACCTGCGGCTCAACTAGCGTTTGCTCGGACCCTTTATGGTGGACTTCGACACCATCACTATCCTTGTACTTAAAGTCCACCTTTAACATCGGGCATCCCGCACAGCGGGGGTCTTCCGAAACTTTATGCATTATTGTTTGTACCGCAGGTATGTTGAGACAGCCCAGAAGCTTACAACAATTAGCAGGGTAATAAAGGCCCGGAGCGTAGTCCAAGGGCCGTAATTCGACTTAGGATACTCCACCATAATGGGTCCTCCAGGGACAGAAATAGCGGGTCCATCTTTCTAAGGACAGACCCGCCCGTTGTGTGTGGTTGGTTGTTGTTTGGAGCTGGATCGGTTTCGCCCCCTATATGCTACATTCGTGGTAGCGGACGCTCAAGGTACGCCTTGACGACACCCTATTTACAAGGGTTTGAGGGAGCCCTCCCCGAAGATTAATTACGCGGCAGCAGTTACGCTGAACACATTAAACTTCGGATCGCCAGTGACTTCCTTACCCGTCTTGTCAATGTACTTATTCTCTTCAATCGTCGCCCCAAATCGTGGGCTATCATTCGCAACACGGCTGAAGTAATCAGGGAAGGTCTCACCGGGAAGTTCATCAATACCAAGGCAAATTTGAAGCTTCTTCATGGCTTGGGAACTCCAAGACATTGCCTTACCATTCTTAGCAATTGCGGTTGGGTCAGGATATTGCCAGAACACGCGCTTGCCTTGCTCATCACCTTCGGCCACAGACGCAGACAAGTGCAGTTCCATTAGACCAGCTTTGAACTTACTTTCTTTCTGAACAGCCCCAGGCAACAACTGAAACACATAACTACCCACCGGGGGAATGTTCTTTTCGATCTTAACATCTGCTACGACAACTGTTTCAAATCCCATCTACCACACCTCTCCATTTTTTATTTTTGATTGTACTACTGAGAAAGAAACTCTGTACTAGGATAGCCGCTAGGTGAGTATTTCATCCCGTCGTCGGCATTCAAATAGTACAGAAGGTCATTGCCCGCGCCCCTCTTACAGGGAAAATCATTCACCAGTTTGGCCTAAAGGCCGTCGGGACGATTCGCGGGCAAACTTATTGGGGAAGCTGTCACTACGCCCCTACAAGGCGTCCACCAGATCGTTGTCAGGGTCAAGACAGAGCGATCATTTGTGTGACTTACTTCCCCAAACTTTTACTTAACTTGTTCTGCTAAAAACTTTTCGTAAGCTGCATTCGTTAGGTCCAGTATGTTACTGAAACTCCCCGGCCCCTTACCATCTTCCCCTGGATTGGCTTATCCAGAACAGGCCGAGTACGAAGGCACAGGACAAGATCAAACATAGCAGTGCTACCAAGGAACATCTGGCCTGCCAAATCCGGCCCAATAAGCATCTCACCTTGACCATTCTCTGGATCAGGTTTATCAATTCGCAACCCACTCGTCACAACTATATGCTTATTAGTATCAATAAGCTTACGAAGCAGCTTCCTAGTTAACTCCCCCATCACACCATAGTCATCAATCTCAGGTACACCAGCGTTACGCTTAAGGGTCTCACCTTTAATCCTAGGGAATGACAGGGCCTTCGCCTTCACATACGTCTTAACTATATCAGACAGAGAGTCCAGCCCATAGGCTGCTTTGTCTTTGTATACGGCTCCAGAACAAAAGTCATCGAAGTCCTGGTAGGAGTTGACTTCCACATAATCTAAGTTATGCCCTGCGACTCCAATGAGTCCCTTCCCAAATCCAGTCTCAGAGGCTCCAATACCGATGTCTGGAACTCCTGACAGAAAGGTGGTCTTGCCACAACCATGCACTCCATAGATCAGAATCTTAAGTTTTAGTGCTCCTGGTACGATTAGGTCCTTCGTGTTCTTTAGTACTAGTGGCATTATCCCTCTTAGGTGGCAGCGAATAGTCAGGGTAATTCTCTCTTACCCATTTCGCTTTATCTTCGTCCATTGTAAATGAACGGTAAAACTGTACTTGCGTGTCTCTCAAGGCTCGCAGATATGCTGGTGAAACGGAGCCTGGTATGATTGTTCTCACTGACCCTCAAAACTAGGGGTAGTCATTCCCTTAATCCGTCGGTATACCGGGTGACTACCCGTTGGTAAGGAGCGATATGCTCAATTGCATCATCTGATCTCCTATTTCCTACAATAATTATACGTATGAACTCGACAAAAGTTTCATTTTCGCTTTCAATCTCCTCCATTTGGTCTTCATATTGCCCACACTCTGGCCAAAATTAGTGGCAATCACCTCATCTGAAAGGCCCTGCAACTTGAATGTAATGAGGTTCTGATCCTCTTTACTTAACTGCCTACGTATCTTGTCAAGAGTCAAGCGGTCCCCGAAATCAAAGTCTGGTCTCCCACTATCATACCCAACATTGTCAATCATTAATAACTCCTGTCGAGTCTTATACTTACGGAAGATATCCACTATGTTGTTGTAAACACAGGTGGTTACCCACGTTGTAAAGACGGCCTCTTTAGTCGGGTCATAGGTCCCAAGGTGCTCCCACACCTTTAACAACGAGTCTCCTATTGCGTCCTCTAGTAAGCTAAAGGTACTAGCAGACTTCCGAAGACAATACTGCTTAACTGTCCCTGTGATGAATTTTTTGAGTTCGAGAGCAAACTCATCCACCAACAAAGGGTCCCTCTTATAGGCTTCATAGCTATCGTTCAGGTTCATAGGGGGGCTCAAACAACATTTCATTATCTAGATGGTTTACAGCAGCCGCAATATTAGCATCGGCATCTTTAAGATATGCGATGAATTTACGTCGGTCTTCTATAGATAATGTTTGCATATATTCTACTGTTTCCGGTTGTAATCTCATAGGACTCCTTTCTGGTGGGACCCATTGTAAGGTGGGGCTAATCTGGCGACTGCTGGTCCTCCTGTAGTTCGTGCTCAGTCATCCAACAAGGGACATCTGGACCATAACGGTCAATCTCTTCTTGAGGATAGCCATCTCGTAAGAGAGTATCAGCAATCGGTTCGTCTGGGTCTTGTGGGTTATATCGCTTTGGGAACCCGTACTTCCACCCGCTAGGCGGGTCGTATATTAGAATCTTCATCCTTATTCCCCTTTGGGCAGCCTGGGTAATGCCCTGAGCCGCACCCAATGAACACTACCTTACACCCAAGCTTTACAAACTCACGGTATACCGCCGGGTGTCTAGCATAAATCCAACCGCCAATCAATACAAAGTGGTTCATTGCTTATCCTGTGGCCCTGTAGCTTGATACTTTCCTGGGTGATCTACAAACTTATCAAACTCAACAGGCATATAATTTGTATACTCAATAGCGAATAGCCGTTGGAACGGATATCTCAACTTAACCGGAGGAGGAGCGCCCTTCTCAGCATGGAACCCATGCCATATATTATGTAGATGTCCATGGATATTAAGCGTACAACCATCCGCTAAGCTGGTAGATGGCTCATGCGTTAGCCAGCATTGCCGGAACTTCATCCCATCACACGAGAAAGCAAAGCCATTCTCCATCCATTTTAGATTACTCCATTGCCTATCGTGGTTGCCTCTGACAAGTATCTTCCGTCCGTTGAGGGAATCCATGACTCCTTTAATGACGCTCTTCTTGTCGAGAATCACATCCCCAAGGTGGATAACAGTATCATCCTTTGCTATCACCCTGTTCCAATTCTCCATGATTAGCTCAGTAAAGCCTTTTGGCCGATCACAATACGTAGCTATATTGGCATGGTTAAAGTGGGTGTCACTTATAAGATATACATTCATTTGGTCTGCCTCTTCAATGAACCCATCATACCAATCCTTAAAGTGATGATCCTTCGGTCCCTTCACTACTAGGTCTCGCATTCAATACCCTCTCTGCTAGTTGTGCCTTATACCACTCAGGGAACCCATGCATTACAGCCCTTTCGATATTGTCATAGAACGCTTTGACGAGCGCTTTCTTAATAGCATCTCCATGCTCTTCATGGAAGTCCCGCTTAATAAGGCCAATAAGATGACCAATATCTTTCGGTTCACCAAGGAGAAGGCCGGACTCAGCCGCATGTTGTACTGCTTTCCTCCAAATGGCTTCGCGTTGGAAGCTTTCAATAATTCGTTCAATTGCGCTGCCGTGACTTTGCTTTTCCCAGATGGCACCATTCTGCTCCTTAAACTCATCTCGCACTATCTTCGCACACATCATCTTCCCGAAGGTATCGCACTTCTTGTAATTCTTAATTACTATTCCTTCGACGGGCGAGCCACAAAGAAAGCTCTCCCGTTTGAGTAGGTCCTGAGATAAAGCTCGCAGTTCCGGGCCTGTAATAACTCCTTCAAAATACGTGGGGACACACTCCATTCCCCAGACAGCACTGAGTCCCCGGACGGCCTCAGTTGGTAAATAGACTTCCGACCCGTCCTTCTCCGAAACGTCCCAGATTGCGATATTGCCAATGGGTACACGTGCGTACCGTATTGTGTTGTGTTGTGGCTTGTCAACGCATTCTCCTCTTACTACCATACCCTCCGGCATAGTACCCGTCTTAAATATTCTCTCAGCCGTCTCACAGGCTCGCTTAAACATCCCATCAGGCGCGTGAATCTCCGCTCCTTTACTGCGAAGCAGTAACTCACCTCCCGCATTAGCAAAGCTAAATTGGCTCCCATCAACTTTCTCCTGGATCACCACTGGCCCATCTAATATGTCTAGGGCCTGTAGATGCCCTAATGCCCACACCTTACTATAGCCGGATATGTTCATTGGATTATTGGCACGCCTCCCAAGTTAAGGTACTCTTTCTTCGGCTGAAACTTATGTTCAATGATTAAGGACGGGTCCTCCCCATACCGATGTACCTGATAGAAGGGGCAGTATCCCCAGGTATAGCACATCTCTCTGTTAGCTGGCCACTCGTTGTCTTTGAAGATTCGCTTGTACCGTACAATTTCGTCTGCAACGATAACAATATCTCTAACTGCAATGTCAATCGCTTTCTGGTTACGTTCGAGTTTTTGTCGTTCGGCAGGGAAGCTAGGGCCGACTTGACCTTTCTCACTCTGTCGTGTAAGTACGTTGACGTAAAAGTTTCCGACAGGCTCTTTATAGATATGTTCTGCAGCCCAGAGATACAAAGAGGCTTGGTCACGGGCACCCCACTTCTGAGGGAGGTTAGACTTCGCCCCCCGCTTCTCAGACTTATGATCTATAATATCTAACTTCCCTTCAGCATTACGGACTACCAAATCCATCTTTCCAATTAAGACATGTTTACGCCTATTAAATCTATTCCCGCAATCATTGCAGCACATATCCCTATCCCCAGGATAAGGGACGACATTACTATTGTAACAGTCTGGACATAACTCTGGTAGAGCAACCTTAAATGTCTTCTCTACATCTACAATATCCAACTGCTCATCAGGATACCGGGCCTTATAAGCCTGCATCATTATCTCAGCTTCAAGCTCTAGTACCTCATTAGCTTGAGGCGGATGTAGTGGGAGGACATGCTTAAACGCTAGCCCCTCTGTATAAAACTCCTCAAGTAATTCATGCACTCTACTGCCATACTCCAAAGCGGAGTATCCCTCCCCTGGAAATGGTAGTGGCTCAATGCCCACCCCATTCCTTTCATACTGCTCATAGTACTTCCACGGACACTCCCTAAATATAGCTGCGCGACTATTGTCAATTTGCATGTGGATGCTCAGTCTCAATCACTTTCAAAGCTGTAATACTCCGCCACGGTACTGACGTTGGATTAAGCCTAGCGCCTTCTTCTCCGATATGACTTGCAATCTCCAATATGTTCTTATCACTAAACGTAACCCATCCCACACTACGCACTGAGGGGATGGAAGCGGTCATACGTTGCTTACTGTTCCATCCCGGCGCATAGTTTGAATCCTTCCAAATGAATGACACAAATGCTAACTCTTCTAATGGTAGGGCTTTCATACATCTCCTTTAAGGTAGGTACTTACTCACACAGCGGGTTCATACTTAAATCCATCAATCTTAGGGCTATCCTTTGAAGCCCAAAACTCTCTCTCTTTAGTGCCGTATATGTCATCCTCAAAATAATCCTCAGGTTTCCAACCATTCGCAAAGTACCGCGCAACATCGCTAGTGAACACAATACGATACTTATAGTACCTCATCTTAGCGATCTCCTCAGGAGTACGCTTCCGGTCGAGCCTAATCAATGTCAAATACCGTTCTGGATATAATGGCGACTTAAGCCAGTCCCTGCCAATATTATCAATCAACCCCATTGAACACGAGCCTGATAGGGAATGGTGATCTGGATAGGTCCCGTTCACCCGTTTCCGCTCATCCTTTGGATCGGAGTTGTTATTAGGGAATATCTTATAATACAATCGAAGCTCCTTATCTCCACCATGCACTCTATGCCAATCTCTTGTCTTGCGGCCAATCTTCCACCCTGCCTCATCCATCAACTTAATTGTCTCAGGATAACTTGTCTTCACATCAGTGAAGGCAATACGGGTTTTGATTTGAGCTTCAAGTCGGGCAAGGGCCTCTGCAAGAGATGGCCTTTCTTGCCCCGGTGCGACGTACGGTTGATACCTCAACTCATTAATCTCTGTTAAATCATTATAATGCTGAACTAGCTTCATCTGACCCTATCCCTCCTAATCGTTTAAGTGACTTCCAACTATCTTCTAAATCCACATCTATCCGAGCCTCCAGTTTTAATCTTGGCTCGAAAATCTTTTCAACTACCCTGGCAGCATCCCAGTCCTTTGTCTTGAACTTCTCGAACCATTCTCTTAGCTCAGCTACAGAATCAAACACCTTTACAACACTACTCGGTTGAGCCGCCGCTAACTTCCCTGCTGTCAAGCATAACTGCGCCGCCACTGGCGAATGAAGCCACGAACACATAGACCTATATTCTAAACGATTCGCATCATTAGCTTTACGAACTGGGTCTATGTGTTGATACTGATTCCGATACTTTGAATCTTTCTGCGGGAGGATATCAAAATCCTCCAATGATTGACGTATAAGGTGTAGGGCATTAAATTGAGGCTGCCAGTCTTTATCAAAGGGGATGTCAATATGGATATGTCCCCCTAGACCTAGATTCCTAGTAGCCGTCGTAACCCTACCACCCGCTCTAAACCTAAGCCCTTGACTTAACATCCTAGTAGTAGTTTGATGCTCCAACAACAACTTCTTAATCCTCCTCACAACACGGAACGCATACTTAGAGGGGGCTGGCTTCACTTCTAGCACATCCCCATTATGGTCAAAGGCCACATCAGCAGCCTCTTTAGTTGTATACCCTTTGATATTATGGTGATCCCCAGACTTAGTGATAGCATAAAACTCCGGGTCTGCTCCTATCTTGAATGGATTGATAGCAAACATTAATCACCATTAACCTGTGGACCAACAAACTGTATTGCCCCGGGCCTTTGTCTCTGTCGTTGTCGATCAACAAACTCCTGTATGTTCTGCATTTGCTGTTGTTGCATTTGCCCATATGGATTACCAGGCTGTGGGTTAGGAGCATTAGGAAAGACACGATTGTCTAACACAGCATTATAAATATGCTCACCATCTCCTGGCAAACCAAACTCATACCGTTTGTGGGGGGGCTTCATTTTCTTCGGCCTACACTTCCGCCCTTCTATCCCTAACTCCTTAGCCTTCATTAGATATCTAGACTTCTTGTACTTCGTGTGTCGTGGCTCCCGATAGGCGGTTATCTTCCAAGCCCCGCCCGTCTTACTGGCCATCCAAATTAACCGCCGCCAAAGCGGTTCCTTCTGCAGTAATTCTACCATTCCGGGGTATGCTGGTATTACCAGCTTCCCCCACTTTGCTACCCACTCCGACATAAAGCACCGCTTTACATTAGGACCTTTTACAATCCCATAAGTATTGCTGATAGCAACCAACCTAACTCTACTAGACATTATTGTTGCTCCGCCCACTTACTAATATGCTGCGCCAATCGCACACCGGAACTCCTCTTAATTGAATCAATATGCGGCATCGAATTGATCTCAAGTACATAGTACTTGCCATCTAATCCCTTCAATATATCAACAGCACCCCAGTCCATACCAAGCGCCTTAACTGCCGCAATGCATGGACCCTCTATTGGGTGGGAGCCGCGTAGGTCATCCCGTTTCTCAAACTTGAATCCGAATCTCCGATTCCGCATGAATCCTTCGTACTCGCCCTCACCCTTAAATTGCTTCTCATACACGCCTAGGGCTTTCTTTTGAAAGACCCACACCCGATACTCTGTATCAGTAGGAATCCACTCACTAAAGAAGGCATGAGTACCAGCCGCTCGAATAGCCTTAGCGTCAGCCAAAGTCTTACACACCACAATGTCCTTCCCTTTCTGATGATGGCGCTGACGTGCCAGTACAGGGAACTTCTGAACCGCCGAATTGATATCATATGTGTTCGGGCACAATACCTTATTGTCCCGGAAAGCATTGAAACAACTGAACTTATCATACTGATTAACTCGGGCATTCAGGAACGGTTTAGGCCCTTGGTAAGAGCAGCCCCAAGACAATCCAACATCAGAAGGCTCCTCCTTACTCCTAACAACCTCATGTCCAAGCTCCACAAATTACCGCCGCGAATGTATATCGTTTTCATTAGTTAACCTTTTTGACCTCCGCTCCTAGACTCATTCCACACCCACCCTTACTCTTTGGGCAGATGAGTTTATTCAAATCCATTTCCATTTGTCTCTTATTCAAAAGCAAGGGCTTCTTACACGTCGGACATTCAAACACGGTGTCTTCGTTCTTCTTATCATCCTTCGCTGGCAAGACACCTTCGGCTATAGGTTTATTATACAACATGGGATAAGTCTTCAGTGGTTCCTTAGTGCCTTTGTTTTGCCAGTCCTTCTGTCGTTGGGCATAATCCGTATACACCCGTCGCACCGGGTCTCGGTATGTCCCATAGAAAGTTTTCAACGCCTTATGAAGCTCCAACCCTTCAGGGCCGAGAATCCACACTGTATGATCTGGATACGGCCCGAAAGCCATATCCAAACTTGTTTGTTGGAACGTAATGCCAAACCGCTCAACGATAGGCTTCATAGCCCGATGGATAACATGCTTCTCACTAGCAAACATCAAGAAGTCTGGCGTACTCCCAATGGTAAGCGGTGACCCTGATCTCCCAAGTAACATCTTCCCAGGGTATTCAGGACTCAACGCTGCAATCGCTGCTGATCCCCTGATCTTATCCAGCTTATCAATCGCCTCATCCGTGATTCCATACTCATCAATAATGGCCCGTAAGATATCGGAATCAGTCTCCGCGTTCCGTTCTAGCTTAAGATTCCTAAACAGCTCATCGTCATTCTCCAGCTTCCCATTATGAATAACCATCGAACAATCCTTAAACATAGGATGATTGTTCTTTGCTTGAAGCGGACTACCCTTGGTAGACGCTCGGGTATGGACAAGAACTTGACAGGTCTTCTCTGTTAGATTCTTATCAATCCATTTCTTATAGCCCTCTGACGAAACGAAGTTCCAAGCAGGTTCATTATCTTTATACAGATAGACCTGCCCATCCTCATCTCCCAAGGCTACGCCTGAGGCGTCATTACCCCGCCTTTCTAGGCCAGTTAAGAGCAATCGAATCATAGTTTCTTCGATTGGTTTCTTACCGTACCGACGTATTCCAGCGATTCCACACATTAGAGTGTCAATTCCTTTCCGATAAACTTCTCAGCTTTGACTTGGTGTTGCTTGAACCAATTAGTAAATGAATCCTTCTGCACATCCTGAACCTTCCATATTGGAAACAACCCCGATGTGAGAACCTTTTTCACTTGCGGGATCAATTCATTAGTACGCAAGGAACCAGGCAGGAATATTGATACAATATTAGCATTCCCTCCCCGTCTATATATCTCCGTGCCCGGTACTAATCCTTTTAATGCCACCAACCCCGCTTCCAATCGACTGTCGCGTACTTCCACACTTATCATATTAGGATGGTCAGAAGTATTGAGTTGGACTATCAACGCATCATTACACACAAGATCACTCACAATCTCCCCTAATCCAATCTTATGATACGTCTGAGTAATTGTAGGCAGCCAAGTATATCCCTCTGGTAGTCGTTGTGGCCCCCACGTACAGAGTGGAATACCAGGAGGAATAGGCTCCTTTTTAACAAGATAATTAAAGACATCTTGCTTGTCGTTCGGAGACCCATCAATCATCCCAGGATAGTACGACGGCCTTCCCCCCAACTTCAACCCTTCAGGATATAGAATCCCCCAGTTAGCCTTAATATCCATGCCTTCCTTCCCTTGTCCCGGCAGGCCCCACTTAGACAATGCATTATATGCAATCCACGCATCATCATCCACGTTCTTATAATACGAAAGCAAGTTCGTCAACCCTAACCCAATCAATCTGGACGACTTAATGGTATTACGATACATCTCAAAAACCAATTCGGGATCAACCATAGTCAACTTGGACATTACCAACACAAAGTAAGCTAACCATGGCGAATCAAGCCAAGTTGGGAAGCCCCTATACTCATACCCATGGCGCTGGAACCTATAATCCCCAGCCTTTCCATACTTCGTTTTCACTTGTCGGGTATCGTTATTAGCTTTATCAAAGACATTCGAGTATGTCAGCAATGAATACAAATGCGACAGCCCTCTTATCTCCTCATTCATTCCATTGACACAACGCTTTCGCGCCAGATGGACGTGTCCACCAATCCCATCCTGGCCATTAAAAGGCTTCGCAACCCATTGAAACTGTAGTGTTTGGGGATGGAACATAGCCATCCACCTTAGCTCCGCTAGCACAGATGCCACAATATCAAGACAAAACCGACTCGGTTTAGGTCTTAACTCAGCTAAGCGCCCATTCATATCAATCCCAAACGCCAACCCGGTCTGTAACCCAAAGTCCAGTGCCGACTTATGAACCCCATTCAACATAAAGCTCAACTCAGGATCAGCCCCCATCGCAAAACCATTAACAAGCCGGGGCTTGTTAGGAATCCTAGCAGGCACCGCATGGCTTTTATCACTCATCCACCGTTCTAGTATATGAGGAGGCACACCTGTCTTATACTCCTCCGGCACCTCTTGCAGAGAGGTAAACCCGTGTGTTACCACGGACTTCATAAACCCCGCTTTAATCTCTGAAAACTGCACGTTTAATCTCCTTAGGTTCCTTTGGCACCTTAGGTGCCTTCCACCCTGGTCCAGTCCAATACGCATGTTCATGTACCTTAGTAGCATAGCCAATCCACGTTGGCGTACTATTCGGCAACATATCCGGGTGGTGAGAATACCACACTACTTTATTCACCTTTGCTATATTAGAGATTATATTCGAGTTAACCATATGGCTGATAATTCCGCCACGGTCAAACTCTATAATCTCGTAGGTGAAGTGGATAGCTGGGTCATTGATTATCTTCTTGAACCCATTATACATATACTTACTCGGCTTACCCAAATACTCAAACCTCTTTTCATCCGCTCTGCACTTAATATACAACCGTGTCGGAGCCTTCCCAGGAAAAGGGAACGCCTTATGGCGGTGCATAAAGTCCTTATCCTTCAACTTCATCACCGATTCTTTAGTAACTCGTCTCATAGCTCCTCAGCATACACAGCAAAATCCGAATGTCTTACCCGCGCATCCTCAGCTTCAGCCTCACTTTTATATGGCCCCATCTCATGCCAATCCCTATTGAACCAGTACCACTTACCATCAGCCTTACAGAACCACGCCCCATAAGTCAGGCGGTCAGACTTGTGGTCATATTCTTCATAGGTCATCTCAGCCATATTAGTGTCCCAGTACCTCAACAATTTCATTACGCGGGGTCCAAACAAGCGTAACAGACTTCTCTCGTACCAGTTTTTGACAATCATCTTTAAGCTCTTTAAGATGCTTCGCCTTCAATTTCCATCTCCCCATGATCTGTTCCACTAACAACCTTGAATCCAAATGAATGATGGGACCCTTTTCTGGTGGGATAGGGACCGCCAGCATCCGTAACAACTGCTGCAAAGTCATATATTCAGCTTCATTACTGGTGCGGGCATCGGTCCATTTATAGGCCCATATAGTCTCGCCCTTATCAGTGAAGCTCCCGTATGCATGGGGATGATCGGTCCCATTACCCGTACATCCCCCGTCACACCAGTACTCTTTAGCTGCCGGATTCATGTTAGTACCTAACTTCCATCCCCGCGATCTTGCCATCTTGTTCCAGGTCCTTGGTTAAATAAACAACTGAGTTGCCCGACTTGGCATTGATAAACGGCTCACTCATCTCAAAGCCATCACCCATGATAGAGAACCACACATGCTTATTCAATGGAATATTCATTTTAATCACTTGTGTCAATATCAAAGACCCAAACCCTGCCCTACGGGTTGCCTCTGCAATAGCCTGGACAACCTTCCTGAACTCGTCAGGCTTATATGGCTCTGGATCAATATAGCTAGCTGTTAGAACAGCACAGCACCCCGGCATTTGTTGCAACGCAAAGGATGAATAAAACCCTTTACCTTCAACCCGTGCATGAATCCCATCCCACTCATTGTACATATTCAACTTGCCGGGCCGGGACGCAAACACCCACCCTAGCTCCTTACACACCTCCGGCATCGTCTCTAGAATAAGATTCGGATGCCCGACGGTGCTTCGTACACGACCTCTTTGAATCTCACTACTTTTTGGCATGTTCTTGTTCCTCCTTTCTTACCACCTCCAACGCATCAAACAGTACCATTGGGGTTGGCGTTACAAATTCCCACTCCCTAATACACTCATTACTACACAACGGCAAGCCATACACCTTCTTGTTCGTGTGTCCTTGGCAGATAACACAGTTCGTTGTCCGCCTAAGAGCCTTATATGCTGCCTCAAGCCGCGACCCACACCCTTGATTCTTGTGTTCCTTGCGGCCCTCCCTGCTATACAGTATGGTACAGCAGTCCCTACAACGGCTAAATCC
>WNGM01001711.1_pt1 | contig 21062 bp, 19 predicted proteins | sample 5400571 | NCBI WGS metagenome assembly WNGM01 (sample SAMN13153378, study PRJNA577476) | soil metagenome | isolation source: 100 cm soil or saprolite under Garry oak tree replicate 2 | place: USA:California | collected 2016-06-15 | reverse complement strand
AAAGAGGTATCTCTTGATTGCTTTTGTAAGCCTCGGTCGCTTTCTCTGTTCTGTCAAATCCTTTGGACCGGATGGCTCAGTCTTCTATTTCTATTTGCTTGTTAGTTGCTTACCTTTACACACAACACGGGATGGTGTCAACGTATCTTCGCACGGTTCCGCGATGGCTTCCTCCCTCCCCACAGTCATGACTCGCCAACATGACCAGCTTGGATACTAAGCCGTAACATGCCTGACGTATGTGGGTAGTTGTCGTGAAGAAAAACTTCTGGCTCGGTTAAGGGAAGCTCGGTCATACTTCTGCCAAAATGGGGGAAGCTTGCCGGCAGGGCAAGAGCAGGGTAGGATTCTACTCATGGCCTTCGTCGTGACAGCAGGATCAGCATGCACCTGGAAAAAACGGAAGAGAACTGAAGCGATCCAATTGCCCATTCCAGAACTGAACCTTCAGGTTGAGGGAATGCGAGAGCTGGTAACATGCACCGAGCCAGCAGCTCTTTGAGAGGTGTGAGCAGTGCTGACACACTCTGCTCCTTGACTCGCTGTTCCTCTGTAGCGTATATTCAGTACAAGGCAACTACTCGTACGTGTCCTTTTCTCAACAAGGGGTATGGATGATGTGTCATCATTATTGACGCTCTGGCAAGCGGACATCGACTCTCTTTTTAGGCCTGACCTTTCTCATTTGTCCTTGTGCAGATGAGCTGTCTTTTCCTGCATGCAGAGCGCTCTTCTCCTCCCTCGCTTGCCCACCTGCACCTGGGGTTTTTCCCGTTGCCGTGCTCCTCCTCTGGGGACCTCTTTTGTCGTCACGCACACTGGTCCAGACACATGACAGCATGGTTCGTCAGGACTCCTCAGAAAGGATGGTGAACTGTGAAGCTCACGATAGGCCTGCTTCAGATGACTCACTGCGGAAATGATCAGACCGCGAATCAGGCGAAAGGTGAAGCCTTCTGCCGCCGTGCGCGTGCCATGGGAGCAGATCTGGCCCTCTTCCCCGAAATGTGGAATATTGGCTTTACTCCGGCGAATCTACCTCCACCGGGCACCCCTGACCTCTGGCAGGCGCCAGAGCGCTGGCCGATGGCACCTGCTCCAGTAGTAGCTCCCAGTCCCTCTGTGCTGTGGCAAGGACAGGCCATTCGCCGGGACGCTCGCTTCATTACCCATTTTCAGGTACTGGCCAAAGAACTCCAGATGGCGATTGCGCTCACCTATCTGGAGCAATCGCCGGGGGCACCGCGCAATGCCATGTCGCTGATTGACCGGCACGGGAACATCGCCCTGACCTATGCCAAGGTGCATACCTGCGCCTTTGATGCGGTTGAAGCGGCGCTTTCGCCTGGCGATGATTTTTATGTGTGTCCGTTGGAAACGAAGCAAGGCATGGTCAAGATTGGAGCCATGATTTGCTACGACCGCGAATTCCCGGAAAGCGCCCGCATCCTCATGCTCAAAGGCGCCGAGATCATCCTGGTTCCCAACGCCTGCCAGTTGAACAGCAATAGCCTTATGCAATTCCGCACACGCGCCTACGAAAATGTGGTCGGACTGGCGATGACCAATTACGCTGCACCTCAGAACAACGGCCACTCGATTGCTCTTGATGGCATCAGCGAAGATGAACACGGGCGTGCGCACGATATGCTGTTGGTCGAAGCCGGGGAGAGCGAAAGCGTCTCTCTGGCGACCTTCGACCTGGATGCTCTGCGCACCTATCGCCTCTGCCACACAGGGGGGAATGCCTTCCGGCGTCCCCATCGCTATCATCTGCTGACCGCCCTTGACATCCAGCCTCCCTTTGTGCGCGTCAATGCCCAGGGAGAGCGGTATGATCCCTCTCGCCGATAAAGGAGAAAGGAGGGCTCTCTCACCATGCTGATCCATCATGGAGAAGAAAAGGGCCGGGCCTGGCTCGACCGCTTGCCTGCTCTGCTCGCTGCCTGCGAACGGCGATGGGGACTCACCATGGGCGTGCGGTTTCCCAACCAGTCCCCCCATTACGTCGCTCCTGCGGTGCGCGCCGATGGCGCAGCTCTGGTTGTGAAGGTGTGTGCGCCGACAGGCGAGTTCGTGCAAGAAGCGGAGGCACTCCGACTCTTCGCTGGTCGTGGGACGGTGCAGTTGCTGGCATGTGATCCGAGCAACGAGGTGCTCTTCCTGGAGCGCCTGCTGCCAGGTACGCCGTTGAGCTGCGTCGCAGACGATGAACAAGCGACCTCCATTGCGGCGACCGTCATGCGCCAGCTGTGGCGACCGGTGCCACAGGGTCATCCGTTCCCGTCGGTCTTGGACTGGGGAGCAGGGTTCGCCGACTTGCGTCGGCACTACGGAGGCGGGAGCGGTCCCTTCCCACCAGCTTTGCTTGAGGAGGCGGAAACCCTTTTTACCGAACTGAGCACCTCGATGGCAGAACCGGTGCTGCTGCATGGGGACCTCCACCACGACAATATCTTGGCAGCAGAGCGCGAGCCCTGGCTGGCGATTGATCCCAAGGGGCTGATCGGCGAACCTGCCTACGAGGTAGGCGAGGTGGTACGCAGCGCGCTGCCTGAGCACTTCTCCAGCCACCAGCTCGCTCGCCTCCTCGCCCGCCGCGTGGACCAATTAGCCGAAGAGCTGCAGGTGGATCGTGCCCGCGTGCGCGGGTGGGGATTGGTTCAGGCCGTCCTTGGTGAGTGGTGGTGTCTGGAGGACTCCGGCGACCTCTGTGATCCTGCCCTCACCCAAGCTCGACTCTTGACTGCGATCAAGGTCTGAAGAGAAACGTCTCCGGCCCGCATGGGCCGGAGACGTTGCAGCTTGCATTCTCAGCCTGTTTCACGACGAATTCCCTGGGGAAAAGCAATCAAACGTCTGTTCAAATCGGAGAGCTTGGGGGGTAAAGAAGTGACAATGATACTCCAACTCTATCGGACAGATCATTGGCGAGGTTTCTTCCCAACCTGGTACAGCAGGCTGGTCTTCCCAGTGCGACGCTCCCCGACCACCAGGATATCTTGCTTAACAGGCTTGGTCATTGCCTGTACGATCGCCTCGAGTTCTTCCTGCCTGCCAAAAAATTCTCCCTCGTCTATAGGATTGCCATAAATGTAGGGATTGTCTCTGGAGGTATACACGGAGATCGGGGGGTCTCTCATTTCTCCATTAACGAGATAGTTGATGCTTACCCGCCCGGCTACTTTCATACATAACCGAAAACGCACTTCTGTCGAGCCTTGAGGCGGAAGCGAAGGGATGGTTACTCTATGGGGAGTGAGATGATCGTATTCAGCCGAGCGAGTGAGTTCGATGTCTATCTCCTCCATCGGTGCTACCGTGCCGTTTGTTACGCGCAAGACCAGCTCGCCCTCTGCTCCCACGATCATTACGTTCCCTCTTCTCACTTCAATCTGAGCTTTTCTCCCGTGCATGAGGGGATCGTAATCTACTATGCGCGCGGCTCTTGTTGCCCAGAGACGCTGCGTTGGCTGGTCCATGTGGTCTTTAATAATTCCTTGCACGATGGGATGGATGAAGAGTCTTGATGTGTCTGTTTCATGATCAACTTCTCGGTGGATCAATGAATGTCTGCACAAGAGCCTAATAGCGTTATCAAGCGCCAATGGATCGGCCGCAAGCGATTCTAGAACTGGGCCAAGAGTAGCTGCATCATCTATAACAATCTCCGATGGAATCGCATCCGGCGCCAGAAAGGCATACCATCGTAAGAGTTCAGCAGCGGCAGGATTTTCTCGCTCAACCAAACTCATAGAAATCCGCCAAGCAGAGGCAACCGACTCGGCATAGTCGGGAACCGCTCCAAACCGTACATCCTGGAGCACAGAGCGGTATTGTTGGTAGAGAGCTAGATATCTACTTGTGCTGCTCCCTGTCTCGTCGATATACGCTCCAGCCTGTTCCAATGCCAGAGGAAGACCATTCATCAATTGAGCAAGCGCTCGAGCAGCATTGGCACTGGGTGGTGAAGCATCGCTCAGCTGTCCGTTCCAGGCTACAACCCCTGCTCGGCGCAGAATACAGAGTGCGCCATCTTCTGGTTCTAGTGGCCCTAATACAAGCGGTTGCGCTACATTGCTTAGTGCTCTGGTACGTGTCGTCAAGAGGATATGCCCACGCGGCGCTTGGGGAAGAAAAGGAGCGATTAAGTCGAAGTCATCCGCATTGTCGAGGATGAGCAGCCAGTCTGTCTGATACCTGAACCACTGCTGTATGGTCTCGATGAGGCTCTCTTGAGCATGCAAGTTGAGCAGAAGAGCGCAAGCCTTGAAATCCTCAGCAAGGCTCTCTTTTGTCTGGGCTCTCACCCAGAGCACAGCCTGGTATGCCCCGCGGTAGCGATAGGCATACTCGGCAGCCGTTTGTGTCTTCCCGATGCCTCCCAGGCCAACAAGTGCTTGAGGAATCGATGCCCCTGCTGCACTCTTCACTGAAAAACGCTGAAAGAGCTGCTGAAGCAGATTGTCCCGACCCGTATAATAGACGATATGACGACGAGGGACATTCCAGACCTCAGGAAAGGGTGCGCCAAAGCGCGCCGGCTCTATGCGTGTGCGGCTGGGAGTTGGTTGGGTACCGGGAAAAGGGACGTGTTCGGGAGCAGCATCTGACGGAAAGGGAGTCTGTTTCAGCGTTCGTGGAATGCGCTGCACTCCTGCCAGCAACACCTCCCGCGCTTTCTATTCGTCTTTGTCCACCAGGTCAATGTAGATCAGTTGCCTCAATAATCCTTGTATGTCGCACGGCTTCACCCGCACCAGAAGAAGCAGACCCTGTTCTCCCCGCGGATCACGCCGGAACGCCGCTGCCCATTCTGAGGGGGTAAACTTTGAAGCGAGGTAATCGGCAGACAATACGGCTATCGTTCGCACAGCTCGTTTTGTCGCGCTATCCATCTCCAACGCGAGATTGCTCCCTGGCAGGAAATCCCTATCGGGGAGGATCGTGCTATAGCCTGCCTTTTCCAATTGCTGCGCGATCCACTTCGCCCATGGCAAATCTTCATGGGTATAACTAATCAAAAATGGCGCTGCCCCACCATCTTTGTCCTGCTTGTGATGAAGCATCGCCAGATTATTCAAGGTCTGAACTGTGTTAGGGTGATCGGCTCCCAACTGCTGTTCATAGATGGCCAGGGCACGCATCAACAACGGCTCCGCCTCCCCATATCGTGCTCGGTTCTCTAAATAGCACCCTGCTTCATTGAGCAAATGAGCTGCTTCTGGAAAAGTCATATCTTCCTGTTCAGTCCAACTCGCGCACACCAGAGCATGGGGTAGCCAGCGTTCATAAGCTTCCCATTGCCCAAAATCCTGCACATGCGGGCTGGTTGCATTCATTGCCAGCACTGCCCTCTGCTTCCAGCGCATGCTGCTTTCAGTAGGCAAATTGTCTTGGAGCATCACCTGAACCAAGCGGTGAATTCTGAGGGTGCGTGCGTCAGCATCGTGCTGAAGCAGAGAATATCTCAATAGCTCTTTGCAGACCTGATCTAGCTGTACAGGGTTAGTAACTACTGAGGCAAGCGCGGCTCCAAGGTGAGAAGCTCCAGCGATCAGAAGCTCTTCTGGGATGGGATCAGGAGCTAGAAAGGCACAGAACTCCAATAATTGCGCAGCTACGGAATTGACTTGACTGATCTTCTCGAACGCGAGAGACCAAGTAGTGGCCACAGAAGCCGGGTAGTCTTGGTCAAAGCTCCCACGAGCCCCAAGTAAGTCCTGGCGCCGCGTTCGGTAACGAGCAAGATAGTCCTGCAATAAGCAGGGTGTTTCTTTAATATAAGCTCCTGCCTGATCAAGAGCGAGAGGCAGTCCGCCCAGTTCCTCTGATATGGCACGTGCGATAGTTAGATCTTCTGGAGTGGCCATATCTAATGTGGCATTCAGGGGAAGTATACCGGCTCGACGTAAGAGGAGCAGTGCTCCGACATCTGGCGGCATTATTTGGACATCCCAGCGCTGGGCAGATCCCCTGAGATCATGTGTCCGAGTCGTGAATAAGAGGTGCCCTGATCCCGCTTTGGGGAGAAATGGCTCGACAATAGAAAGGTCGTCGATGTTATCGTAGATCAGTAACCAGTTTGTGTGGAGACGGAACCAGCGCAAGACAGCCTGAATAATGATCTCTTGATCCTGTACATAGCGCTCCGGCAGTTGCAGGATTTGAGCTAGATCGACGCTTCTTCTCTCCAAAAGTGCTTGTCTATATATTGCACGATGAGATCTAACTGAGGTTGATCTGTATCGAGTTGATGATTGAGTCGATTCCAGCGCCACTTAATAAGCTTTTCTTGGTTGCATGGGAAGGAAGGAGGCCAAGCTGCAGGCGTCCAAAATGGGATAGATCCATAATCATTATATTCCCCTCTCTCTTCTCAACTGAGCATTCGAATGCGTCTGCCTGGCTATCGAAGCATTGAGCTACTCCAGACCGAAGCTCCTCTATATGAGTCTCATTATGCTGTAACTTGGCGAGGGTGTCAATGCATGTTCCGATAAAAGATATAGTTTTAAAGAACAACAGCAGAGAGGTACAATTCACTATCTAAGCATTCCCATCGGTCATCAATTTAGGCTCTGCGGGCCATTTTATGTGTCTACCTGCTTACCAACATCATTACGCATATTCCGCTAGAGTCGTCTCAAGGAGTACCCTTGGCACCTATTGGGTAGACCAGCAAGGACTGGATAGCAGTTGAGAGGCCATTCAGAGAACCAGGAGCATCCGCAGTGTACCTATCGTGTAGACCAGGAGGGGCATTCACCTAACCCAAAAGAAGTTTGATTTGCTTTTTCATAACATCTATTCTTTTACGTCATTATTTACAGATGGTTAGCTATATGGTGCCCGATGAGCGGCTGATCCGCAAGCTGCGCATGCTGTTCCAACATGCGCAGCCATGTGCGCGGAGCCTACCCCTCTCATTTCATAATAATTAGAAGTCGGCTCCAGCCACTGCAACTAGCTCTCCTTCCACTTGAGAGAGATGGCAGTTCAATCTCAGTAGCCTATATGCGCCTTCGCCAGTCTGATAGCGCAATCTACGTTGACTTCGCCTAATCCGTGCCTTAATCTTCACCTTCCCCTTCATCAGGATTTTCTGTTCCCATATGCATGGACACGTTTCTCCTCTTCTTTTTATATTGATTTGTAGCACGAAAAGAGAGGAGTGTCATAGTGAAATGCATCCTTCCCTCCCTTTTTTTGGAATGAGCTTTCGTGATGTTGATCACGTCCGGCCCCAGTGCTTTACTGTCTGTGAGTAGTTTAGCAGAAGCCCGTGAATTATTCTGATATTTTTCTATCAGAATAGCCGTCATTTGAAAGATATGACTTCCAATTGGACTACCAAATGCTTTTCGACCGCTTTTCGATGAGCAAAAGTCTCCCTCATGATGTATGCTATAGTGAAAACGACTGTTCGTGCATTTACAGAGTGCCTCTATCTGAAGGGAGGAGCGCCCTCAATCCTTAACAAGCTTGAGGATGCGTGTCGTCAGTATGGTAATGCAACCTTCACAATACACGCCAATCAAATCTGCGCATCTAAAAGAATCTCACTTACAGGCAGTAACGGGCTTGCCAGAGGAAATGGCCGCATATAGTAGCTTCGGAACCCTGCTGGCCAGCGTTCGCGAGAGTGTCCACTTAACGCAGGACGAGGTTGCGGAATCATTACCCCCATACTTCAGTATGCGGAATGTCCCGGTAATTGATAATAAAATGTACGGGAACTTGGAGCGCGGCAGACGCTATCCCGCATTTGCCGAGCTTCTTCCGCTTTACCATGCGTTGACAGAAGGCTGCGGAATCAAGTTCTCCCAAGCCGAAAGAGAGCTGTACGTTGTCCTTGCTCGCAAAAAACTTGCGGCTAAAAAGCGGCGTATCGAACGGATTTCTGCTGAACAGTGGCAGCAACTCGCCGATGGAATCGCTAAAATCGATGGCTCTGAGCATTCGTTACACGTTCTCAGGCAAGCAATAGGTTCAAATTCGGCGCAATCTCCGATTCTCCCAGGTCTTCAGCGTGCTGTCGCTCGCGCGTCGAGAATAGACGTCAGCCATCTGCTCGAGCGCGATGCCTGGATCGAAGAAATGCTCTCCTACCTGGAGATGAAACCGGCCAAGAAATTAGTGACGATCCAAGCGGTGTCCGGTGCTGGTAAAACGAGCGCCATCAACCTGCTCCTCAAGAACCTTATCGACAGAGATCACTGCTTGCCATTGCTTTTCAGCTTTTCACCAGCCGAAGACATGACACCGGACGACCACCTCGATACATTCTTGGCCCAGCTGCTTACAGATCTCGGTATCCCACAATCGGACGAAGCTCAGAAGGCTCGTTCAGCTGATGAGCGGATCGAACAGGTTCTCAATGAAATCATTGCCGCCAGGCAGCAAGGAATGCGAGTCATCCTGCTCCTTGACGATGCACAGGTGATACTCGAACGTGATAGGGATGTGTCTGCACACTGGCTACAGTTCCTGAGCGAATTCGTCAAAAATGACCATGGCGGGACGATTTACCTTACCACACGAGAGTGGCCTGGATGGCCCGGACGAGATCACACGTATATTGCGGAAACTGAGATGCCGCGCCTCACTGTGGACGCAGGCGTAGTCATATGGCAACGCATGGGCTTTGAAGACGTTCCCGAAGACCTGCTGCGCCAGGCAAGCGGAAGGTTTGGAGGAAACCCACAGATGATCGAACTGCGCGCGGCCAGTCTTAGTCGGCCCGGATTTGTCTACGCCTGGCGCAGTAACGGCGCGCTCTCCTCGCGCCAAAACCAGAAAAGTGGCCACCAGGTATTCATCGAGAAGCTCCTCTCGGAGGAGACGGTGTTCGATACAAAAACCGACATCCAGGCCCGCAAGGTGTTGCAGCAGGTCATTTCCAATAAGCTCTCACATCAAGCGGTGCAGCTCTTAGAGGTTCTCTCCGCATCGCCTTTGCCATTGCCTTTCCCCTTGCTGGATACCATCAATTCGCAGGCAGAATTGGCACTTGATGAGCTAGTGCGATGCTCGCTGGTCGACCGCGATATCTTTGTCTCCGATCGCGTGGGCATGCTCCCCATCGTTCGCGAGGCAGAACTCCACACGCTCATTACGCAACACCGGAGAGAGGAGATCGAGCAAAAAGTACAACAACTTTATGAGACGTGGCTGCACGCCGGGGACTTCCAGTTCGATCAGGAACAAAGCGTACCAGAACAAGCCATGCTCATCTCTGAGCTAGCAATCTTCTATCTCAAATATCACCAGCTTCTGAAGGCCGCGGAGTTACTGGTAGAGCACGGGTGGTTGAGCTTTACCCTTGGACACGGACCTCGCCTGGCCCGCATGGCGTCTGAAGTGATGCAATCGTTCGACTGGCACCGCTCCGGGCTGGGGACCGAGCTGGGAGGGCAGATCCTCCGTTACCACCTCGCACGATTTCGAGGGGAAAAGGTACGGGAGGAAGAACGTGCAGAGGCTTACCAGCGCGCATTTGAACAGATGATGCACGGGGAGATAGACCTGTCGCCTGCGGGTAAGGTGCATTTGGTGCATCATTTGATCCGACGCCTCGCCGATCTCGGTCGCTTCGAAGAGGCTCAGCAGGTGTTTCACCAGGCGGACGCCGCGCTTGTGGGCTTGCTTCATCCTTCCGATTCCATCGCCGATAGCATTACCTCCGTTGCTCTTCTCGCCAATCGCGCCTATTTATTGGGAAGATGGAGCGCCTCTCCAGGAGGGATATCGACTGAGCAAGCCACCTCCCTCAAAACAGAATGTCTGGCCCTCTATCGACGGTGTATAGCCATACTACAAGAGGAGCGCTATACTGCTTCTCACGTCCTCCGCAGCAAGAGAAACTTTCTCCTGGCGCGCTATCTGAACGACTCCGCCTATTACCAGCGCGAGCTAGGCGATCTCGAGCAGGCAAGGTGTGCCCTGGAAGACTGCATCGCGCTCAAGAAAGCAGGGTATACCGTCAGCAGAACGTCGCTGGCCGTTTCCATCAGCGAACATGCCCAGGTCCTCTGCGAACTCGGATCTTTCCGGCTCGCACTGGTTGAGAGTGTAGAGAACCTCGAAAGTATTCGCGCATTCATCCAGGCAGGTCACAAGGTCCCGGAGAAAGAAGTTGCCATGCTTGAAGTAGAGCATGCACATATCCTCTATCTCCTGGGTCGGTTAGAGGAGGCATATCACCTGTATCAAAATGCGTACCCGCGCTTAACTGGATTGAGAGAAACTTACAAGCCTATTGTCAGGGACCGGTTAACGTCAATTGAGACACAATACCAGCAGAACCCAGAAAGGAAACTGGACTGGCGCTGGTTTGACCGCTATCACGACCTGGTTTCATATGACAGCATTGGCTGGTTCGCAGCGGCAGGAACGTTTACCGACGAAGAGCAGCGCGAATGGGACGCGGTGCAGGGGCAACCTGAGGAAGGCGCTCGTGAGAGGAGAGACGCTCTCCTCACGCTCTCAAGGGATCGAGAAATCACAGCAGCTTTCGCTGAAAGTCGGGAACCGCATTTTACTTACCCGCTCATTCTTATCGAGGGGATCAACGAACGCCTGGCCGGGCTCCAGAAGCTTAAAAATGATATTCTTGCGCAAGAACCAAATGCCCTCGTTCGCCGGTTCTATATAGGAGCGATCGATGAACATATATACGACCTGTCTCTCGCCAAAGCGACCTATACGCAGGATAATGCGGCTTACCAGCAGTACGTGAGGCAGCTCTACCCAGAACCAAGTCGTAGAGAGATGGAGATCACATTACAGCAGCTCGTCCAGATGCTAAAGCGTGGTATGGAGTGCGCTGAGACGCATGAACTAAGCGTAGAGCTTTACACGCAGATACAGCAGTGGCACGCACTCTCTCCAACATATGTTGCAAAAGACGGAGAAGGCCAACATGCGGCTGAGCCAGACCAAATGATCTGGAAAAAGGTCCAGACACCGGCAGTGAAGCGCTTATTTGAGCGTGTGTTTGAGCAGTATCAATTTGATGAGTGGAAGGTCGCGCTTGATGCAACGACAAGTCACGCACGCGTTGAGCTTGATTTGCAGACCGTCTACCTACCAGCAAAGCCATTGACTATCGCGAAGGTACTCCAGCTTCTGGCTCACGAAATAGAAGCGCATGTGTTTCGCTCAAGCGCGGGCAAAAAATCTGTGCTGGCTTTGCTCTCGTCTGGCACCCAGCATTCGATGTCGACAGACGAAGGCCTGGCGATCTGGTACGAGACGGAAGTGGAACGTCGGCCAAGGAAGTCAGTCGAGCAGATCGAACCTGCTAAAGATCCCTCTAAAATGTGGTTAGGGACACTTGCAACCGGTCTTGCCTATGGAATCGTCACCAAGCCCTTCACATTCACACGGTTATATGCTTTCTTAGAGAAGGTCTTTTTCATCAGAGGGATACTTGCAGGAAAAGCAAGCGCCGTAGCGCTGGCGGATGCAAAACAGATGGCTCAGGATCGCTGCATACGTACCTTTCGCGGGGTGCCCGATTTAACAGTTGAACGGCTCTGTTCTACCAAAGACGCGCATTATCTGGCGGGCTATCTCGCTGTCACGCAGGAATTACAGAGAGGTACCAGCTTTGAGCACCTGATGGCCGGATGTTTCGCATTGGAACAAATGGCCGATCTCAAAGAATTAAACATTCTGGAAGCTGCCGTACCGCACCAGAAAATAGCACTGACAACCAGCTTGGAGAGCCTTGCAGCTCAATTAAGCGATGAATAGCCTGCGCAGAGGATTGAAAAAACGTTCGCAATTGTGTATGCTTCAATGTAGCGGGTACAGAGATGATTGGTACTACAGTTGTTAAGAAATGGAGGAAACGCGAACCATGTTCGATCGTGACTGGTGGAAAACCTCACGCCCGTTGCCGCTGCTCATAGCGTCGGAAAAGGATGACGAGGAGGGCGGATTGGAAGATGATGACGACGGCGGCGAAGCCCCGAGTAAGTAGCGCCTGTACGGACTCAGTTGAAAGAGAGGAACCATCCCAATCTGAGAGGGTTCCTCTCTTTCATGTGTATCACTGCTACTCCGAGTATGTTACCGTCGGCTCTAATACGATAAGCAGATCCCCTAGCCGAATAGTTGCCCCTTGGAGCTTATTGATGGACACAACCCGGTGTGGTGCCGTGACCTCTGGAGGGGTAGGAATGTCGATCAGCCCTACAGGCGCTTCGATTTCCAGAAGGAAATCCCCTGGCTGAACAATGTCATTTTCCCGAACGTACCACTGCTCAACGGTGAGCTTATCAGGTTCACTCATTGTTGGGAATACTTTCGGCAGATAAATTTCTATCATTCGTGATTCTGCTCCAACGAGTACTGTCATTTTAAACCTCCTTACGTGTGCAGAACGATTCTGAGGGCACCACACGCAGTATCTTTTTTTGCGGAAGCTCCTTATAGCACTCTCACGTAGTATAACAGATCGTTGAGAACAGATACAAAAACGGTAAGATGTATAGGCCCTGTTGCTTTCTGCATATACATTAGCCAGATCTATAAGGTTTCAAACTCTCCCAGTGACGAGGTCTTGTCTGGCCCTTCAGGCCAGACAAAGAGATTTTTCTCGCTATCTCTGAGGAGTATAACATGATCAAGTAACGAAATTATGATGTTTTTCTACCAATTGGAGGCCCATTACTATGGAGGGAACAGTTAGAGAATATCCCAATTGAAATCATAAGCTGCATGAGCCACCTTCTGTTAAAACAAAAAGGTGGCTCATGCTTTCATACTCCTAAATCTTTGATAAATTATTCTGATATTTCTACCTATCATCAACTGCGATAATGATTATTTAATTGGTAGAAAACCACCATGATACTCCCATTTACCTCTGCTACACTCCTTTGCGGGTGGTGAAATACGACGTTCTGTACCCGTGTTTATCGCAACTTCGTTGAATCACCACCTTTTAAGGAGGCCGAAACAACCATGTTTGTATTTGCACACCCACGCGCACAAGCTGCACCTTCAACCCCTACTTCAACACGTCAGTCCGGCTTTGACCGTGCCGAACTCCTGTGCTTCCTCGTGCGCCTGATGATCATTCTCGGTGTCGTGGCTATGGCTCTACAGAGCCACGGTGTCCATTAGCGCCAGTCCGCCTCACGGATTGAGAAGGCAAAAGGAGGAGTTGACCAATGGCAGTCGCGTTGGCAGATCTGTCAAATCGGGTCGAGAATCCAGTTACTGTGTCCAGCAAAACGATTTACGTTCTGATCGTCCATGAGTGCCCGCTGTTCCGGGTGGGCCTGCGCTCTTTGCTAGAGCGGCAGGACGATTGTCAGCTTGTTGGAGAGGCCGCTCATCTAGAAGATGTGCTTGCGCTGGCCAGGGAACACCGTCCCGATATCGTCCTGTTGGACGGCGGCCTGACAACGGCTGACCCGCTCGACATGGTGCAGCAGCTTGCGCGGAGCGACTGCGTATGAAGATGGCTACATCTCCGGGGAAGAGCTACTGGCGAAGATGCACAGAGTAGTCCTGGGAGAGTGCCTGGTGACGGGCGATGTCCTGCTTGCTCAGGCCGCGAGACGTACACGCCTCGCCCGTCTTCGCCGCGCCGCCTTGCTCGCCGCAAGTCTGGCTGAGGCTCGTCTTCCTGCCGGGCAGGAAGGGGACGACCAGTGTTCCGCCTCTGAGGCTGATGCTCTGCTTTCTCTGCGAGAACGAGCGATGCTTGAACAGATCGCCCGAGGGGGGACTAATGCAATGGAAAGGAAAAAACGATGAAAGCAATAGTTGACCGCAGAAAGACCGGTATTCCTGGCTCTGATGCAACAGAGCGAGTTCAAGAAATGGGGGGCCCCGTCGCACAGCGCGCGAGTCGGAAGCAAAATCAGGACGGACCTATCCCACTCCCCATCGGGAAGAATACTGGAAGCAGTAGGTCGCGCGTGCAGCAGGACGCGGATGATCTTCCCAGACCTCGCCAGCGCAGACATCTCCACGGCGGCGTAACGCTCCTGCTGGGTGCGATTGTCCTGATCTTCCTCTACCTGGTGATCGGCTGGCTGTACTCAGCCTGGGTGGGGGTCTCCAACCGCTTTAGCTACGGCCCGACGCCGACCTCCTACCTGGAGGCAGTGGTCGGCGATCATGACGCGCCAGGCCATCCGACCTGGTTCGTGGCGATGAACGCGCATGGCACGATCGTCATCCAGGTGGCTCCCGGCGGCGACTTCACCAAGGTGGTGACCTACGTGATGTCGGCGCAGACCACCTTCCACAGCTGGGGCAACCTTGACGACATCGTGACCACACTCTCTATGGCTGGGAACGGACCAGCACCCAATATCCTGGTTCACTTGCAAGGTGATCCTGATATCGGCCATTTCTACCAACGACCTTCGGCTACCTTCCTCTTGCTGAATCAGCAGCCAGGTTTCAAGGTCGGCCCATTTGTAGACCAATAAGCGGCTATCGCACGAGGAGGACACCGCATGTGGAACGCGCCACTCACTAACGGAACAACTTTCTCAGTCGCGATCGGCTGCGCGCTGTTCCTCTTCGGCCTGTCCATCGGCCTCGTCATTGCTGGCGTGTGCTGGGCATTCATCGCCGCCTCTAGCGATCCCCAGGCAAACTCGCCACAAGAGAGCTACCCATATATCAGCGATGACGAGATTGACATTGTCATTGAACTCGTTCGAGAAGCCATTGCCGGGAGTGGCTGGACGATATGCGGTGATTGCTATACACGGCAGCTCCTTCAACAGCTGCCGCAACCAGCGCAGGAGAGTGAGCGCACTCGCGCGTGCTCGCCAACCAGGCTCAGGGAACCCGCCTCTACCCATAGGGTGGAGGACGGGAGAGACCGACACAAAACACACCCAATCCCGGCGAAAACCGACCTGAACGAAGCCTGCAGGTAGAACAGGGGGAGCGTATGGGTAGAGTTACTTCCCTCTCCCATTAAAGAAAGGAATACCTTCTCATGAGCACCATGACATCAGCAAACATCGTTGATCTGACTGGGCAAAAGATCGATCTCACCGCCACCTGGATCGGGTGGGCCACCTGGTGGGAGGCCTCACTCGACATGGGCAGCGGCATCACCACCATCTACATGCAACCGGTCAGAGCTCTCACCAAAGAACGGAGCGAGCGCGCCATCGCCAACCTCGACGGCCTCTATTACTGCTACCTCAACGAGGTCTACCACGAGATCGACCTGCGCGTGGGAACCGTGGTCCCGGAGGGCTTCGCCGCCATTACGCGCTATGGCAGCCCGACCGGCAACAACGTCAGCATCGACGTAGGAGACCGCACGACCGAGATCATCTTCGCGAGCGGCTTCAAGCTCGTCTCCCGCGATTCTGAAGGGCGCACCTACGGCGTGCGGCAGGTGATCGAGAACATCATTGCCGAGATCAACACCAATTACGGGCGCGTCCTGGAGATCGAAGAGGTGCGAGTCCTGCTGAAGGCGTACACCGCCGGGATACGGCTGCCACGCCTCAAGGTGCCGAAGGGGACCGTCGACGGCTATCTTGATGGCGACACCCAGCGCGAGATCATCACCCGCAAGGTCATCACCATGGCTCGCGCCCTGGCAAAGTTCGTGCGTGCAGCGCTCAACAGGGAGGGCGCGGAGATCGGGAGCAACCTGGATACCGCCACGATTTACGGCGGTGGGGGCTACATCTTCTACGGGCCGCTTCGGGACGGCATCCCGGGTGACAGCGAGCTGGAGAACGGGGTGCTGCACGACCTGTACTTGCCTCCTGAGGCCGAGTACCTGAACGCGGCCTACATGCAAGAGCTGGTGGGGCAGCAGACCATCCTCAAACCCACGATGTGGGAGCGGAGGAGGTAGGGAGTATGCCGACACTCAAACCGGGACAAAAAAAGGTCCAATTTGTGCTGGACGAGGAGTCAGAGATGCATCTGACCCTCCTCCAATGGGCGAACAATCGTGGCCTCACTCTGGGCAAGGCCACACGGGTGATCATGGCCGACTGGGCGGACGCCATCAATGGCCGTCCCAATCCGTTCGCGGCCGCTATCGCTGAGGCCGCAGCTGGCCAACCGATACCGCTCTCATCAAACTCGCCGACGCAAGACCAGGAACTTAGTGCAGAGGAGCAAACACGGCGAGCCGCGCTCCTGCAAGTCGCCGAGCAGTTTATGTGAGCGGCACAGCAGAGCGTAGGACGCAAGAAGAGACGGCAAAAAGACGCGAGAAGAGACAGTAAAAAGACGCGAGGGAACACGCCAGGCAGTTGATTGACGAAGACGAAGAGAGCTGCATGTGTGTCTTAACGCAGGTTGCCCTAGCCTGCATCGCGTTCAAGCGATTGAAAAGAGAAAGAAAGCGAGAAGGTAGTGAGTACGAGTAGCATCGACCTGGAACAGGGAACGGCCCGATTCGCGCAACGGCGATCTGGGCGAGGGGGGCAAACGCGCAGAGGGAGGATATTCTCCTTCCTCGCGCTGCCTGCCGTGTTCCTGCTGGCCTTGATCGTCTTGTTCACGCGCCTCTCAGGCATGAGCTACGACGCTTCGTTGACAGCGCTATCCGTTCAACAGGCAGTCCAGACGACCGCTACTCCGGCAACCCATACGACTCCTACCCCGACCGCGACAACAAGCGTGCCGGTGGTCTCGTCGAGCGGAAATGCCTCGCTCGCGCTGAAGCGCATCAATCAACTCGATTGCGGGCAGTACGCCGGCCAGGACGAATGCGCTCTGTGGGCGTACAGCGCCTGCTCCACCGCGGCCATCACGGAAGTGATCAATGCCTACGGCTATCACTACCGCATCACCGATATTTTGCAGCAGGAAGTGGCAGCGAAGGCCATAACGCCTCCGCTTGGGCTGGTCGATGACCAGGGCATCCAGCGCACCGCCGCGCTGTTCGGCTTCACCACAGATTGGGGTTACGCGCGCTCCTACGACCAGGTGATCGCTCTCGCCAATACGGGCACGCCGGTCATTGTGAGCTGGCCTCCGGCTCGCTACGATGGCGGCCACCTCGTCGTGATCACCGGCGGAGATAGCACCTCGGTGAAGCTGGCCGATTCGTCGCGCTGGGACAGAACGAGCCTGTCGCGCACCCAGTTCATGAAGTGGTGGGCTGGCTTTAGCGCCGTCCTCAAGCCCGGACCACTGAGCTTCATCGGCAAGCCCACGCTGTCCGCCAGCTTCATCAACCAGGTACTGGCCAGCTATCATTCCCCGGCGGCCGACCTGGGGCAGCAACTCTACAGCCTGGGCGTAAAGTACGGCATCGACCCGGCCTATGCGTTAGCCTTCTTCATGCACGAAAGCCTCTTCGGCACCACCGGGGAGGCGCACAAAACCCTGTCGCTGGGGAACGAGAGGTGCATCGCTGATCGGCCCTGTGTCGACCAGGCTCAGGGGGGATACGCCCAGATGGAGAGCTGGGTCGACGGCTTCGACCGACAACAACGATGTTGCGGGCTACACCGCCGCGCTCCAGCACGAACTGCAGACCTGGCACGCGGGCAAACTGCGTCCGTAGCGAGGTAGATAATTAAGAACACTTGGAGGAATCAGTATGCAGCAAGACATCAACCAGCCACAGGAACAGCCGCACATCCTCGACCAGGTCGTTGTCCCGGCCTTGCCGCCGGAGTTTCACCACTCCGACATCGCCAGGCAGTACCAGGACGGAGAATTTACCAGCCGGCTCGATGCTGAGATCGCGGATGTCCTGCGTGCTTGTCAACCGGCAGAGGGGCCGGGCGAGGCGGCGCTCATCACGCTTTCCGACGAGGCGGCTGTCATCCTGAGACAGCTCAATTGCATCGCCCTCATCCAGGATGGCCAGATCCTCCCTATTCTCGATATTGAGAAGACATCAGCGCCAATGACCGGTGCCCAAAGGGCGCACCTCTACCACGCAGCGGCACGGACGCTCCTGGAAGCCATCGCGGCCATTTATGAGGAGTCCGCCCAGCAGACTAAGAGCCCGGACGACGATAACGAGGGTGATCCTTGAGACCGAGAACTACCCGGAATCTGTCATAACAGCGATTCTTGGGACGGCGGAGGTTTTAAAACGGATGCTGGATAAAGCAAACTTCGACTCAGGCGAGCGGAAGTATTCAAGAAACCTGGTTTGCAGTGGTGCCCTGTCTGACAGGTCAAATGAGGGGGGACCGCCCAGGCAACCTCAGCGTAGCGCGGCAACGCTTGCAACCAGGGGGAAGGAGGCCCAATTTTTTAGCGGCAACCGCCCAATTTTCGGCAGTGCTATACACCGGCCTGTCACCTTGCGGCAACCGGAGAAAAGGGTAGCGTAAAGGGTGACTTAAAAGGTAGCTCAATCGGCCTGCAGAGCGTCTTTATCCCTTGACAGTTGTTCTTGTAGCGTTAACCATTCCCTGAGAGTGGTAACATAACTCACTTGTAATCTTGACGAGAGGACGAGACGATATGAACAGCAAGACACCAAACGGTGATGGAACCGGCAACCAGATCGGCCCAGGAGAAGCCACCGAAATACGCCGCTTGTTTGAGGAAGTGCAGAAACATGCAGCACAAATACAACGGCAGAACATGATTAAACGCATGAAGTACGGTAAAGCAGCAAAGAAGGCCCAACGAGAACAGCAGCAATAGTTTTACATGGCCCTGTAGCAATGCCCTTGCTAATGCATTGCTACAGGACAAAAAGAAAGGACTCAACAACATGACGACAAACAACAATTTACCACCACAACCCGCATACGAACAGTACAGAGGGTTACGCGCTTTATTGCTTACCCGTGTTTCAACGCCAGGACAGAGCCACGAGGCACAGGAAAGGGTTATACGCGAGAAGCTAATAGAGCCATTAGGGTTAATTCTGGACGAAGAGAGACATGTTATTCATGATACGTATACAGGCTTAGAATACAGGTATCGCGCAGCACTGGACGACATACTTCGTATGGCAGAACGCCAGGAGTTTGATTTACTCTGCTTAGATGTCCTAGATCGTGGGTTAGGACGTAAAGGAGTGAGCCGCGAAATCTTCAGAGGTCAGTTACGAGAGCTAGGGATTCATATCCTTACTACAGAGCCTAGCGACCATTCAGACGACGATAGCTTAGAAGGTCAGTTAATGCGCCTCCTGAAAGGTTACAAGGCAGAGGAAGAAGTAAACGACTTTGTACGAAGATCGAAAAACGCGATCAGACACAAAGCATTAGGTGATTCAGAGAAAAAAGTACCCCCTAAAGTAGTTGGTAATGGTATTCGTACATATGGATACAAATTTACCTGTGACTCCAGGGGGAAGAGAGAATCACTTGAGCCAAATTACGATGTGGTATGGGTAGACAGCAAGGGGGTTGAATGGACAGAGGTACGGGTTGTAGTCTTCATATTCAGATGTGCTAAACGCCGTATCGGTATACGGCAAATTTGTAAAAGATTGAATCACATCGGGATACCTGCACCATCTATTAGCATAGGCAGAAAGTATAAATCAAGAGGCGTACAGGCTGAAAAAGTTGTATGGCAAATACCCGTAGTGAGCAAGATGTTAAGGAATCCAACCTACATAGGGAAAATGGTGGTAAATGGGCACCATACCTCCAGAGTCCCTGGTAAGAAATCACCGCAACGTATCAAGACCCCGCCAGAGGAACATATCATAGTACCCGTTCCTGCTATAGTTAGTGAAGAGATACAGGAGGAAATAATGAGGAACTTACAACGCAATCAGAGATTTTCGACTCGTAATAATAAGCAAGGGGAGCTAACGTTATTGCGTGCTGGTTTCGCCAAATGCGGAAATTGTGGTAGAAATGTATCGGCAAGAATAGCGAGGCAGGGTAGTAAATACGAATATATCTACTACCGATGTACAGCACATATGAACGGTGCTTCGCGCAAATGCATAGGTTGCTCTGCTATGAATGCCAAAACGGTTGACGATGCAGCGTGGCAAAAAGCTGTTGAAATCATACGCGATCCTTCCATTGTAGACGCAGCAATAGCAGAGAGGAGATCAAAAGACCCAACTGCAAGCAGAAGAAAGCAGATTAACAAGGAGATTGCAAGCCTTGAAGCCGAGCGCAAAGATTTACAAGCCGATCTTTTAAGGATGATTAGAGAACGTTCGTTGGATCGTAATACAGAAGGTGTACTTACAAATCGTCGCGTATGAACCTGATTACAAGACAAAGCGGGATCTTATAGAATTTTTCGGCATAACCGCTACAATTTGGGAGACGGGACACAAACCCAGATTCAAGATACAGTTTAATCCGCCTGAGATAGTATCATCACGTCGGTGGATTTGATAATAGCAACGACGTTATCTCCCACCTTCAAATTCAATTCCTGGGCCGACCCAAGCGTAATTGCTGCAACTACCTCTTGACCATCTGCTAGCTCAACTACTACCTCGGCCATAACGGCACCGGGCTTGACTGCCTTCACTGTGCCTCTCAACTGGTTACGAGCACTTATTTTCATATGGGAATTTTCCTTTCACTTACTCTCTTATTCTATAATGGGATGGGTTGTTCTGGCCCCACTTGTTACACGGATTCCGCTACTAATTGTTATATCATAATGCAAAGGCACTAGACGTGGCTAGGCTATCTATCAGGTACATATCTCCTGGTTATAATATGGATGATTTGCACATAGCAAATATATATAAAAAACTCTACTATGTAGTATTAACAGTTGTAGATTCGGATTACTCAGGCAGGATTTTTACGAATTTTTGCTAATACAGCAATTTCTGTTTCGAATGTCGTAATCTAGAATTGCCAGGCATCCCCTTTCTTCTCGTACTCGCCTCATTATCTACTTTTCAAGAGGTGGGTAGAGCCGTTTTTACGTTTCTGAGCGTTGGTATCATCTACGACAAAGGAGGCGTTTCTCGATGGCACAACCCAATTTATCCCAGGGGCAGCGGGACGAAGCATTACTGCAAAAGTTTGGCTACAGGCAGGAATTGCGGCGAACGCTGGGATTCCTCTCCAATTTCGCAGTAGCTTTCTCCTACATCTCCGTCTCAACTGGCACTTTTTCTCTCTTTTATCTCGGCC